>Ga0156176_1185_pt1 | contig 28480 bp, 26 predicted proteins | sample RifCSPlowO2_12_FD_107829 | JGI IMG/M metagenome (GOLD analysis project Ga0156176, IMG submission 107829) | Betaproteobacteria bacterium RIFCSPLOWO2_12_FULL_62_58
TGCCGCTGCGGGAAATCACGCCGATCGAGCCCTTCTTGATGATGCGCTCGTTGAAGGCGGGCATGAAGCCGGCGAAGCATTCGCCGGGCGTGACTTACCCGAACCGCAACGAAGCGTCCGCTGAGCGTTTCATTCGACTTCCTCTAGCGCGCAGAGAGAATGGCGAGTGCCGCCTCGTGCATTCACAATAGCCCTGCGCTGATCAGGCACTACCTTCATCACAACAGTAATGGTATTTTGTGGCGTCCAGGTGTCGAATACGGAATTCCACAGGTATGTCATTGTATGTGTAGGCTATGCGCTCTACCCTAAGGACGGGGCTATTAACTGCTGTTTTTAGTGCGCGCGCTATGGAACCCCTCGCGTTAGTTCCGTACACACTCTCCTGAATCCGGATAACGTTGATTCCGCACACATCTTGATAAACGGCGTAAAGGTTTTCCTGGCCTTCGCGAATTACGCGCGCTGTGAGCCCCTGGAACATCTTTGTTGGCACCATGATGTCGAGTGTTGATGCCGGGTCCTCGTCAACAGTCAGCAAGCCCGTAATCCGGAAAATCATCGGTCGTTCCTGTTTCTGAAGGCCGAGGATTGCTGTGACTTCGTCGGACGCCGGCTCTCGTTCGAACGATAATAATTTGCGCTCCGGGAAGATCTGGGTTCCGTCGTTGCGGAAAACCCGAGAGAATAGGTAGCGCTGACGCTGGCGCGTATGCTTGGCAACAAACGTTCCTTTGCCCTGCTTCCTGGTCAGGATATTGGCTTCCGCCAGGTCGCGTATGCCCCCACGTATGGTAAAAACCGCGACGCCGAAACGTTCCGCAAGCTGGTTTTCCGTTGGCAATTGATCGCCGGGTTTCCATTCGCCTTCCGCTAAACACTGCAGGATGCGCTTCTCGACCTGCTTGTAAAGGGGTTCGGACGCATGCATCTCGAGTTTGGTTTCTGAGGAGTTGCGGGGCATATTTTTCTTCCAAGGGTTAGATCACGAACCTGGGCTTTGGGCTTGGGCTAGACAAAATAGTAAAAGTCTGTAATCATGCGTATCATACGGTATTCTAACAGGAGAAATCAATGCAAGTCGCCCAACTGTCCCAGCAGCGTCAGTCGACCCAGGTTGCCGAAGTTATCCCGTCCGGGAAAGGATGTGGCGCGGAAGTCCGAGGCGTAGACTTAAGAAATGTCGACGGTAAGAGCTTCGGCGTCATTGAAAAAGCTGTCCTTGAGCATCTGGTCGTGCTTATTCGAGGGCAATCCATTACGGACCCAGAGCTCATTGCGTTCGGGAAGCGTTTCGGAGAACTTGAGCCACCGGGGATGAGTATCATCGGTAAACCCTACATTGACGAGCATCCCGATATTCTGGTGATCTCGAATATCGTTGAGAACGGGCAGCCACAGGGAAATTTGGGTGCTGGCGAGGCGATCTGGCATACGGACATGTCATACAGGGAGAAACCGGTCACGTACGCGATCCTCCACTCTCTCGAAGTACCGCCTACGGGTGGAAATACTTATTTCGCCAATCAATACCTGGCTTACGGCACGCTTTCCGACGAACTCAAAAAGAAGCTCGACGGCAGATTGGTGATCCACGACGAGACCTACAACAGTGGCGGGCAGCTGCGAAAGGGCTTCAAGGAGGTCACCGACCCGCGCGAAGCGCCAGGCGCGCGGCATCCGATATTCCCGACGCATCCAGTGACTGGCAAGAAAGCGCTATACCTCGGGCGGCGTCGCAATGCTTATATCATCGGTCTTCCGCCGGAGGAAAGCGAGCGGTTGCTCGACGAGCTGTGGGCACATGCTTCCCAGCCGAAGTTCGTTTGGGGTCACGAGTGGGGCGTTGGGGATACATTGATTTGGGATAACCGCTGCCTCATCCATCGGCGGGATTCCTTTGATGCGGGCACGCGTCGCATGATGCACCGTATTCAAATCAAGGGCGATAGACCTCAATAATTTTGAGACCTTTTTGAGGGGTTCGCCCAATAGCCCCGGCTTTGCCCGGGGTGAGTTCACCAGATTACTTTAAAACCAGCGCGGCGCCGCTCACCATCAGCACCAGACCGACCGTGCGATTGAACGTGCGCTGGTCAATGCGTCCCGCGATGTGGCGGCCGATGCGGACGCCGACCAGCATCATCGGCAGCGCGGCGGCGAGCACCGTCAAGGTCGTCGTATCGTAGAAGCCGAGCCTCGCGTAGCCGGCCACCCGCAGTATAGCCAAAGTCATTAGCATCGTCGTAACCGTCACGCGAAACGCGTCTTTTTCGAGCCGCAGCGTGTTCAGATAGATTACGTATAAGGGACCTGCGGCGCCGCCGAACAGCGTGCCGATCAGGCCCGCCAGCGTCGACAGACCGATCGCGAGCGGCCATATCAGCGAGCGCGGAGGCGCACGCAGTCGTCCGGCGGTCGCGAACGCAAAGATCGCATAGCCAATCACGAACACGCCAAAAGCCTGCGTGAGCGTCCGAGAGTCGAGCTCGCGAAAGAGTTGCAGTCCGACGAGCACCCCGGCGAGCGTGAAGGGCGCCACCCGCGCGATCTCGCGCCACATGATCTTGCGCCAGTCCCTTATCCAGTGCCCAAGCGAAGAGATGACGGTCAGCACAGCGACAACGGGGATCGCGACCTGGATTGGTAGAACCAATGCGAGGAGCGGCACAGCGACCGCCCCGCCGCCGAAGCCCGCAGTGCCGCGCACCGCAAAGGCCGATATGACGACGAGCGAGGCGAACGCGAGGTGGATGAGTTCGAGCTCCTCCATCAAGGATTATTTCCGAGGGGCTGCTCGAAGCCGTTCGCCTGCTGCGGAGTTATAGCGTCTCCCTCGTGATTCTAGAGTTTGATTTCGTGAGCTATTTTGTCTTTAGTCCACATCGGGGCAAAAGCTTCTATGAATGCGCAGATATGGTCGTGTCGGGCCATATCCCTCCGTACAACCACGCCGGTTACGCTTGGTTCCAAAAGTGGCGTGACATCTAACGCGCGTAGCTTGGTGTCTCGCTCGGGATCGTAAACGATGGATGCGAGGATCGTTATTCCTAAGCCCTCTTCCACGCACGCTTTAATTACATCCTCGTCAACAGCAGTCACAGTCACCTTCGGCGTAAACCCTAATGCGCCAAAGGCGCGCATGATGCGGCGGCGCCCAGTGGACCGTTCAGCATGGGTTATCAAGGGGTACGCTGCGATAGATTCAAGCGTGACGATACGTTGCTTCAGCAACGGATGTCTCTTGGGTACTATCAGACTGCGCTCCATGGGGAAGCACTCTAAGGCGAGCAATGACTTCGGAAGATCTCGCATACTCGTCGTAATTGCCAGATCGACTATGCCGTTCTGCACCATTTGCCATAGGCTCTCCTCTTCATCATGTTTGTGCGATATGTGAACGCTTATGCCTGGGTAGTGCAAATGGAACCGGCGGATCACGCTGGGTAAGGCGTAGCGGGCTTGTGCCTGAGTTGACGCGACCCTGATCTTTGCGAGGCTTGTTGGGGGATGTCCTTGTGCGATGCCTTGCACGTTTGCTACCTCGGCCAAAACATGCTGGGCTGCTTCGACAATCGACTCGCCTTGGCCAGTGAGGCCGGTCAGTCCGCTTCGGCTGCGCAAGAAGATCGTTGTGCCAAGCTCTTCTTCAAGAAGGCGGACTTGCTGGCTTATTGCAGGCTGGGAGGTGCCTAGCGATCTTGCCGCTCGTGAAATGTTTAATTTGCAGCGGACGATTTCGCAGACATAGCGCAACTGATGAAGATTCATGTTGGGTCGCTCACTATAACGAGCTCCAATACCCCATAACTATCTCTTGGATTGACGCAAGTATAGTCGCGTATACACTCGGTGCCAACGCATCAGGATTCAACACCTGAGAAATCAAAGGAAGCCCGGCGGTTGCAGCTTCGTGTCTTCCTACTGGGGACGCAGTTATGGAGACTATATTGTCAAACTTGTCAAACGTCAGGGCCGGCAGGCCACAGTTTTCGGGTGCCGTAAACACCTTGGAAACATTCAAAGTTATGCCAACAGGAGCGGCCGTGGGGGCGGAGATCAAAGGCGTTGATCTGTCCATGCCGCTTCCGGATGATGTTCAGGAAGGTCTGCGAAAAGCATGGGCCGACCATATGGTGCTGGTGTTTCGCGGTCAGCATGTCAACGACGATCAACTCGTGGAAGCTGCAGGTATATTCGGAGGCGTGCAGGAGGTCGGATCACGCAAGTACTACTTCTTGAAAGGCGGATTGGGTGAGCATGACCACAGAGTCTCAAAGTCCCATCCCAGCATCAGTATTATTTCCAATCTCGATGCCAACGGTCATCCCGTGCAGGACAACGGGGCGCTCGGAAGCTACGAAGTTACCTGGCACAGCGATAATTCGTATGTTGAGATTCCGCCTGCGGGCAGCATGCTTTACGCGCTCGAAATACCGCCGGAAGGGAATGGCGGCGAGACCTCCTTCAATAACCAGTACATGGCGTTCGAGGAACTTCCCGATGAGCTAAAGCATGCAATTCACGGCAAGAGCCAACGCCACGATTCCAGTAGAAATAGTGCCGGGGTACTGCGGCCCGGAGCAAAGTTGCCAACAACTCTGGATGAGGTTGAGGGCCCTATCCATCCTCTTGTAAGGATACATCCGGTAACCCGCAAGCCGGCGCTATATCTGGGACGGCGCCGCGTATGGCCATCCAATCATATCGTGGGGATGCCTGATGCAGAGAGCCGAGCTTTGCTCAGCAAGCTTTGGGAGCACGCGACGCAAGAAAAGTACGCTTGGACGCTTCATTGGCAAGTTGGCGACTTGGTTCTTTGGGATAACAGGTGCTGCATGCATTACCGCACTGAAATCAACCCGCAGTATAGTCGTGTAATGCATCGTATTGTGATCAAAGGCGAGTCGGTGATCCCATGGTAAACGCGCGAAAAGTGGAGGTAGGCAAAACGGCGCAAAGAGGAGGAGACCATGAGGGAAACATTCGTAAGCGTGCGTAGAGTGGAGGGCGGGCAAAACAGCAAGTATCGGATTGGGATGCGGTGCGGCATGCGACGCCTTGCCTTAGCGTGCCTCGTGCCTGTAGGGATGTGGTTCTCTGTGGTAGCCGCGCAAACCGCTCAATGGAGTCCCGTGAGTGCCGTTGAGATTGTTGTAAGTACTGGTGTTGGGGGAGCTCAGGACCGCCTAGCCCGCGTAATGCAGGGGATCATCCAGAATGAGCTAACCCCCGTTCCTGTGGTTGTTGTGAACAAGCCAGGGGGAGCCGGTATGATAGCCGGCGCTTACTTGAATCGATCTCCCTCGGATGGGCACTCTCTACTTATTACTTCGGCGGTAATACTGGCTAACCATATCATGGGACGCTCCAAATTTACTTATACTGACATGACACCGGTTGCTCAGTTATTCAATGAGTATCCCGTCCTCGCTGTAAGGAGCGAGTCGCCGATAAAGAGTCCTAGCGATCTTCTCGCAAGGCTCAAAGAGTCCCCAGATTCGGTGAGTATCGGTCTCACAACTTTTGGCAGCGTGCATCACCTTAGTTTGACAAAGGCCGCAAAGGCCGCAGGGATTAATCCAAGAGACTTAAAGATTGTCGTCTTCAAGTCTGGGGGCGAGGCGCTCACCGCTACGATGGGTGGGCATGTCGATGCGACCATTTCTAGTCTATCAAATTTCATTTCTCCGCTTGAGGCAGGAACCATTCGTGCCCTAGTCATTTCAGCACCGCAACGGATGCCGGGAGTCGTAGCGAACGTGCCGACGTGGAGAGATTTGGGTGTAGATTCGGTTTTCTCCAATTTTCGCATCGTGTTTGGACCACGGGGGTTATCGGCCTCGCAGGTCGCTTATTGGGAGCAGGTCTTGTCAAAGATGGTATCGTTGTCAGCGTGGACCAAGGAAGAACAAAATAACTATTGGGCCAGCGCCTATCTGAATAGTGCGCAAGCTCGACAAGCTCTCGTATCAGAATATGCCAGCCAGAAGATCATTCTTACGGATTTGGGGATGGCCAAGCAATAATGTGTAAAGGGACTGCCACTGTTCTATATGTAACAGCTTGCTGCGGGGTTATTTATTTAAGTCTGATTCAAACTTTACAAAGAGGACTTGATCGATGGATAACGCCGGCGATTCTAATGCGATAGTCGAGTGCGGATTCGGATTTCTTAAGATCCCACAAACCCGGAAGAAGCCTCGTGATCAACGATGGACCATCATGTCTGATCGTTGCATACCGATTTCGGGGCAATTGTCGCTGCTGGAACTGGTCGGCGGTGTGGTGGACAGGGTGAAGCTGGTGGACCATGTCGGCCTGATATACCGCTTGCCCGCTGAGGTGATTTCACGAAAGATCAAGGTATATCGTGATTATGGAATTCAGGCTTTCCCCGGGGGAATTCCTTTCGAGATCGCATTTCTCCAGGGGAGGGTTGATGAATATTTTCAGCAGGTCAAAAAACTGGGCTTCCATGGCGTGGAAGTGAGTTCTGACTGCATCCCCCCCATTCCGACCAAGGAGCGCTTCCGACTGATTGCGCTTGCGCACAGTATGGGTTTGGAAGTGTTTACCGAGGTGGGGTACAAGGTCGTCGGGGATAAGTTCGGAAAGGACGCTCTGTCAGCCGAGGCCGCTATAGAAACCATTAGGGCAGACATGAAGGCAGGAGCCTGCAAAGTGACTGTCGAAAACAACGAATTGCTGTCCTACATGCAAAATAAAGACGCAACGACCCTCAAGACTATCGCAGACGCGATTGGTCTTGAACACTTGCTCTTTGAAATCGGGGGCGGTGGAGTAGCGCACCGCGACATCGCGAAATGGCTGTTCCAAGAATTCGGCCCTGAGATAAATGTTGAGAATGTTGAGGTTGATCAAGTCGTGCATACGGAGGCAATGCGACATGGTTTAAGTCGTGCCGTTGACTTCTGCTTTTTTGCGGAAGGCATGCGCGTTACCGCGTGAAAAGGTGCCAATTCCATGCGTGCAAACACGGAAGAGCTACAGCGAGGTCAGGGTACGCCTGACCGACTTCGCTAACACGAGATCTGCTTATCGTCACGAGGAAAAATATGTTCGAAGGGGCCTTATCGGGTTACAAGATCCTAGATGTAACTCATTATATGGCTGGCCCTTACTGTACCAAGCTTCTTGCGATGTATGGAGCTGAGGTAATCAAGGTTGAGAAGCCACAAACTGGTGATGGCGTACGAAGGCTCGGTCCGTTCGTCGGTGATGATCCGCATATTGAGAAAAGCGTCCACCATCTGTTTCTGAACGCAGGCAAGAAGAGCATTACGCTAAACCTGAAGGCGCCGAGCGGGGTGGAGATTTTCAAGCGCCTGGTCAAGGACGCCGACATTCTGGTCGAGAACTTTGAACCGAGAGTCATGCCGTCATTGGGGCTGGCATACGAGGAACTCGTCAAGATAAACCCGGATCTGGTGATGGTCTCAATCTCTAATTTTGGACAAACGGGACCGTATCGGGACTACAGGGCAGCGGAGATCGTCGAATACGCCCTGAGCGGCCTCATGAAGCTGACCGGCGCCTCTCACCGCGAGCCTCTGAAGCTCGGCCTGGACGTAGCCCAGTACACCGCAGGGCAGAGCGCTTTGCCACCAATGCTGGCCGCGCTTTATTCCGCAAGATTTACTAGCGAAGGCCAGCATGTAGATATATCGATCATGGATTACTGTGCTGGCCTGGCGGAAGTTCAAACCGGAATATTTGACTGCAAGGGACAAATCACCGAGCGGGTCGGAAACTACAACGACAAAGGTCACCCCTGGGGAAATTTTCCATGTCGAGATGGGTGGGTCACCATCGCTATTCATGGGACCCGAATGTCCTATTTAACGGACCTAATGGGTATTCCTGAAATGATGGATGCTAGGTTTGCTAATCCCACCAGCAGGCTGCAGCACCGGGAAGAGATCGACCGTTTAATGCTTCCCTGGTTAAGCGAGCACAGCAAGAAGGAGCCCTTCGAATACTTGAATACCAAGCCGGAGTGTGGTGCAGGGTGGGTCCGGGATGCTCAAGACCTGCTGGAATGTCCGCAGCTGGCGTCTCAGGGCTTCTATGGTGCGATAGAGCATCCTCTGCTCGGGAAAGTCCGCTTTCCCGGACCGCCTTGCAAGCTGAGCAAGACCCCGATGCGAATAGAGAGAGCGCCACTGCTCGGCGAGGATAACGAGAAGATCTACTCCGCGTGGCTCGGCTACACCAGGAGTGACTTGGTTGAGCTTAGGCAGGCTGGAGTGATTTGAGTGCGACAAACGGGAACCACCGCTATTCGAGAGGAGCCTGGCATGGGCCGATTACCGCTGGAGGGCGTGAGAATCGTAGATTGCACCCAAGTCTGGGGTGGTCCGTATTGCACGACGATCCTGGCCGACTTGGGGGCTGAAACAATAAAGCTCGAGCCGCCTTACGGTGAGCAGGCACGTGGAGGAAGGAAACCCGTCGGGAGGCATTATTACACCAAGGGGGAATCCGGGGAGAAACCGTGGAACCGGGATTCTACCTTCGTCGCGAGGAATCGAAACAAGCTTTCAGTCAGTCTGAATCTCTCCAAGGAACGGGGTAAAGAGCTATTCAAGGAGCTGACTCGGATAAGTGACGTGGTCGTCGATAATTTCGCGGCTGGAGTGATGGACAGACTGGGCGTCGGCTACGACGAGCTGAGAAAGGTCAAGCCGGACATCATTGTGGCGAGCGGCAACGGCTATGGCCGTGACGGTCCGTGGTCCGCCTATCACTCGTACGGAGTAATACAAGAGCCAATGTGTGGATTCATGTCGCTCACCGGCTACATTGGCGACGATATCCCGTACCGGTCGGGAGTCGATCATATTGATCCACTGACTGGGATTCACATGGCAGGGGCAATCATGGCAGCCCTGCTCCATAGGCATAAGACAGGCGAAGGCCAGCAGATAAATATTTCTATGCTGGAGTCCGGCATAAACTTCATCGGGCCGGCAATGCTGAACTACATCCTGAATGGCAAGTTACTGGAACACAAGGGCAACCGGCACAACCAGGATGCGATGGCGCCGCATGGCTGTTATCGCTGCAAGGGCAAAGATGATTGGGTCGCGATTGCTATAAGCTCGAAGGAAGACTGGTCAGCTTTCTGCAAGGCAACAGGCGACCTTCCCTGGACGAAGGAGAGACGATTCAGCGACCTGCATAACCGCCTGAAAAATCAGGACGAGCTGGACAAGCTGGTGGAGGCTTGGACCATGAAAAAGGATAAGTATGAAGTGATGCGTATCCTGCAGAAAGCCGGAGTGGCCGCAGGAGCTGTAAACAGCATCGGCGAGCTGTTCAGCGAGCCCCACCTGAAGGCGAGACGTTTCTGGCAAACCGTGCGGCACCCGGAGATCGGGCCCGTTACCCAGATGGGGCCGAAGTTCAAATTCTCCGGTGTCGCCGAGCGGCTCGCCCGCCCGGCGCCCTTGTTTGCGGCGGATACGGATTTCGTTTTCAAAAAGCTCATTGGGCTGACCCACGCGGAACTCATGCAGGCTATTGACGACGGTATTGTCTTCACGGAGCCGGCCGACGGCAAGCATTCGCCAAGAAAGTCAAAGCCTCCAGAGGAGCTGGTTGGAGGATGAACAGTTGAGTCGAGAGCATGGATTGCCACCTGGAACCGGCACAGCCCCAGGGGGCCACTTTACGTAAGAGGAGATATCAACCGTGGCACAAGGACTGAGCATAGAAGGACTGAGCATAGAAGAAGCTATCCGAACGCACTTCGAGCGAAACCGGATACATGAGTTCCCGATTTTCGGCTATGCGCGTCAAGGTGCCCGAACGGGTGTCGAAGTGCTTGCCAGAGCTTTTACGATGGAAGGCAAGCACGTGTACGTCGGTGCCAAGCTCGCTGCCCGCTCCAGGGGTAACAATGAAATAGCACTCAGAATTTCAGATACGGAAGAGGTCCCCAGAGGCGTTGCCGTTACCTACCCCAACGGCATTCTGGCGATACATGAAGACCTCCTTTGGCCGATCCCTGTATTTCGGGACATGGACCGCGCAGAAATCGTTGGCAGGTCGACCAGGGGAGTGCTGATGATCTGCACCGCCAAGGCGCCGGACGATATTGAAGTTCCGCTGGATTTCGAGGGAACGATCGCCACGGTGGACGCTGACGCAATCTTTAACGAGAGGATAGGCACGGAGCCAGCGGCTACCGGAATAACGGCGATCGGTCTTTTTGCGGCCGCTACCAATCTCATTCATCCAGAAGTGCTGAAAGAGGCAATTCTGCAGCACGAGCGCTTGGGCAAGAGGGCGCGCGAGCTCAATGTGGCGTGCATGATGGAAGCATACGACAAAACGAGGATGCTGCGTGACGTCAAGCGCAAGGGTAAGTTGACCCTCGAAGAATTTGCCGCGAAGGAATCTCAACGGCCGAAGAACGACTGGTTTACCAGAGAAGACCTGCTTGCCCAGACCTGGAGGCGCAAGCTGCCAACGTGTGATACGAAAAAATGCGTCTGCATCGAGTGTCTGGCCGCCTACTCCTGCGGTATCGGGGCATTGAGCTGGAAAGACGAACAATTCTACATGGACTATGACTTCTGCAAAGGCTGCGGCACCTGCGCTGAAGAATGTCCGGAAGGCGCAATAACGATGGAGCCCGCCGATAAGGTCTTGGTCCACGTGTAGAGACGAGAACGACAAGGACAACAAGGACAACAAGGACAAGGACAAGGACAAGGAGAAGGATAATGAAGGCGGTTGAGACAGGTGTAACAGGCACTGTGATGTCTCTCACGGGCAACGAAGCAGCCGCGTGGGCATTAAGGCGGGCCAGGGTTAATGTTGGCGTTTCCTTTCCAATGGGGCCCAATGCCGAGGTCATGGAGACTGCACAGAGGTTCATCGACCGAGGCGAGATCGACAATTTACAAATAATTTTCGGCGAAAACGAAAAAGCGGCACAAAGCATTCAGATAGGGGTCTGCAGGACTGGCGTAAGGTCAATGATTTGCATCAACTCGGAGGGAATATTGTGGGCTGCTCCCGAGATGAACTATGCCGCGAATTCGCGGTTGCCTCTCCTGATGGTTACTCCGAGCCGTTCTCTGGAGCCTCCCTCTACCGTCGGCTGTGACCATGACGACGTCGTCACCCAGCGGGATAAAGGATGGCTTATTTTCTATTGTGAAGATAGCCAGGATGTATTCGATACGGTCCTTCAGGTCTACAAGGTGATTGAGGACTCCTCAATCATGTTGCCGGCCATAGTGGGATATGACGGCTATGAGGGGACATCGCACGCTCCCATGCGCGTTTTTGTGCCGCCCCAGGAAGCCGTGGACAGTTTTCTGCCGCCACCGAATTTCATCAAGCCGGAGAAAGATTATTTCAATGTGGACTGGCAGGAGAGAATCAGCCACCTCCGCCGTCAGCATGGCCTGCCCAACCAGAATCTCATGGAAGTGGCTCACCACCAGAAGAGGGCAGAAGTCAATGCAGTGAGCCTCATTGAGAACGTGGGGAAGGAGTACAGCGAGGCTTTTGGTAGCAAGCACACCGGATTGATAGCTACCCATCACTGCGAAGATGCAGAAGTGATTCTGGTGTCCATGGGGGTAATCTACCCCGACACGAAGTTTGTGGTTAATGCACTTCGGGCACAAGGCGTAAAGGTCGGCTGCCTGAAGCTCAGAGCGCTCCGCCCCTTCCCGGGTAGGGCGGTCAGTGAAGCGGTCAGGAACGCCAAGCTCGTGATAACGCTGGATCGGAACAGGGTAGCCGCGATCTACGATGAGATGAAATCCGCCCTCTACACCCATCTCGTCAATAGACGCGCAGCCTTTGTGCCGATGATTATCGGCAAAGTCGTGAGTATGGGCGGTGCAACATTTGCCCTTCGGCATATCGGGCACGTTGTCGATGAAGGATTCGAAGTAGTGAGGTCGGGAAAGATCGAGAAAGATCTGTCATGGTACCCGATAAAAGGAATCGAATTTGATCCCAGCAGAGACACGATCGGGGAATAACTCGTACTTGAGAGGACAGGAGGCGTTGGATGGCAAGCATCATAGGTACTTCCGGGACTAAGACATTCTGGCGTGGAACAACTGATTACCATTTCGCTGGCGTAGCCGGTTGCCGAGCCTGCGGATCGGAGCTAGCAGCCAAGCTTTGCCTTAGAACCATCTACGAAACGACTCCAAACGCCATGGTGTTCGGGCGGTCATGTGGCGCTGGGCGCTCAGAACTACAGACAGGCGGCCGCATCGGCTGCGATGGCAGCGGCTTGACCGGTATCTGGGCCGGTATGAAGGCGAGGGGTATCGCCGACAGGAACCTGGTCTGTCTGACCGGGGAGGGCCGAACGCTGGAGATGGGCTTTGGTGATTTCATCGCTGCCTTTGACCGGGAGATACCGGTTACCTGGATTATCCTGGACAACCAATCGTATGCAGCGAGCGGCAGCACAGCGACTGCCACTACGCCATTACACGCCATGACAAGGATTTTTTCCCGCGAGACGGGCGGCAAGAATACCGCCGAGCGGAAAATGGCGATGATGATGATATTCGCCAAAGCGCGTTATGTCGCCACCGCCACACCGGCTTATGTGAAAGACTTGGTAGTCAAGGTCCAGGAAGCGTTGCAACATAAGCCGTCTTACGTGCACGTGGTCAGTCCTTGCCAGATAGGGTGGATGTACCGTCCCGAGCTTGGGGTAAAAGTGTCCAGGCTTATGGTTCAGACCGGCGTATTACCGTTGTGGTCGTTCAAAGACGGTGTTTTCAAGCGGACGGTCAGAATCCCTCCCGCCAAAGTGCCGGTTAAGAACTTGCTGGATTTGCAGCGTCGCTTCGAGAATGTGACGGAGGCGGATATAGCGGACATCGAAGCCCGGATCGAGCGTGAGAACACGTTAGTCGACGCTATGGAACGGACTCTAAATCAGCCTAAGGTAACCGTTTCCTACTAGCCATGCCGTTGGGCTACCCTCGCGGCCATAAGTGCCGCTGGACTGGAAAGTGCGGCCGCGGCGTCGAAGCTCATTAGTTAAACGAGGCAGTCTCGAGCTCGAGCGGATTTGATTGCGTATGTTGAACGTTGTGTAGAGTCTTCGTTCAGCGCCATTTCAATGACCGATCGGTGCAGCGCCCCACGGAGGAGAGCCATTGTTCTTCGAAAACGTCGATTTCTCCGCGCTCGAGTTACCGGCTCCGGCGGTCAAGCTGCGCGAGGAAGTACGCACCTTTTTGAAGGCGGAAATAGCAGCCAGCTCGTTCACGCCTCACTTGGGCCATACCGAGTTCGATGCAGACTTCACGCGCAAGGTCGCAGCGTGCGGCTGGATCGGCATGACGTGGCCGCGGCAATACGGCGGGCAGGAGCGCTCTTACCTCGAGCGCTTCGTCGTTACCGAAGAAATGCTCGCTGCAGCCGCACCTTGCGCAGCACACTGGTTCGGCGACCGCCAGACCGGCCCAAGCCTGCTGCGCTACGGCTCGGAATATCTCAAGCAAAAATACCTTCCGGCGATTGCGCGCGGCGAGTGCTATTTCGCGCTCGGCATGAGCGAACCGAATTCCGGTTCCGATCTCGCCTCGGTGCGAACGCGCGCTGAACGGGTCTCGGGCGGCTGGCACGTGACGGGGCAGAAAGTATGGACGAGCTGGGCACACAAGGCGCACGCCTTCTTCGTGCTGTGCCGCACCGGCCCCGACAGCGGCGACCGCCACGAGAGTCTATCGCAGCTCATCGTCCAACTTAACGCGCCGGGCGTCACCGTGCGGCCGATCCGTTTCATGAACGGGCACCACCATTTCAACGAGGTGTTTCTCGACAACGTGTTCATCCCCGACGACATGGTCGTCGGCGAAATCGGCCAGGGCTGGAAGCAGGTCACCTCGGAGCTCGCGCTTGAACGAAGCGGGCCCGAGCGCTACATGACGACCTTCCCGCTGTTCATTGAGTTGATTCGACGCCTGGGATCGGCGCCGGACAGCCGCGCACAGGACATCGTGGGACGATTGACCGCCCGCCTCTGGACGTTGCGCCGGATGGCTCTTGCGATCGCGCTGACGCTCGATCCGGGTCCGGACATTGAAAACGGCGCATTTCCCGCCGCGGTCGACCTCGCCACCGAGGCGGCGCTCGTGAAAGACATGGGCACCTTCTATGAGCGCGAGATCGTCGACGCCGCGCGGCTGCTCGCCGCGGTGGAACCCACGCCGGATGCCACCGAAACCTTCGAGCGCTATCTCGCGGAAACCATCGTGTATTCGCCGATCGCAACCATCCGCGGCGGCACTACGCAGGTGCTGCGCACGCTTATCGCGCGCAGATTATTGGGGCCACTCAAATGAACGCGCCGAACGATATCCGCGCGATGCTCGTGGAGTCGGCGACACGGCTTCTCAGCGACCACGTCGACCAGAAAATCCTCGATGCAGCGAAGCGCGAGGGCTGGTCGGAGAAGCTGTGGGACACCCTTGAGCGGGCCGAACTGTCTCGGATATCGATACCGGAGGAAGCGGGCGGCGCCGGCGGCACGCTGTCCGATTTCGCGGCGGTGCTGCGGGTGGCGGGCCGCTTCGCCGCGCCGGTGCCACTCGCCGAAACCGCGATGCTCGCCGGCTGGATGCTTGCCGCCTCGGGATTGACCGTCCCGCGCGGTGCGCTCACCGCCGGCCCAACGCACGACGAGCTGGTGAGCGCGCGCCGCGATGGCGATCTTTGGCTCGTCTCGGGAACGCTTTCGCGCATCCCTTGGGCGCGGGTGGCGAAGCGCGTGGTGCTCCTCGCCCAGTCGGAGAGCGGCGGTGTTGTCGTGAGTGTCGATTCCGACCGCTGCCGGATCAGGCCCGGATGCAATTTGGCGAATGAGCCACGCGACGATGTGATCCTCGACAACGTCCTGCCCGACATGGCGGCACCCGCCGGGGCAGGGGTGACCCGCAGCACGCTCAAGATGCGTGGGGCGCTCGCGCGTGCGCTCATGATGGCGGGCGCGCTGGAACGCGCGCTTGAACTTTCGGTGCAATATGCACAGCAGCGTGTGCAATTCGGTCGTAAGATCGGCCAGTTCCAGGCCATTCAGCAGGAGATTGCGCGCTTCGGGGGTGAGGTGGCCGCGGCGGTAGCAGCGGCATTGTCTGCGGCCGGTGCGGTGGAGCGCGGGGGTGACGTGACTTTAGCGGTCGCATCCGCCAAAATCCGCACTGCCGAGGCGGCCCATGAAGGCGCACTGATCGCGCACCAGGTGCACGGCGCGATCGGCGTCACCAACGAATACGCGCTGCACCACTCGACGCTGCGGCTGTGGGCATGGCGCGAGGAGTACGGCAATGAAGCCGAGTGGGCGACCGCCCTCGGCGGGATCACTCAAAAGCGCGGCGCCGACCGGTTCTGGCCCACGCTGACCGCGAATTGAAAGGAAAATCAATGAAACTTCAACGAACGCTGCTCGCAATGGGCTCGCTCTGGTTTGGCGCCATGGCCCATGCCAGCTTAGAGCGCCTAACAAAGTGACCGTACCCCTCCATCCTAGCCCCTTTGTGTAGCGGTCTGTCGGACCCGACCGATAGCAGATCAACGAACGAAGCGGTAGTAGTTAATGCGCGTAGGCATTCGACATCTGAGGCGAGGCGAATAAATGGCGCGAGTTGTGACGGTGAATCGGGACATAGCGTATCTGCTGTCACCCTCGCTGGAGGAATGGTTGCCCGTGCGGCATCTGGCCCGCTACATCGTGGAAGTGGTCGAAGCGCTTGACCTGTCGGCGATGGTTTGCAGCTACCTGGGGATCCAGAAGCTTCCCGTGCGCGCTGTTTCGGTCAAGAATATGCGATTGTTCCCGACTGAAAGGACCGCAATGGACGAAACAACCGAGAAGATCGAGATTCACCGTGGGCTGAAGGGCGTGTACTTCGACCGCTCGCGCGTCTGCTACATCGATGGGCGCGCCGGCGAGCTTCGCTACCGCGGTTATTCGATCCATGATCTTGCCGAGCGCTCGACCTTCGAAGAGACCTGCTACCTGCTCCTGAAAGGCGAATTGCCCACGCGCGCGCAACTGGACGCGTTCGCTGCGAAATTGAACTCCGCGCGCGCCCTGCCCGAGGCGGTCTACGACGTCATCCGCACGATCAAGAGCGCGCACCCGATGGACGTGCTGCGCACCGGCGTCTCCGCGCTGGCGGCATTCGACCCCGAGACCGCCGACAAGTCGCCCGCGGCGACGCTGCGCAAGGGCATCCGCCTCACCGCACAGGTGCCGATGATCGTCGCGGCGCACGAGCACATCCGCAACGGCCGCGATCCCGTGGCACCGAACCCGCGCCTGGGCCACGCGGCGAACTTCCTCTACATGCTCAAGGGCCGGGAGGCCAGCGCGGACGCGGCGCGGCTGATGGACATCGACATGCTCCTGCACGCCGAGCACGGCTCGAACGCCTCGTCGTTCGCGGCGCGTGTCGTCGCCGGCACCGATGCCGACCTGCACGGCGCGATCACGGCCGCGGTGGCGGCGCTGGCGGGCCCGGCGCATGGCGGCGCGGCCGAAAACGTGATGCGCATGGCTCAGGAAATCGGCGATCCGGCCAACGCTGCCGAATACGTGAGGGCAAAGCGCGCCAACAAGGAGCCCGTGATGGGCTTCGGCCACCGCGTCTATCGCGCCGAGGACCCGCGCGCGCGCCACATGCGCGCCGGGGTGGAAAAGCTCTCGCGCGAGATGGGCCAGCCGCACTGGTACCGGATCCTTGAAGCGGTCGTGGAGGCCATGAAGCCCTACGCGCGCCACGGCGTCAACGTGAACGTGGATTTCTACGCGGGCGTCGTTTACTTCCTGAACGGCATTCCAGAGGACTTGTTCGTGCCGATCTTCGCCGTCGGCCGCGTGCCGGGCTGGACGGTGCAGGTGCTCGAGCAGCTCGAAAACAATATCCTCCTCCGCCCGCTCACCCTGTACAACGGCCCCGAGCTGCGGCCGTACGTGCCGATCGAGCAGCGCTAGCCCGGAATCCGGGCTAGGCCTGAGCCAGGACGATCGCGGTGGTACCGACGATGTCTTCGACACTCGCCCCGCGCGACAGGTCGCTGATCGGCCGCGCGAACGCCTGCAGCAATCACAAACACGCCGAAAACCTGGGTGAGCGTCCGAGAGTCGAGCTCGCGTAATCACCATGTCGGAGATCATCGACCCAAACGCCACCCTTCAGACTCATACCATACTTAGAAGAGACTATTACTTGACATCGGGAAAAGTTACTCCTATACTGCGTATCATACGTATGATACACATTTAGTTGCCGAGTACGTTTTCGCTCCGTGGGATTGGCGAAATGAATTGATGGTGCTTCGAGCCTGCCTCGGTTCGGCTGCTGCACCTGCTATCTAAGAGGGCAAGGGGAACGTTGGTGGAGGCGCTGGAACAATGACCGGCATACCAGCAGACGGGCTCGTCCGCCTCAGCAATCTTGTCTCTCGCGTTTTGGCTCCGAACCCGGGGTTAATGAGAGGCAATGGAACGAATACCTACATAGTGGGAACGGAGGAACTTGCCGTCATTGATCCAGGTCCCGCGATTGACTGCCATATCGAGCAACTTCGGCGCGCCGTGGGCAACCGCCTGCGCTGGATACTTTGCACTCATACCCATCGCGACCACTCTCCGGCGGCAGCCCTCTTGAAACAGTTTACAGGTGCAGTGGTGCTGGGATGTCCCGCCCCTGCTGATGAACGCCACGACCAAACATTTTGCCCAGATAAGGTGTTGAGCGATGGCGATCGAATAGTCGCGCGAAAATTTGTGCTGCAGGCCATTCACACGCCAGGACACTCATCCAATCATCTGTGCTTCCTTCTGGAGCAAGAACGCCTGCTTTTTACTGGTGACCACATCATGCAGGGATCCACTGTGGTCATTTCCCCGCCGGACGGAAGTATGCGCGCCTACCTTGGCTCACTCGACCGATTGTTAGGACTCGATCTGGCGGTTCTTGCGCCAGGGCACGGCAGCTTGATAGATAAGCCGTACGACGAGATTCGGCGGTTGATACAACACCGAATCAACCGAGAGCAAAAAGTGCTTGCTGCCTTTCGAGCCATTAACCCGGCTGGACTCGATGATCTGTTGCCACTTGTCTATGAAGGTCTCAAGGCAGACTTGTTGCCGGCGGCTCGCCGCTCATTGCACGCCCATGTGATTAAGCTGGTGGAGGACGGATTGTTAATCCAACGTCCACCAGGACCGGGAAAGACCGGAGCGAACTCTGTTGTATGGGATTTTGTCGGCATGTCTGAGGAGACAGTCGCTCACGCTACGACAATTGGATGGACTAGTGGAATGGATATGGTGTCAGACATCGACGCATGAACGTATTCTGGAGGAGTTATGGAGTTAGCGAGCGCTGATGGTTTGAGGCCGGACCGGGAATTCTGGAATCCCCGCGTCGAAGTGATGTCTCGAGAGGAGCTAAAGGCCCTGCAATTCAAAAAGCTCAAAAAGCAACTCAAATACAACTACGAGAACTCCATTTTCTATAAGAGGAGTTTCGATAATGCGGGCATTAAGCCGGGTGACATTCGCAGTTGGGACGATTTTGCCCTTGTCCCGATCATGACGAAGGACGACCAGCGCCAGTGCCAGGAAGAGTCCCTAGAACGATTTGGGCATCCGTATGGCGTGCTTGCCTGCGCGCCCATGCACAACATCGTTCGCAATAGCGCGACGTCGGGAACGACTGGAACGCCGACGCTATATACCCTCACCAGGCGCGATGTGCAGGTGATTCGGGAACTGTCCGCGAGGAAGTTCTGGCGCATGGGTTTGCGGCCCGGTGATCGGGTTCTCCATGCAATGGCTCTCAGTATGTTTACTGGCGGGGTACCGGTTTGTGACACTTTGCAGGAGTATGGTGTCTGCGTTATCCCCGTGGGCTCGGAGAGCGGTATTCGCCGGGTCCTGCAGTTTATCGATTTGTGCAAGCCTCATTACATCAGGTGCACCCCGAGTACGGCTGAGCACCTCCTGAGAAAATGCCCGGAAATCCTTGGAAAGCAGGCGACAGCTCTTGGTCTCAAAGGAATGCTGGTAAGCGGCGAATCGGGAGGTGGCGTGCTCGAGGTGCGTAAACGGATCAAGGACGGATTCGGGTTGCAGTACCTTTTCGACAACATCGGAGGGTCACACGTGTTCCAGGCGTATTCCTGTCCAGAAACTGCCGATTCACTGGATTACAAGGGAATGCACCTCGTCTCGGAAGACTACTGCATTCTCGAATTGCTCGATCCGGTGACGAAGAAACCACTAGAGCTCACCGAGGGCGCAACCGGGGAGATGATCTATACCTATATCGACTGGGAGGGAACGCCGTTATTGCGCTACCGGCTGGGAGATATGCTCACCGTGTCTTTCAAGCCTTGTGAGTGCCGGGATCCGCGAATGCGTTTCAACATCATCGGCCGAGCTGATGACATGCTGATCGTAAAGGGCATTAACCTCTATCCGGAAGCACTGAAAAAGGTGGTGCTTGCTTTCATGCCACGGGTAACCGGCGAAGTAAGAATCCTGCTGGATGCGCCGGGACCCAAGGTGGAGCCCCCTCTGAAGATTCAGGTCGAGTCCGGACAGGGAGTCTCCCAGGCCGACTTGGCTTTGCTAGACAGGGAAATGAAGGACCAAATCCGTAGTCTGCTACGCATCAACCCGGATATCGAATTCGTTCCGCCGAACACATTCGAGTTAAAAGAGCAGAAGACAAAACTCGTTATTAAGCGCTATGAACAGCGTGCGGAGCCTAAGACAGCAACACCGATTCGAGAAGAGCCCAAAGCGAAAACACCAGGAAGCATATCTTATGGAGACGCCACTATGGACGCCGATAAATTAGACATCAGTCAAATAGTTCGCGAACACTACGGCCTAATTGGAGTGCATGAATTTCCCTTTTTCTGCATTGGACGCCAAGGTGGGCGAACTGCGGTGGAAATACTCACGAGAGCGCTCATCGCTGAGGGTAAGAGCGTGTACCTGGGGCAGAACCTCGGCAGGCGCTCTCTCGGTACCAACACGATGGTTGTGCGCTTCGGCAACAATGGAAGCATCCCACCGGGAATGAGCGTGAGCCACCCGAGCGGCATGATGTTTATGCACGAGACACTCGTATGGCCTGACCACGCGGGTCTCGACTACAGCCAGATTCGACGGCCGGAGTTCGTGAAAACATTCCGGTCAGGTACTTTGATGGTCTGCACTTCGAGGGCCCCCGAAGAAGTTGAATATCCAATTGATTTCGAGGGGACGGTAGCGACGGTCGACGCCGAGGCCGTGTTCTCGGAGAAGCTGAGCATTCAACCCGCGCCCTCCGGCATAACAGCGCTGGGGTTGTTTGTTGCGGCGACCGGCGATCTCGTGAGTATTGAAGCGATCAAGGAGGCGACCCTGGGTTATGAACGATTGAGCAAGCGGGTCCGGGAACTCAACGCGGCGTGCATCCAGGTGGCGTACGAGAGGACACGTGTCTTGCGCAATGCAAAAATCAAGGGCAGGTTTTCAACTGAGGAATTCAATGCGATTGCAGGCCGCCAACCCTCCAGCGAGTTCATAACGTCTTTAGAAAAGAGCGCCAGCACCAGCTGGAGAGAATTTCTGCCGGTCTGCGACGTGGGGAAATGTGTTTGCGCCGAGTGCATTGCCGCCTATTCCTGCCCGGAAGGCGTGATTACTTGGAGGGACGAGGAATTCTCGCTCGATTATGACTTCTGCAAGGGCTGTGGTACCTGCGCGCAGGAATGCCCCGAGAACGCCATGACCATGGTACTCGCGGAGACGGTACTCGGTAACATCGCAAAGGGCAGGCAGGATCAATTAATCGGATCCGGGGGACATTGACATGGCGACGACAATCAAGGGATTAACAGGGAACGAAGCTGCGGCATGGGCAGTGCGTCTGGCTCGAATCAAGGCCGCTTTCTCGTTTCCGATGGGACCGAACGCTGAAGTCACCGAGACGCTGCAAACTTTCGTGGATAACGGCGAAATTCGTGATCTAAAGGTGATTTACGGCGATAACGAGAAGGCGGCGGCAAGCATGCAGATCGGCATGACTCGGTTGGGAATGAGATCGATGCTGTGCATCAACTCGGAAGGAATTCTGTGGGCGGCCTCGGAAATCCACTACGCCGCGGGGTCGAGGCTGCCGATGCTTCTTGTCTGTCCCAGCCGTTCTCTGGAGCCGCCGACCACGATTTACTGCGACCACGATGACTTCATGTGTCAACGGGACATGGGATGGCTGATGTTCTATTGCGAGAACGCGCAGGATGTTTTCGACACCATCCTACAGGCCTACAAGATCATGGAGAACGAAACAGTCATGCTGCCGGCGATCGTCGGCTACGATGGCTGGGAGACTTCGCATGCCTCTATGGCGGTGTCAATGCCGGACCAGGAATCGATAGACAGTTTTCTCCCCGCGCCTGCTTTCATCAGGCCCGAGAAGGATTACCTGAACGTCGACTGGAAGGAACGGTCCAGCCATCGGCGACGTCAGAAGGGTCTGGGAGGCCAGGATTTCATGGATTTGAGGTATCTCCAGCAAAAAGCCCAGGAAGACTCGATCGACGTGATCGAGAAAGTAGGAAATGAGTACCACGAGGTTTTTGGCAGTCATCACGTAGGCCCCCTTGAATTGCACGAATGCAAGGACGCCGAGGTTGTTGTGGTGACCATGGGTGTTATCTATCCGTCCGTGAAGTTCGTTATCGACGCACTCAGGCAGAAAGGGCTCAAGATTGGATGCATCAAGCTTCGAGTATTTCGGCCACTGCCAGTGAGGGCCTTGCGCGACGCTTTGCGTGCAACGCGGCTCGTCATAACCATAGAACGAAACAGCGTGGCGGCTCTCTTTTCAGATCTGAAGGGGGCGCTTTATCCCGACCCACTGGGGTCCCAATCCGGGGCATGCCCTGGTGTAATGGGAAGGGTGGTCGGGATTGGAGGTTGCGCCATAACGCTTGAGCATATTTCACATATCGTCGAGGAGGGATTACAGAGCCTCAAGCTTGGCAGGATGGGACAAGCGCTGGACTGGTACCCAATCAAGGGCGTCAAGTTCGATCCGACCCGTGATCTGATTGCGGAGTGAGGCTACGATGACCAACAAGGAGGTGAGCAAATGAACGCAATACTGGGTGGTGGCTCCGGCACGAAATCTTTCTGGCGGGAGGAGCAGAACTATACGCTGACCGGCGGTGAGCAATGCCGGGGATGCGGATCTCTGCTTGCCTCCAAACTTATTCTTAGGACGATCTATGAGACCACACCGAATGCGATGGTCTTTGGACGCTCTTGCGGCGGTGGTCGTTCCGAACTGCAGACCGGCGGCAGGATCGGCTGCGACGGCAGCGGAACAATGGGAATCCAGCTTGCATTGGAAGCGCGCGGGGTTTTGGACAAGAAGAAACTGGTCGTGCTGAGCGGCGAGGGGCGAACGCTCGAGATGGGCGCTGGCGACTTCGTCGCGGCGTTCGACCGGCAACAAAAGGTAAGCTTCATCATTCTCGACAACCAGGCATATTCCAGCAGCAACAGCGCCAGCAGCCCAACCACGCCGCTCAAGGCCGCAACGCGGATACTGTCGCGCGCCACCGGCGGGAAGAAGACACCGGAAAGAGACATGCCTCTGATGATGATATTTGGCAAGGCGCGGTATGTGGCAACGGCAGTTTCCGCGTACGTCAAAGATCTGGTGGTAAAGGTGCAGGAGGCCTTGCAGCACCAGCCCTCGTATCTTCATGTGGTCGTGCCCTGTCAGATCAGTTGGATGTACAGCCCTGACCATGGAGTACAACTATCGCGACGGCTCGTCCAAACAGGAATGGTGCCGCTTTGGTCTTTCAAAGAGGGGGTTTTCAAGCGGACAGTGCGCGTGCGGCCGGAAGATCGGAAGCCCGTCGAGGAACTGGTGGGCCTGCAACGGCGTTACGAGGACATCACGAAGGACGACCTCGAAGAATTGCGTATCCATATCGAGCGCAAGAACAACATCGTTGATTCGCTCGAGAAGGCGTTGACAACGAAGTGGCAATGATGGGTGTCGCGACGGTCGGTTGAGCATTGTGCGATGGAAGAGTTCTATCCTCCTTTGATCGACAAGGAACGGTGTCTTGCCTGGAGCGTCGACAAGGCACCGTGCCAGGCGGTTTGTCCACTGGGTATGGATGTGGAGGGCTACATAACCGCTGCCGCGCAGGGCGATTTCCAGGGGGCCCTCGGGATCATGAGGGAAACGTGCGCGCTGCCTGCGGTGTGCGGACGTGTATGTCATCGTCCCTGCGAGAAGCAATGCAAGCGCGCAGAGGTGGATGCACCGTTGGCGATAAGAGGGCTTAAGCGTTTTATCGCGGACTACGCTCACAGTGGTGAAGACCCCCCCCAGGCTCTTCTCAGGACCAAACAAGAAAGAGTGGCCGTAGTGGGCTCGGGGCCAGCCGGATTGGCTGCCGCCTACGACTTGATCAGATTGGGTTACGGGGTAACGATTTATGAGGCACTGCCCCACGCCGGAGGCATGCTGGCCTTCGGGATCCCCGAGTTCGACCTGCCTCAGGAAGTCATCCAGCGCGAAATCGATTACATCCGGGCTCTTGGGGTAGAAATTAAGATTAACACGCCTATCGGGGAGAATCCCTCCGTTGCATGCCTTCTGCGCGGGGGATTTTCTGCGGTTCTCGTTGGCATTGGTGCCCAAGGAAGCGCACGCCTGCCGATACCGGGGAAGGAACTGGAGGGGGTTATCTATGCGTTGCCTCTTCTGCGGGAGGCCAGGCACGGCAATGGTCCGCGACTCGAAGGGAAGGGGCTCGTTATTGGTGGAGGTAATGTTGCCATAGACGTTGCACGCACTGCCATACGCTTGGGAGCGGAGGAAGTGTCGTTGGCGTGCATTGAGTCAAGAGAAACCATGCCGGCATTTCCGGAAATGATCGACCTTGCCGAGCGCGAAGGCGTGAAGATATGGGATTCACTCGCGCCGCAAAGAATACTCGGTCTGGACGGGGTAAAGGCCACGGCAGTAGAACTTCAACAAGTTGCCCATTCCGAGCGAGCATCAGACGGCACGGTAACGTGGACTCTGCTAAAAGATCCAAACGCATTACGCACCATCGAGGTAGACTGGATCGGCGTCGCCATCGGGCAAAAAGTCAGTATGGGTGGCGACTTGGAGAATTTGAATATAAGCCGGCGAGGTACCTTGACGGTTGACCCGGAGTACTCGGTCACGAGTGCTGAAGGTATTTACGCCGCCGGAGATGTGGTTGCGGTGCCAAGCACGGTGACCGAGGCAATGGCAGCTGGGAGGCGGGCGGCGTTAGCGATTGACCGGCGGCTTCAAGGAGGAGCGGCACCACCGTTTATGTACCAGCCGGCGAAAACTGGCCGGGACATATTGCCGCATGGGATCGAGCCGACGTCATGCCCCGTGATGCCTCTTCGCTCCGCCGGCGAGAGCATACGAGGTTTTCAGGAAGTCGAGCTCGGTTTTAGCTTAGAACAGGCAGTGGCCGAGGCAAAACGATGCCTCCGGTGCAAGACTTGTTTGCGTTGCCTTGAGATGACACGTTGTGTCGCGTTCGTGCCGGTTTCAAACAACGGAAAACAATCGCCTAGGATAGCGGGCGATTTGTGCGAGGCGTGTGGAAGGTGCGCGCGCAGTTGCATCTACCGGAATATTTACTTGACGTAACGGAAGCGAGCACGCGACGTCTACGAAGGCTTTTTCAGGATAGCTGCCGCATGAGTGGACGGATAGGGCGATGCACGTTGCGAACGCGGACAAACGTCGGAGGATAAAAGTTACACAACCAATTCTTTGGCGGCATTGAATGTCGGCATTGAATGAAGCGCTGAGCCTATCACACACTAAGAATCGTTGGAGGTCCGGCAATATGGACGATGTTGCCTACCACAAACTTGAAGGAAGGTGGGCGGGCATCCTTGTGTAGGAGGAGGTATATATGCGTTTGATTAAACCGATGGTACATGTATTTCTGTTTCTGGGCCTCGTCGCGTTCTTCGCTGATTCGACCGGATGGCGTTCGGCGTTTGCGGAGACCTATCCAGATCGCCCCGTGCGCGTAGTGGTCCCATTCGCTGCTGGCGGTACGTTCGATCTCGTGGGTCGGACTGTGGCCCAGAGACTGACGGAAATGTGGCGTCAACAGGTCGTTGTGGACAATCGTCCGGGAGGCGCAACGATTATCGCCACCGAGCTAGTGGCCAAGGCCAATGCCGACGGTCACACGATTTTCTTGTCGCCAAACGCGCTAGCTGCCAACCCGGCATTACACAAAAAACTGCCGTACAACACGAGGCGCGATCTTAGACCGGTAGTGCTGATCGCGGCCCAACCCATGGCACTGGGCGCCCACCCGTCGTTCAGAGCGAACTCTATCGCGGAACTAATGGAAATGGCCAAGGCGCAGCCCAAGAAGCTTTCCTATGGAGCCGCCGGAGTTGGCAGTGGTGGTCATCTCGCAGGGGAAATCTTCAAATCGATGGCTGGAAAGCTCGATATCGTTTTCGTGAGCTATAAAGGCGGAAATATCGCGATGGCTGACGTGATTGGAAACCACATCCCGCTTGTAATGACTGGCCTCCCAAATCTGTTGCCTCAGCAAAGGGCCGGCAAGATTAAGATACTCGCGATCACCGACTCGCAGCGTTCACCCGTTGCCAAGGAAATTCCTACCATTTCTGAAACTGTTCCTGGGTATGAGTTTCGGAACTGGTTTGGATTTGTTGTTCCTGCGGGGACGCCGGGACAGCTTATCGCCCGCATCAACAAGGATGTAAACAAGCTTCTTGACGCCGGCGACTCGGGCAACGTGCGAAACCACCTTCAAGAGCTGGGGTTTATCGTGCTCGGCGGAACGGTAGGAGAATTTGCCAAGGTTATAAAGACCGATAGCGAAAAGTTCGCCAACATAATTCGGGAGGCCGGAATCAGACCGAACTAACAAGTCGCGAACATCCCACCGCCATCTTGAGGGCTCTGTGGAGCAGGGCTTATGAGGGGAGCGGTGGGTTCCCCCCTTGGTGAGGCGGTGTCGAGAAGGTTCACGAGTTCAGTAATGCTTGCGATCAGTAGGCGGGAAATACCGTTTAGCGCCGCTACGAGGCGGTGGGACTTGGAGGGCGGTGCCGTCGTTTGATTTTATCTCGACCAGCAGTGGCGACGGCTTCGTTAACTCGCGCTGAGCTTGTTTATACGTGGAGCGCCGATACCAAAGACCGGGGTTTGTGTTGAACGGGCCGGATCTCACGTTTACCGTGCACAACTTGCATATGATGACATTGTTTGAGCATCCTGGCTCCTCCAACTGCTACAAGATAAGGCTGATGTTCGCGCTCTTGGGCGTGGATTACGCCTGCGTGACATTCGAGCACGCGAAAAGCCACAACCGGAGTTCAGAGTTTCTCAAGCAGAATCCGCGCGGGCTGGTGCCAGTGCTGGAGGCGGAGGGTAACTACATCTGGGATTCGACGGCGATCCTGGTTTATCTGGCGCGACGATTCGATGGCGAATCATGGCTGTCCGTCGATGGGTTGGCCATGAGCCGCGTGATGCAGTGGCTCGCTCTCTCGCAGAGCGAGATCCTCCATGGCTTAATGGCCGCGCGTCACATCATCCTAGGCAAGCGCCGAGGCGTGCTTGAAGATGCTCAGGGTCTCGGAAGAGTAGCACTTGGGGTCCTAGAAGACCGCTTGCAAAGGAATAACTGGCTTGCGTCGGAAGGCCCGACGATCGCGGACATCGCGTGCTATCCGCATGTTTCCCGGGCGCCCGAGAGCGGAATCCCGCTTGATGCATATCCGGCAATGCGCAGGTGGATCGCCCGCGTAGAGGAACTTCCTGGCTGGGTTCCTTGGACGCCACGGGCTGGGTAGCCGTGGGGCGGGCATGACCAGTGAGATAGGTGATGAGACCAACGTTAGGGAGCGTCAAATGAAATTACAGGAAATCAGGGTGCACCGTGCCAGGCTGCCGCTGGTCAAGCCATATCGGGTGTCGTTCAAGGTGTATACCGAGTTCGAGCCAATCATCGTCGAGGCGCGCGACGAGGACGGGTCAATCGGCTGGGGAGAAGCCCACATTCCCACTGGATCGAGCTTCGAAACCGCCGACAGCGGTTGGAGATTCTGTTGTGAGCGAGCACCGCACCTTCTCGGTAATTCTCTGTCCGTTGCGAAGGAATTACTGGGGGAGACGATGCGCTTGGCGCCCAACGCAACTACCGCGGTGATGACCGCGATCGAGATGCTTGAGCGTCCGCAGGTGTTACAGGTTAGCACTGAGACTCGGGTGCCGCTACTTAAGGTTGTGGCATCCACCGATCAGGATGACATAAAGGACGAGGTCGAGGACCACATTGCCGAGGGTTACAAAACTCTAAAGGTCAAAGTGGGCTGGGATGTGGAGAAGGATCTCGCACGCGTCGAGATGATTCGCCGTTTTGCTGCAGGCCGTGCGCAGCTCTCGCTGGACGCGAATCGCGCGTTCAGTCGAGAGGAAGGTTGCCGATTTGCGGGCGCACTCAATCCAGAGGGTGTCAAGCTGATGGAACAACCCTGTGCTGCTAACGATTGGGAAGGCAACGCTGCCGTTGCCAGCGTTTCCACAGTGCCGTTGATGCTTGATGAATCAATTACATCAGTCGCGGACATTGAGCGGGCGGCCACGATACCGAACGTGCGATACGTGAAGATGAAGCTTAAGCGTGTCGGCGGGATCGTGCGTGCGCAAGCTGCCTTGGCAAAAGCGCGAGAACTGGGGTTAGCAGCTTGTTTTGGTGATGGTGTCGCGTCTGAAATCGGTTGTTGGATGGAGGCATGCATCGCACGAGGGATGGTGGATACAGCGGGCGAAATGAATGGTTTCCTGAAGCCTCGAGTAAGGCTGTTTGCTAATCCGCTCCAATGCGAGCGTGGGGCGATTGCGCTTAGCCCTGGATTCTGGCCGGAGATCAACCGCGAAGTACTTACGGCCCATAGCATCGCTTCAGAGCGGTTCGCGCCAACTCAAGTTGCTTGTTGACACCCCAAATGGTGGACGTTGATCTGATTGCCCAAGCGCGGGCGGCCAAGCGCACGGCGCTCGCCGACGTATTGCTCAAGGTTGGCGGCGGCCTCCAGCACCGCGGGGTGCCTGAGCAGCGCGTCGCCGGCTTCGTCGACCGCCGGCAATGCGGCTTGGGGCAGGGCTGAGCCGTCGAAAATCGACCTCGCGTTAGGCGCGATCAGATAGGACCAATTGGGCTGCTCCCGCGCCGACACCGAGGGGGCCGGGCGCGCGCCATCGGATCAGCGTCCGAGCCTGGCCTTCAGCGCCGCCCCCACGTCGGACGGCGTATCCAGCACGGTGACCCCGGCGGCTTCGAGCGCCGAGCGCTTGGAGGCGTAGGTTCCCTTGTC
>Ga0156176_1001_pt1 | contig 28125 bp, 23 predicted proteins | sample RifCSPlowO2_12_FD_107829 | JGI IMG/M metagenome (GOLD analysis project Ga0156176, IMG submission 107829) | Betaproteobacteria bacterium RIFCSPLOWO2_12_FULL_62_58
CTGCGCGAACTGCCTCTATTTCCGTGTTACGCGCCTGGTCGCGGCGGATCAAATCACGGACGTATTCGCTGTCATTGGTGAAACCTCCCGCCTTGATCTGCGCCTTGATCCACTCGTCCTGCTGGTCGGTGACGGTAATAGTCTTGCGGGTGGTTCCCATCTTGGTCTCCAAGGGGCTGCGTTGAAAATCATACTATTGAAGCAGAATAGCACGATTTTACCGGGTCGCAGTGCCGCGGAGTCGAAAACCCGGAGGGAGCCTACTGCGGGCGCCTCAGCGCAGGCCTCATATTTGAACGATAAGAAAATCAATCCGCCTGGGATTCCGCCGCGCCGAGCCCACGCGCCGGGAGCAAGTGCGAAAGCGCTCGCACAGTGCGAATAATAGGCCTTATGTTCACGCTTGCTCCCTCCTCCCCAGGAGAAAACCGCGATCTGAGCCGGTCTTAAAGGGGGACTTGCGGTGAATTACCGAGCACTCTATTCCAACCGCCAGAGCGCGGCAATCTCTTTCCCGCACCCCGGCTGTTTCGAGGGGGTCTTTTCCGTACGGCAGCTCAGGCGATATCGGGAACTGATAGGTGAGCGGCAAGTTGGCATGCCGGGGCCAACTCGCGGGAGCGAGCGGCGGACTGCGCTCGGTGGGCAGCGGCGCCCACAACCCCAGGTGCTCGAGTGTGCTTCCAGACCAGCCATGATCAACCCCTCCTCAAGGTCCGTCGCTTTCGGCACGCGCCCATTGCATCCTGCAGGCTATTGTGCGCAGGATTGCTTGAAGTAGTTTAGCTACTTTCCGACACGTCTGCTGTTTGCCCGTGCCGTGAGCATGGGCGAGTCCGGCAGGACAGTCATTGCACTGTCGGGATGTCGAGAAAGTGTAATAGGTGTCTGACCTCCAGCAACGCGCGAGACCTCTTCTCGTCTGGCATCGCACAGAACTATGAGGAACTTGTTCTCGTGTTACGCATCCGGTATTGCAATCGACACGGCGCAGGCGCAGTATTCCCGCAGAGCAGCCGCCCACAGCAGGCGAGTTCAGTCAGAACACAATACGCAGGAGCGGCGCGACCGTCTGCCGCCTTGTGCTACGCGTGAGGAGAATGATCGTGACGTCCACGATGAAGTGGTGCGCTGCACTTTTCGGATTCGCCCTCGTCGGAACCGCACCGCTGGGCGCCTCGGCGGCGGACTGGCCCGCACGACCGGTCGCGATCCTGGACGGATTTCAGCCCGGCGGCGGCACGGACGTGCTCGTCCGTTTTCTTGCGCCCGAAGTATCGAAGATCATCGGGCAGCAAGTCATCGTCGAGAACAGGTCGGGAGCGAGCGGGCACATCGCGGCGCAGGCCGTGTCGCGCGCGTCCCCCGACGGCCACACGCTGCTGGTGCAGACGACCACCATGATCACCAGCCAGTCCTTAGTCCGCAATCCGGGCTATGACGTGCAGCGCGACCTTGCGCCCGTGACCCAGCTCACGCGCATCGGTGCCGTCCTCGTCGCCCACCCGGTCCTGCCGGTCCGAAACGTACGCGAGTTTCTGGCGCTGGCGAAGAAGCGCCCGGGCGAGCTCATCTTCGCATCGAGCGGAGTGGGTTCGTTTGCCCACGTCGTGGGTGAACTGGTGCAGCAGCACACCAACATCCGGGCCACGCATGTTCCCTACCGTGGCGCGAATCCGGCAACCATAGCCGTGCTGTCCGGCGAAGCAACGTTTGCTTTCATCGGACAACTGGTGTCGGTGCCGCATATCGCCAGCGGGCGGCTGAAGGCGCTGGCCGTGACCACCATACGTCGCTCCCCCGCCGTTCCGAACGTGCCGACGCTGGACGAATCCGGCGTGAAGGGACTGGACGTGGCCAACTGGTATGGCATCTGGGCGCCTGGCCGCACCCAAGGCGCGACCGTCGATGCGCTGAACCGGGCGTTCGTTCGCGCGCTGGGATCATCCGTCGTGCGCGGGCGATTCGAGAAGGAGGGCGTGGAGTTCGTCGGGAGCAGCCCGGCCGAGTTCGCGGCCTATGTCAAAAGCGAGGTAACGCGCTGGGCAGACGTCGCCCGCAAGGCCGGACTGAAACCCGAATCATGATCCGCGGCCGATTGCCGTATCCGCGCTCGATACACGACCCGCGGCCGGGCGGTCTACAGGCCATCACCGCAAGCCTGCAATGCGGGACGGTAAGCGCCTGCCCTCGGGTGCCCTGCCGGGGTGGCAACGCTTCGGTCAGCAGGAACCGCCATCCCGAATGATCGTGCGCCATGCCCAGTAGTTGGGCGGCAAAGTCCGAAGGAAAATCCAGCATGACTGCCCGCAACGAACTGCATTTCCTCACCCTCGCCGAGGCGTCGGCGCTCATTGCCGCCCGCAAGCTGTCCCCGCTGGAATACACACAGGCTCTGCTGGCGCGCGTCGAGGCGCTCGAGCCGCAGATCCATGCGTTCATCACGAAGACGGCCGACCTGGCCCTCGACCAGGCGCGCACAGCCGAAAAGGAGATCACGCAAGGCCGATACCGCGGGCCGCTGCACGGCATCCCGTTTGGCGCCAAGGACATCTACGAAACGGCGGGCATACTCACGTCCGGGGGTTCGAAGGTGTGCATCGACAACATGCCCCGCGAAAACTCGACCGCCGTTCAAAGGCTCCTCGATTCGGGGGCCGTCCTGCTGGGCAAACTCAACACCCATGAATTCGCGAGCGGCGGGCCGTCGCTCGACCTGCCGTGGCCGCCCGCCCGCAATCCGTGGAACACCGCGCATTACACGGGCGGATCGAGCTCCGGCTCGGGGGCCGCGGTGGCCGCCGGGTTCCTGCCCGCGGCTCTGGGCACAGACACGGGCGGCTCGATCCGCATCCCCGCCGCGATGTGTGGCGTCGCGGGCATCAAGCCCACCTTCGGGCGCGTCAGCCGGCGCGGCGTCATACCGAACTCGTTCTCGTTCGACCACACCGGCCCGCTCGCGTGGACGGTCGAGGACTGCGCGATCATCCTGCAAGCCATCGCCGGTCATGACCCGCTCGACCCGGCCAGCGCGAACCAGCCCGTGCCCGATTACCGCAAGGCGCTGAATGGCGACATACGCGGCTTGCGCGTCGGCGTCATACGGCATTTCTGGGAGGAAGAAGGCCAAACCGACCCGGAACTCGCAGCCGCCATGAACGCGGCGATCGAAGTCCTGAAGAAGCTCGGCGCCCGCCTGCAGGACGTCCGCCTGCGGAAACGCGAGGCGTACCACAACGTGAAAATGATCGTCGGCAAGATCGAGATCGCGGCCATACACGAGAAAGAACTGCGCGAGCGACCCGGCGATTTCGGGGCGGATTTTCTGGGCAGCAATCTGCCCGGTTTCCTGCTATCGGGTATCGACTACGTGCACGCGCAGCGCGAGCGCCGCAGCCTGGTCGAGGAGATGGACGCCGTCTACGAGAAGTTCGACGTGCTGCTGACCGCCAGCAGCGCCCCGGCGCCGCGGCTGGACAACCTCGTGGGCTCGGGGTTCTCGAAAAAGTGGGAGAACCCGAACATCTATGTCCCCTTCAACGTGACCGGCAGTCCGGCTCTGATCGTCTGCAACGGCTACACCAAGTCCGGTTTGCCGCTTGCAATGCAGATCGCCGGACGCCCTTTCGACGAATTGTCGGTTTTCCGCGTCGGTCACGCCTACGAGCAGGCCACCCAGTGGCGTGCGCGCCGCCCATCGCTCGAACCGGGCAACGCGGCTCCCGCACTGGCCGAGCCGACTCCTGAAACGATAACGCTTGCAGATCTCGACCCGGACATGCGCAACATCATCGAATCCGGGATTGCGCGGGCCGGGCTCAAGCTGACCGAGACGCAACGCCGTCTGCTGTATCGCATTGCCCCCACAGTCATCGCCGCCGCCAACCGAATCCGCAATGACCGCCCGCGAGGGGACGATCTGGCCAGCACGTTTTCGTGCCCGGACACGAAGCAGAAGAGGTAGAGCACCACACGCGAACCGAAATCCACCAGGGGATTCAACCCACCCCGGACTCGTGTGTTACGATAAGAAATTCAATCCGCCTGGGATTCCGCCGCGCCGAGCCCACGCGCCGGGAGCAAATGCGAAAGCGCTCGCACAGTGCGCATAACAGGCCTTATGTTCATCCTGGCTTCCGCCTCCCCAAGGGAAAACCGCTATCGGCGCGAGTCGTGAGCAGGATCAGCGCTCAAGTACCGGTTGCACACAACAACTACACAACGACGATTCCGGAGGAGCCATGCTGATTGATCAAATCGCGAGAATTCTGTTGTTGCCTGTGGCCGCTGCCGCACTGTTCGCCACCCCGACCGGCGCCCCGGCAGCGGAAAAATACCCGACCAAGCCGATACGCTTTATTGTCCCCTTTGTTCCCGGCGGCGGCACTGACATCACGGCCCGCGCCGTTGGCGCAAAGATGTCAGAAACCTTCGGGCAGCAGGTCGTGATCGACAACCGGCCGGGTGCGGCCGGCAATATCGGTATGGATATTGCGGCAAAGTCTCCGCCTGACGGCTACACCGTTGTACTGGTATCTGCCACCCATTCCGTCAATCCCTCATTGAACAAGAACCTCCCCTATGATCTTGTGCGCGACCTTGCCGCGATTTCACAGGTCACTGCGCAGCCATATGCCCTGACGGTCCATCCATCGCTGCCGGCACGTTCCGTCAATGAATTGGTGGGTCTTTTGCGCGCCAAACCCAACTTCTACACATACGGTTCCTCAGGTACCGGTGGCTTGAGCCACCTGGCGGGCGCCCTGCTCGGTTCGCTCGGCAAAGCACAGTGGATACACGTCCCGTACAAGGGTGGCGCAGCCGCCATGACGGATCTCATGGGCGGAAGGATTACGGTCCTGTTCGCGACGATCATCGGCACGAGGGTCCATGTCAATTCCGGGAAGATGCGTTGGCTTGCGGTAAGCACCGCAAAGCGTTCAAGCGCTGCCCCGGAACTGCCTACGGTCGCTGAAGCCGGCCTGCCCGGGTTCGAGATTTCTGGCTGGTACGGGGTGCTTGCGGCGGCTAAGACGCCGAAATCCATCATCGCCACCCTGAACCGGGCCATCGTCGATGCGGTCAAGTCTCCCGATGTTGGCCCCAAATTTGCCGCGGACGGATCAGACCCGGTAGGCAGTTCACCTGAAGAATTCGCCGCGCATATCAAGGCTGCGATTGCGAAAAACGGCCAGATCATCAGGGACGCAGGGATCACGGCGAATTAACCGGCTCCCTGCACGTTTCAGGAAATCCAACCAACCCAGAGACAAGGACGCCCCATGTCCATAGCACTTCAGATCGCGAAAAAAGCATGCGCCCTGCAATTCGAGCAGCTGCCGCCCGAGGCTGTACGCTGGGCCAAAGTCGGCATCCTCGACACGGTCGGCGTAACCATCCTTGGCAGTCGCGATGATTCGACGAGAAAGGTGGCTAAGATCGTCGCACCAGCGTCGTCCGGTTCAAGCCTGGTCTTCGGCTTCGATCGCACCGTGGATCCGCTGACGGCCGCGCTGATCAATGGCACAGCCTCGCATGCGCTTGATTTCGACGACTGCAACAACACGCTCGGCGGCCATCCCTCGGTGCCGATTCTGCCGGGGCTGTTTGCGCTGGCCGATCAGATCGGCGCGACCGGACGGGATTTCATCGCCGCCTATGTGGCCGGATTCGAGACGGAGTGCAAGATTTCGCTCGGCGTAAACCTGTATCAGTACATGAAGGGCTGGCACCCCACCGTTACCATCGGAATCTTTGGTGGCGCAGTGGCTGCAGCGCACCTGATGAAGCTGACTGAGGAACAAACTGCCATTGCGATCTCCATCTCCGCCTCCATGGCTGCAGGCATCAAGTCAAATCTGGGCACCATGACCAAACCCCTGCACGTCGGCAACTGCGCGAGAAACGCCCTGTTTGCAGCAATGCTCGCGCAAGAGAGCTTCACCGCGAATCCGCTCGCACTGGAGCACAAGCAGGGCTATTTCAACCTCTTCAACGGCGAAGGCAACTACGACATTGCGAAAATACTGCCGCGCTGGGCAGATCCGCTCGATATCGTCTCTCCGGGAATTGCCGTAAAACAGTATCCGTGCTGCGCAAGCACCCATCCGGCTGTCGACGCCATGCTGGAACTCGTGCGCGAGCATGGCCTGACGCCGGAAAAGGTCGCCAGGATCGAATCATTCACCCACAGCCGCCGCCTCGAGCACACCAACCGCCCCGATCCCGTCACTTCAGTCGATGCAAAGTTCAGCGTCTACTACGCGGTCTCGCGCGCACTCGTCGACCAGCGGGTAGTCGCCGAACACTTTGAAGGCGATTCGCATCGCGACCCGAAAGTGCGCTCGATCATGTCGCGCATGACGGCGGCGCCCTACTCCACAGCGCAGTTTCCGGCTGAAAACCATTTTGGCGCCGAGTTGCGCGTGACGCTCAAGGACGGCACCGTGCTGACGAAAAAGGTCGACCAGCCGCACGGTCGTACCTCTGCCAATCCGCTGTCTGCAGCCCAGCTGAAAGAGAAATTCGACAATTGCGTGAAGGGCATCATCCATGACGCCAACGTCGCGCCTTTGTACGAGACAATTCAGCGGTTCGAGACGCTGCAGGACACGCGCGCCGTGACAAAGCTGATCTCGTCGCGGGAAACCGAATACCGCGGAATGGCTGCCTGAAGGCAGCGTTGTGCGATCGTTGCGATACGAAAAAGGAAAGGTAAGGCACAAGATGCATGAATATGACGTAATTGTTGTGGGTAAGGGCAATGCAGCCCTCTGCGCGGCGCTTGCGGCGCACGACCAGGGCGCGCGCGTTGCCGTGCTCGAAGCCGCCAACGAGGACGAGTCCGGCGGCAACAGCCGCTTCGCCGGCGGCGTGATGCGCTTCGCCTACTCCACCGTCGACGATCTCAAGCGGGTGACCGACATCACGGACGAGGAGGTCGCCAACAGCGATTTCGGCACGAATACCCGCGAAGAGTTTCTGGACAAAATCTACCAGCTGACCAGTTACCGCACCGATCCTGACTTATCCGAGATACTGGTCAACAACAGCCTCGACATCATGGTATGGCTAAGATCAAAGGGCGCGCGCTTCATCCCCAACTGGGGGCGCCAGTCCGCGGTCGTCGATGGCAAACGCAGGTTTTTCGGAAACATGCCGATTGAAGTGTCCGGCGGCGGCGCCGGACTGGTGCAATTCCTCGATGCTGCGGCAAAAAAAGCGGGCATCGAGGTGTTTTATGAAACCCGGGCCATCAATCTGATTTACGACGGCGCAACCGTCAGCGGCGTACGCGTACGCCAGCACGGCAAGGCCTTCGACATGACAGCCAGGTCCGTAGTGCTGGCCTGCGGCGGTTTCGAGGCCAACCCGGAGATGCGCGCGCGTTATCTCGGTCCCGGCTGGGAACTGGCCAAAGTGCGCGGCACGCGTTACAACGTCGGCGACGGCATCCAGATGGCACTGGACATCGGTGCAGCCCCCTACGGCAACTGGTCGGGCTGCCACGCCACCGGCTGGGACCGCTACGCACCGGAGTTCGGCGACGTCAACGTCGGCGACCAGTTCCAGAAACACAGCTACATCTTCGGCCTGCTGATCAATGCCGACGGCAAGCGCTTCGTCGACGAAGCACTGGATTTCCATGCGTTCACCTATGCCAAGTACGGCGGCGAGGTGCTCAAGCAGCCGGGCCAGTTCGCCTGGCAGGTGTTCGATTCCAAAGTGACCAAGCTGCTGCGCTCCGAATACCGCATCAAGTTCGTCACCAAGGTCAGCGCGAACACGCTCGAGGAACTCGCCACCAAGCTGGAAGGCGTCAATCCCGAGGGTTTCCTGAAAACCGTGCGCGAATACAACGCCGCGGTGAAAAAGGACGTGCCGTTCAACCACGTGATCAAGGACGGCAAGTGCACGGTGGGCATCGAGCCGCCGAAGTCGAACTGGGCACAGGCGCTCGACACGCCGCCCTACGACGCCTATGCCACCACCTGCGGCATCACCTTCACCTTCGGCGGGCTGCGCATCGACAAGGACAGCGGCCAGGTGCTCGATTCCCACCAGGTCCCCATCCCCGGGCTGTATTGCGCCGGCGAGATGGTCGGCGGCCTGTTCTACTTCAACTACCCCAGCGGCACGGGCCTGGTCTCGGGGGCGGTGTTTGGCAAGCTGGCCGGCACTGCCGCAGGGCAGCACGCGAAGCAGTAAATCCGGCCTCGCGTGTCGACCCAAAAACCGCCGCTGCTCGCCGACGCCACGCGCGACCTCGCGCGTTTCGGCGCGGCGCTGCAGTATGCAAACATCCCCGCGGACGTCATCGCCCGCATCAAGCTGAGCCTGCTCGACAGCCTCGGCTGCTGCCTGTTCGGCGCGACGCTGCCGTGGACGCAAAAGGTCGCCGAACTCGCCGATGCCGAGGCCGCAAAACCCGCAGCAACGCTGATCGGGCTGGGCCGCAAGACCTCGCCGGCGCTGGCCGCGCTGGTCAACGGTACCTCGGGCCACGCCTTTGAACTCGACGACATCCACAAGGAATCCATCGTCCATGCCGGCTCGATCGCCACGCCGGTGGCGCTGGGCTTGGGCGAAACCCGCGGAAAAACCTCGGGCCGCGACGTGCTGACGGCGATGGTCGCCGGTTACGAGATCGGCCACCGCGTCGGCAATGCGGCGACCATGAGCCTGTTTTTCCGCGGCTTCCATCCGCAGGGCACCTCGGGCGCATTCGTCGCCGTGGCCACGGCCGCGCGCATGCTCGGGCTCGGCGCTGCACAGTTCCAGCATGCGCTGGGCATGGCTGGCTCGCAGGCCGGCGGCCTGATGGCGGCACAGGAAGGCGCGATGGTCAAACGGTTCCACAGCGGCCGCGCGGCGCAGAACGGCGTCTATGCAGCGCAACTCGCGAGCCGCGACTTCACCGGCATCCTCGATGCGCTGGAAGCGCCGTACGGCGGCTATCTGTCGACCTACTCGGACCGGCCCGATCCGGCGCGACTGACCGCAGGCCTCGGCAAGACCTGGGAAACCCTGAACGTCGGCTACAAGCCGCATGCCAGCGTCACCAGCATCCACAGCGCGCTCGACGGGCTGGCCGCCGTCATGCAGGAACAGAGGCTCAAGGCGGATGAGATCGTTCGCGTCGAGGCCGGCCTGTCGCCGATGACCCACGTGCACTGCGCGTGGGCATACAAGGCACAGGGAGTCACGGCAGCGCAGGTGAACCTCTATTACGGCATGGCGGTGATTGCGCTCGACGGCGCGGCCTTCACCGAACAGTTTCGCGAAGCGCGGCTCAGCGATCCGCGCATCCTCTATTTCATCACGCGCATCAGCGCGCACGTCGATCCCGAAATCGAAAAAATGGGCGCACCGTTCCGCCACGCGTCGCGCGTCAAAATCACCACACGCAACGGCAAGGTGTTTGAAAAACTGTCGCTGCACCGCCGCGGCAGTCCGGAGAATCCGCTGTCACCCGACGAAGTCGTGCACAAATTCCGCAACGTCGTCGCGCCGTGCATGGACAATGCAGCTGCGGAGCGCATCATTGCCGCGGTGGACCGGTTCGAGACGCTCGCCGACATCAACGAACTGATGCCGCTGCTGGGTGCCGCCGTCCGAACGATAAGAAAATCAATCCGCCTGGGATTCCGCCGCGCCGAGCCCACGCGCCGGGAGCAAGTGCGAAAGCGCTCGCACAGTGCGAATAATAGACCTTATGTTCATGCTGGCTTCCGCCTCCCCAAGGGAAAACCGCTATCCGCGCGAGTCGTGAGCAGGATGAGCGCTCAGTTGCCCAGCAATCTAGCCCAACGGTCAGAGCAAGGCAAGTGCATTCCCGTCGCATGGCTGTCTCGATGGGGTCTTTTTTGCGCGAGCCGCAAGTTCATTCGCCGGCTCCTCGACCGGCGACGGCAGAGCGACACCAGCTCGGGGCAAAGCCTTCTTCGCGCGCTCGCCCCGCGTACGGTTCGAGTACCAACCCACGTAGCGCACCAGGTGCTCGTAGCGGTCGGGGATGTGTTTGCAAAGCAACGCCAACCACTCGGCGCCTGGCATGACCTGGAAGTTGCGCTTCAAGCCGGCGTGCATCTTGGAGCGGTAGATCACCATGCCGGTGGCAGCGTCGTAGGTCATCTTCTGCAGGGACATCGGCGCGCGCAGCATGTAGCCTGCGAGCGTCTTGCGGCCCTCGATATCTTCGGCCCCCACGCACAAGCCACTCGCGGCGCCTTGCAAAGGGTGTGATCGCTCCTAGCCAGCGCTCTCCACTTAGGCTCAGAACGTAGAGACTTCCCGAAAAGAGGACTGTCCCGAGAACGAACAGCCAACCGCTCGTTTTCAGAAATGCTCCCTGCCACCGCGTGTGAGCCCACCCGACCGCAAGCAGCGCGAGCGCATGGTACATCTGATATCGCACACCCACTTCAAAGGTCGCCAGCAGATCGGCATCTATCCGACCGTTGAGGGCGTGTGCCGCGAAGGCCCCCAGTGCTACGCCGAGAAATGCGGAAAGACTGCCAATCGCAAAGAAGAGGCGATCCATTGATCCCCTGAACCAGGGTCACACGCCGATTGCGATGTTGCCGAGGCACCCTCAGCCCACAGTCGATCTCCTGATTGTGCGGCTGTACGACGTCGCGTGAGATTCCCGCGCACCTTTTTTGAAGACTACGCCGATCAGTATCTTGGCGCTGACGTCACCGCGCTTGTTCTCTATCCTTTTTCGCGCAGGCCGGCATCCTTGATCACCTTCTCCAGCCTAGTCATTTCAGACTTAATCTTGCCTGCCAACTCTGCCGGAGAACCCCCGACTGCCTCTATTCCAGCATTAAGAAGGCGCTCCTTCATTTCGGGGCGGTGAAGAACTTGCACGACCTCTTGATTCAGTCGATTGATAATTGCTGCAGGCGTTCCAGCCGGCGCGAACAGCCCAGCTAATGAGCTTGACTCATAAGTTGGCAGTCCCGATGCTGCCAGCGTAGGCAATCCGGGGACCAGCGGGGATGGCTGGGCGCTAGTAACCGCCAACGCCCTAACTTTGCCTGACTTGACATGGGGCATCACTGAACCCGCAGCAGGGAACATGAGGTGCAGTTGCCCAGCAAGCAAGTCGTTCACGGCCTGCCCACCGCTCTTGTAATTGACACGCACTATATTGACGCCCGCCATGGCCTTGAATAATTCGGCCGCGACATGGTTTCCAGCGCCGGTAGAACTGGAACCGTAATTGAGTTGCCCAGGCCTAGCCTTCGCAAACGAGATCAATTCCTTAGTGGTGCGCACGGGCATTGACGGATGCACAACCAGCACGTTGGGAGAGGTCAGCGTCTGCGTGATTGGCAAGAAATCCTTCACTGGATTCCAGCGCACGCTGTCTCGAAAAAGCGGCATGACCCAAAGGACGTTGCTGTAGTGGAGCAGGGTATAACCATCAGGTGACGCGTCAGCCACAATCTCCGCTGCGACGATCCCCCGATTCTCGACTACCATCCGCTGGCCGAGGCCGCCCGTCACTGCATCCGCGATTAGACGCGTTGCCACATCAGTGTTGCTTCCATACCCGACAGTCACAACGCGAATGGGCCTCGCAGGATAACTCTGGCCTGACGCGACACTCGCGGCGAAAACCATCAACCCGACTGAGAATATCCGTTCTACAGACGGCGCTCGCAGCATAAGCGCTCCTACTGATAAGAGAATCAATCCGCCCGCGATTCACTGATAAACTGATAAGAGAATCAATCCGCCCGCGATTCCGCCGGGCTGAGTCCGTGCGCCGGGAGCCAGTGCGAAAGTGCTCGCCGGATGCGCATATTCAGTCTTGTGTTCATGCTGGCTTCCTCCCCCATTGTGAAAACCGCGATCCAAGCTGATATCAGCGGCAAATTGCTGGGCAATCTACGCCAAACACCAGAGCAAGGCAAGCGCGGTTCCCACCCCCTGGCTGTCTCGAGGGGGTCTTTTCCGTACGGCAGCTCAGGCGATATCGGGAACTGATAGGTGAGCGGCAAGTTGGCATGCCGGGGCCAACTCGCGGGAGCGAGCGGCGGACTGCGCTCGGTGGCGAGCGGCGCCCACAACCCCAGGTGCTCGAGGATGCGCCGAATGACTCCCGGATCCTCGATCAAGGCGATGACCCGCACGGGGCTTGGGGTCACGGGGCTTGGCGGGGCTTGGGGTCAGGCCTTTACTTTATAGGATCCCTTTCATTGGATCGACCGTCGGTGAGCATCGGGGCTTGGGGTCAGGCCTTTACTTTATAGGATCCCTTTCATTGGATCGACCGTCGGTGAGTGACTATAAAGTAAAGCCCTGACCCCAATGATGTTTTCCCGCTGCTCGCCTCTCTCCTTTCGCCTTAGAGTGCGTAACAAAATAACGCGCAACGGCCCCCTCACCCTAACCCTCTCCCCCGTGATCGGGGGCGAGGGGATTCATTTTATTACGCGCTCTTACTTGTTTTTCCTTTGCGTACCCCTCAAGTACCCGTCAAGCGGGTATTGAAAAGAAGGGGTATTGAAAAGAATCCTTTGCGTCTCAGCCGTTGGCTTTTTCACCGTTCACTGTTCACCGTTCACCGTTCACTGCCTTTATCGCCGCAGACGGAAATAAATCTCCGGCAGCTTGTTCGGCAGGCTGTTGATGTGGTCGAGCACGAGGTAGTGGCCCCTGCCGAAAATCTGCGGCAGGTACTGGTTCGCCATGGTGTCGACCGTGATGCAGAACGGGTGCACGCCCTTGGCGACCGCCTCCTTCACCGCCATGCGCGTGTCTTCGTGCAGATACCGGCGGTCGCCGCCGTCGTCGTAGTCCTCCGGCCGGCCGTCGGAGAGGATCAGGAGCAGCCGGCGCCGGCTTTCGACCGCTTGGAAGCTGGCCGTGGCGTGGCGGATCGCCGCGCCCATGCGCGTGGCGAGCCGTCCCGACATGCCGCCGATCTGGCTGCGCACATCGTCGGACAGCGGCTGGTCGAAATCCTTGATGGTGTAGTAGCTCACGTTGTCGCGGTACTTGGAGCAAAAGCCCGCGATGCTGTAGGCGTCACCGACTTCCTCCATGCTCTCGGCGAACAGCAGCACGCCGGCGCGCACGCGGTCGACCAGCCGCCCGCCGCCTTCCGGCAGGTGCTGCATGATGGAAGTCGACATATCGGCAAGCAGCGTCACCGCGATTTCGCGCTGGCGCATCTCGCGCCGCTTGTAGATATTGGCCTTGGGCGAGCGGCCGGCCTGTTTTTCGGCGATGTAGCCGACCACGGCGTTGAGGTCCATGTCATCACCGTCAAACTGTCTGAGCAGCGGGGCGAGCCGCGTCGGCTTCTGCGCCTGGATCGCTTTTTTCAGGCGCTTGAGCGCATTGGAATACTGATTTCTCAGGCGGTTGGTTTCCGCCATGTTCGACTCGCCGAGTTTTTTCTCCTGCACCCAGCTCCAGTTGCGCTTGTAGCGTGACTCGCGGTAATCCCACTCCGGATACGGGATGCCCTTGTCGCTGCCGCCGGCGCTGCGCTTCTGGCCGTCGGGACGGTTGGCGGACTGGGTCGCGGTGCCGCTCGAATCGCCGTAACCGGCGACTTCCTTGCGCTTGCCGCCGTCCTGCTGGTCGCCGGCCTCCGCGTTCTGCGGTGTTTCGGTCTGCTCCTCGCCCTGCTCGTCCGGCTGATTCTGCTGCTCGGCGCCCGCCTGCGTCTGCTGCTGCTGGTCCCGTGGCTCCTGAGGATGCGCCAGCCGCGTCGCATTCGGCCCGCGTCCCGGGAGATATGCGGCGTGGAAGGTTTCAAGATCGGCCACGCGCGGCAGCTCGTCATTGCTGTAGATCGCGGCTGCGATGCGGAACGCATCGGCGACCGTCGCCGCGGGATCGAGCAGCGGCCCGAACTGTCTGCCCCGCACGGCATTGGCGCGCATTGCGGCGAGCGCTTCCTCGACGCTCGCCAGCGCGAGATCGAAATACGCGGCGGACTCGGGCGAACGCGGAACCGCCTCGCGCGCGGTGGCCAACAAGCGCGCCAGGTAATTCGGCACCGAGTGCTGGATCTGGAAGTCGACGCGCAAATCCTCGCACAGGTCGAAGATCAGTTGAAACCTGAGCCCATCGTCGCCGTAGCGCATGAACAGCGGCGCCCACGACACCGGCCCGGAAGCGGGAAATTCGACGTTTGCCGCGGCGAACATCTCCTTCATCGCGAGACGGTCGAAGGTGCCGTGGCGCATATGGCCTCCGCCATGCAGCACTGCAAGCACCGCCTCGTCGCGATTGGGCATCACCGCCGGAAAAAACAGAGTGCGTCCGTCGGTCTCGACGAACGGCCGGCCTTTTTCCGGCGACCAACTGCTTTCCTTGAGCTCGAGGCCTGCTCCGTACCAGACATCGAGCAGCATGCCGAGTAGCCGGTTGCGCTCGCTCAGGCGAAAGCCCGGCAGATGCTCCAGCAAAAGCGCCAGGCTCTCCTCGGATTCGAGCCGGAAATAGGCTTCGCCGCGGGCGCGTCCGGACTGCATGACATCGGCGCCGCGCAGCGCCCACGGCAGGATCGCCTGCGCGCCGAGGAGGTTCCTCACGCGGATTGCGCCGGCAAGGTAAGTGCCGAGCAGCAGCTTCCTCGACTCGAACAGCTCCTCGGCCGGCGTGGTGAGCTGTTCGATGCCGGTAACGCCCTGACGGCCCGAGAGATCCAGCACGGGCATCGTGAAATACGCGCTGCCGCTGTCGATCTGGCGCGCGCACCAGACAAAACCGATCTCCGCCCAGCGCCTTTCGCCGGCATGGCCGAGCGAGCCGAAGGCGCGCGGCAGGTTCGCCATGAAGCCCTCGAGCGCGCGCCACGAGCCGCGCCAGCGCAGAAATTCGAGCGCCTGCCCGGTCCAGGGCAGCACGGTTTCCGAAATCTTTTCCGCTTCGCGGCTGCCGCGGATGAAGGCCTTGCCGGCCTCGCGGTCGAAATCGAACAGCCTGCGGCACGCCGTGAGCCACGTGAGGGTGACTTGGTCGCCATGCGCCCGGATCGCCGGCAGCACGTGCTCGACTTCGCGGTGCGCGACGAAACTCGTCTCCTTCAGTTCATCGAGCAGCTCGCGAATGGCTTGTGGTGCGGCAGAGGTCACTGGAGGCGGGAGTCGGACTTAACAGTCCGTACCGGCTGCTAAAAGCAAAACCGGCTGACAATTCAGAAAAAATCCAGCCGAAACGATCGAATTTGGGGAACAGCGCGGGTGAATTTGCATATCTGTTATCGTCTTCTGCAATTCTCTTAGCGCCGGTTTTGCATTAGGAGTTTGTCGGGGCGAAGTCCGGCAAACTCCTTGGGTGCGCGCGCGTCAGGCCGCAAAGTGCGCCTGCACGATTTCCATGAATGCCTCGGCGAGCTCCATATCGTCGGTGATGGGATTGACCATCGCCACCTGGCAGGCGGCGACGGGATCGAGACCGGCGTCGATCATGTTCGCCGCGTAGACCAGCGCCCGCGTGGAGGTCACCTCCTCCAGTCCGTGGTCCTTGAGCAGCCTCGCCTTGCGGCCGGCGGCCACCAACTGGTGGGCGATCTCCGGCGCAACGCCCGGCACTTCGTTGATGATGATCTTGCGCTCGACGTCCTCAGCCGGAAAATCGAAGTTGATGGCGATGAAACGCTGCTTGGTCGAGGGCTTGAGGTCCTTCAACACCGTCTGATAGCCGGGATTGTAGGAGATCACCAGCATGAAGTCCTCGTGGGCCTCGATTTCCATGCCCTTTTTCTCGATGGTGAGCTTGCGGCGGTGGTCGGTGAGCGAGTGGATCACCACGGTGGAGTCGGTGCGCGCCTCGACGATCTCGTCCAGGTAGCAGATCGCGCCGACCTTCACCGCGCGTGTGAGCGGACCGTCCTGCCACACCGTTTCCGCCCCTTCGAGCAGGAAGCGGCCAACGAGATCGGAACTCGTCAGGTCCTCATGGCACGACACGGTCACCAACGGGCGCTTCAGCTGAAACGCCATGTGTTCAAGAAAGCGCGTCTTGCCGCAGCCGGTCGGGCCTTTCAGCATCACCGGCAGGCGCTTCTTGTAGGCGGCCTCGAAGATCGCGATCTCGTTGCCCTGCGGCTCGTAGTACGGCGCGACATCGCCCGCCTGCGGCACCTGGACGATATCGCGCTCAACGCCGCGGATTCGGTTTACTGCTGTCTTCATTTACACCCCAAATTCTATTTTCAATCTTCTAACCGCTTTTCGCGAATGCAGCGCGTCTTCACGTAAAGATACACGTGCCGCGCCGTGCGCACCGCCATCTTTTCCGGCACCTTCGGCAGCGCGTCTTCCCGCCCCATATTAATACAGTTGCGGTAGTACACAAGTTCCCGGCAGTTGTCGCGGATCGCGTGCCACGAGGGCTCGCCTTTGGCCAACGTCTTGAACACCTCGAGGATGTCGGCCGCAACATCGGGCACCGGCTTCTTGCCCGCGACCGCAACGTAGGCGATGAAGAGGCGCTTGATGAGTTCGATTACCCGCTCAACGGTCGCCGCCAGCGGCAGCGTCTTCCCGTCGGCGATGCGGCGCTCGAATGCGGCCAGTTCGACGTCGATCGCCGAGAACGCCTCCTGGAGCTGACCTGAGCGCAAGTTCGGGACTACAATCAGTATTTCCTAATATGGGGATTGTAGCAAATCGTCACAAGGGGCAAGAAAACCATGGCCAAACCGCTGGTTAAGCTGATCAGACTCAACAACTTGCAGTACAACCCCAACCGCGACCCGGCAGCTTATCGGCGGCCTGTCAACGTATGCTTTCGCATCCAGGCGGTGCTCGACGGCACCGGTGATGCACGGTGCGGGCTATACGACGCGCAAGGCACGCCGATGGCGGAGAAGTCGGTCGCACGCCCCGGCACGTTCACGCACGAGATTGCGTTCGACACGCCTGGCACGCGCATCGTCACCTTGACGGTCGAAGGGAACGGACAGAAATTTTCGCAGGACCTGCGACTGGACGTGCTCGAGCACGCCTGGATTGGATGATTCGAGGGATGAGGGAGCACACTTCCGTGAGGGCGTGAGAGCGAGAGAGGGAACTACACCCCTTCACGCTCTTCCGATCTGGAGATCTCCCGGCTTCTCGATCTCACGATCTCCCGCTCTCCCGATCTAACGGGGTCACGTCCCGTCACCGGTCACTGATCACCGTCACTCCACGACCTTGCCGAGCAGAGAAACCACGTCAGTCTTGTTGCGCACCATCTGCTCGGGGAAGATGATGGTGATTGCGTTGGTCGGGCAAATCGACTGGCAGAGCCCGCAATACCAGCACTCGTCGGGGTATTTGATGACCGGCAGCGTTTCCCGGTTGTCTTCCTCTTTGTAGATCAGGTCACCGGGACAGATCCAGTCGCAGAGATTGCAGCGAACGCAGGTTTCCGGGTTGATCCGGATGGGATTGTGAACAGCTTTTGCCTGGTTCGACATGGTTCCGTCCTATACGGTTGCCGCGTTGCGCGCGAAGGCATCCGCCAACGGACGATCCGTCGACAAGGTGCGCACCGCGGGACCGTCCTTGCCGCGCTCGACAATGACGAACTTGCGCCAGTTCCGATCGTCCGTCTGCGGATAATCCAGCCGCAAGTGGGACGAGCCGGTGCGGGTCTCCTTGCGCGCGAGCGAAGCCGTGGCCATGAGCTCGGCATTCAAGCGAATGTTCCTGGACTCATGAATGCGCATGACGCCGTGCAGATCGTCGGCTTTCAGATGAGCCTCGCGCTTCGCCAGCGCTTGCAGCGTATCGAGCGCAAGCTTCAAACCCTTCTCGCTACGCCGCACGCCCACGTAGTCCGTGACGGTTTGCCGCGTCTCGTCTTCCAACTGCTTCCAGGTCATGCCATCACGGCGATCGAGGTATCCCGCTGACTGTGCCCGCACCATCTCAGCCGCTTTGATGTCGATTTCGGGCAGAGCGCCACTGGTCGCGCGCACGCGTTGGACGACGCCCTCGCCGGCGATGTGCCCGAGTACTGCCGCGCCCGAGATTCCGCCGCTGACCGTCGCGCAATCGCCCGCGGCAAACAGCGCCTCGACCGAAGTCTCGCCGTTGGTATCGACCGCCAGCCCGCTGCCGCGGAAATACACGCCGCTGCGCCTTATGCTCAACTCGGAGACGGAGATTTCCACCAGCTCTTCGCGAAACTTGACACCCTTCTGCTCGTAGTAAGCCGGCAGCGTGTAGCGGTCGACCTGCAGGGTCGCTTCCATGTGGTCGAGCATGGCTTCGGGCAGATGGCGGCAGTCGAGATAAATCGGGCCGTTGCCAAGAAGGTATTCGTTGATCGCCGCATCGGCGATCACGGCGCGCCGGGCGTTCTCCCCTTTCTTGTCGTACTTGAACATGAAGCGCTCGCCGCTCTTGTTCACGAAATAAGCGCCCAGGCTGACCAGGGCGTTCAGCCCCTGACAGGAAAAGCCTTTGGGTGTCAGCGTCGCCTCGACGGATTCCATATTGGCGAGCGCCGCTCCCGAGTGGTAGCCCATGGCTTGCGCATCACCCGTGTTATAGGGAAGGTGCCAGCTGTCGAAGGCGAGGCCCGACGCATTCCGGGAGATGCGGTTGACATCGCCGGCGGCGAGCACCACGGCCTTGGCACGGATCGCAAACCACTCACCGGTGCGGAAGTTAAAGGCCAGCGCCCCGTAGGCGCGGTTGTCCTCAGTCAGCAATTGCACGACCATGGTGCGCATCAGGACGGTCGCCTTGCCTTTGCGCACCCGTTCGCCGATGTGTTTCTTGAAATCGGTGCCGTCGAAGTTGATGTGATAGGTTCCCGGCAGCCCGAACGAGCGCAGGCGATAGTAAGTGCCGATTTTCGGGTCCTTGAAATCGACGCCGAAGGATTCGATTTTCCGGAAAATTCTCGGCATTTCACGAATCACTCGGCTCGCAACGGCCATGTCCACGATGCCGTCGGTCAACTCGGGCACGTGCTTGATCAGGAACTCCGGCGTATCCCACTCCGGGCCGGTATCCATCACCGTCAGGTAGTGGTCCACCCCGCAGCCGATGCTGCCGCAGTGATCGAGCACCTTGCCCTTCTCGCAAATGGTCACCTTCAGTCCGGCTTCGAGCGCCGGAATGGCCGCCATGCTGCCGGCTACCCCTCCCCCGACCACCAGAAGATCGGTGTCCAGCGTGGTCCAGTTTTCCTTCACGAACTCACCTCTGCGGGTCGTCTGTATTTGGAACGCTGTCCAATCATTCATTTCCCCAGGGCATGAAGCGGGCAGTCGCGGTGCAGCATAGGCGCAACCCGACCGCCGCGCCAGAGATGGAATTGGTTTTTTCTTGGAGTATCCTGTTATGAACCTATCTCAACGCCGTAGCGGCGGCTTTGCCGCGATAGTCGCGCGGCGTAACGTGAAAGCACTGCTTGAAGCGCCGCGCAAAATAGGCTTCATCTTCAAAACCCACCGCTTCGGCGATCTCCGCAATCCGCAGCGTGGTGTGGACCAGCAGTTCCTGTGCTTTTTCCATGCGCCGTTCAGTGACCAGGCCGGTGAAAGTCTTCCCGGTTTCCTTCTTGAGCAAATGCGCGAGATAGTTGGGTGAAAGATCGGCGGCTGCCGCCACCTCGGTCAAGGTGATGCGCCGCGTGAGGTTGTCCCGGACGTGGCGCGCGACCCGTGAGAACGCGTCACGGCGGCTGGTACGTTGCGCCTGCGCAGCAGCGAGCCGCAACAAGTCGCTCTCATAGCGCCGGCACACCGTGGCGAGAAGAAGCAACAAGCTGGCGCGAACAATTTCAAGGGAACAGAAACGGCGCCGCGCGTTTTCTTCCGCCATCCTGCGGCACGCCTCTCGAGCCAGTTCAAGATCGGAACCGTCCAGATGGAAATCCATGAACTCCTGGAACAGGAATGGCGCCAATTCCGGTGCGCGTTCGAGCGGCACATCTTCAATGTCAAGGGGGTCGACATCCAGTTCGGGGCGCAGAAAACGCTGGTGGAAATTGATGACATAAAACTTCGAGCCGGGCGAACGCACGACACGGTGCACGCGATAAGGCAGCACGAAGCTCAACCCTCCCGGGTCAAGCAAACGCACGGCCGCACCGACGTGATGCTCGGCACGGCCCGCCAGATTGAATTGAATCTGGAAATACTCGTGTCTGTGCCCCTGCTCTATTCGCGAAACGGCGCGCTCGTCGTGAATCCCGAAGTCGGGATAAGCGGCGCGCTCCGACAACGAGTAGGTCTTGATCGTTCTCATGCCGCCCGACTATAGACTGCATTCGTCCGCGCGAGCAAGGTAGCAGCGCACCCAAAAAAAGGGAGGGAACGATCGTTCACCCTCCCTCGCCGGCCGGTTGCAGCGGCTGCTACTGGATTTCCTGGACGGCGCCCTTGAGGATGGGCGTGAGACCGGCGCCCGCCTTGGTGATCTCCGCGACGATCTGCTGCTGCTGCGCGCCCTCCATGTAGCTCACCGGCCGGTTGCCTTTCGTGGTTTCCTCGAGAAACGCCGGATCATTCATGACCGCCTTCAGGGCGGCACGGAAGGCCGCGGTCGCCTGCGGGTCCGTGCCGGGCGGGGCGATGTAGCTGCGGTGCGTCTCGTTGATGTTCACGATGGCGCGGATCAGCGACCGCTGATCGGCGGGCGCCGTCTCTTCGGCCGTCGGAACATCCGGGTAATCCGCATGCCTCTGAGACGCGATGACAAGGATCGGGCGCTTGTCGCCGGCCTTGATCGCGCCCTGCGATTCGCTCCAGCCCGTGATATGGCCGTCGCCGTCCCCCTTGATCACGGCAAGCGCGGTGTCGGCATTGCCCTCGTAGCCGGTGACCGCTTTCATCTTGAAGCCGAGCGCGTGCGCCAGCACCGCCATGGTGTAAAAGTCCTCGTCTGTCCCCTGCGACGGGTAGACGAACGGCCGGCCCAGCTTCTTGACGTCCGCGAAGGTCTTGATGGAAGACTTGCCGCCGACCGTCAGGAACCGCGGTTCACTGGTCGCGCGTCCGAGAAACGTGAACTTGCCCGGTTCGAACTGCGCGCCCGTGCTGCCGGCAAGCGGCGCCAGGATCAGGGTGGCGACATTGCCAAAAAAAATGTTCATGCCATCCGGCTTGAGCCGCCACATGTGGTTTGCCGCCTTCAGACCGCCGCCGCCCGGCATGTTGGTGATGCGAACCTCGCGCGCGCCCGTATGCTTTTGCAGGTACGGCCCGATCAGCCGCGCGTAGCGCGTATGCCCGCCCGCGGGCCCGCCCGCCACGATGATGTTGAGCACCTTATCCTTGTAGAAATCGGACGCCTGACTGTACGCATGCACCGACACACCCATGAGGGCGGGCGCGAGCATGGTCGCGAACAATGCCTTCCACCACATCGTATTCATAGTCTCACTCCTCCTTGTAGCGATTGTCGTTAAGATGCTTGCTGAGAGAGCCGCGGCGTGCCGCCGGTCCTACCTGAATCGTTCCACAAGCGGTTCCAGAATACCGTGATAAAGCTGGATTTCCAGCGCCACCACGAAGAGCAGGTAAACCGTCGCCGTGAAGACGACAGTGTAAACGAGACCCCTGCGCCAGGAATAGTGCCTGCTGAGCAGGAAATAACCGCCGGTGAACAGGAAGATTGCGGGTATTGGGCCCAGGAGCAAGAACAGGGTCAGCATCACGCCGACGATGCCGAAGGCGAGGGCTTCCCGCCGCCACGAAGGCCGCTGTGCGTTCGGCGCAGATTCCGCCGCCACCGGCTCGCCGGCCGTCTTCCCGGAAACGCCCTCTTGGTGTTTGCGCTGGGTCAGCACCTCGAACAGGTCCACCTGCAGGTCCCCGGCCGAACGCAAGTTCTGCCAGATGATCTGGATCGCGATGAGCGTCAGCCCGAAAATCGCCACCGGCAACGGAACCTTGCGCGCCCGCACGCCGTAATCGAGGCACAACACGATGACGCCAATAAACACTATCAGGAACGCGACGGCGATCAGGTTCTCCTGCGTGCGCCGGCTCACGTCGTCGCCCCCCGCTCCGCCTGCGCCCTGGCCGCGACGGCTCGCGCCTTCTTGCGGCGCCAGTTGCGGACGAACGGTAGCGCGGTCGTCACGATGATGAAGATGAACATCGCGAGCGTGATCGGCCGGATGAAGATGAAGAACTCCCCGTAGAGCGCCAGCGAGATGTGCAGGTTGCGTTCTATCATCGTGGCGAGCACCATGCCGATCACGAAGTTGGCCCGCGAATAGTGGTACTTGTCCATCAGGAAACCCAGCAGGCCGAACGCGGACGCGACCACCACGTCCTCGATGTGCCCGCGGGTGGCGAACGCGCCGACGAAGCAGACCGAGAGCACCATCGGCACCATGAGATTCGCGTGCAGCGTCGGCAGACGCGCAAGCCAGGGCGAGATGCCGAGACCGATCAGGGTCACCAGCACGTTGGCGATGACAATGATCCACACCATGCTGAAGACAAGACTGAGGTTCTTGGTGAGCATCTCCGGTCCGGGCACCACGCCGAGGCCGATAAAGGCGACGAGCAGAAGCGCCATGCTCTCGCCTCCGGGAATGCCGAAAGCCAGCGTGGGCATGAGCCCCCCGCCCTCGTTGGCCCCCATGGTGGCATCCGGCGCGATCACGCCCTCAACCGCACCCTTGCCAAACCGCTCCGGGGTCTTGGAGGTCTGCACCGCCTGCGCGTAGGCCGCGAGGCCGGCGACGCTCGCTCCCACCCCCGGCAGCACGCCGATCCACAGGCCGAGCAGGCTCGAGCGCACCACCAGCCACCAGTGCCGGAACGCGTCCGTGATCCCCTGCCATACCGTGCTGACCTCCGGCACCAGAGCGCGGTCCACGATCGGGACGCCCTTGATGGCGAGCTTCATCATTTCCGAAACGGCGAACATCCCGATCATCGCAACGGGGAACGAGATGCCGTCCATCAGGAACTCGTTGCCGAAGGTAAAGCGCGGCGTCGCGGTCACGACGTCCATGCCGACGAAGGCGACGAGCACGCCGAGCGCGCTCGCGACCAGCCCCTTCATGAGCGAGCCCTCGCTGAAAGTGGCGATGACCGTCAGGCCCCACAAGGCCATCATCAGGTACTCGGGCGGGCCGAGCGCCAATATAAGGGGACGTATGAGCGGGATACTGAGCGCCAGGAACACCGCGCCGATGACCCCGCCCAGCAGCGCGCCGGTGGCCGAGGCGGAGAGCGCCCGGGTCGCCTGCCCCTGCTTGGTCATCGGGTAGCCGTCGAAGCAAAGCGCCAGGCCCTTGGCCGAGCCCGGAACGCTGAACAGGATGCTCGTCACCGAATCGCCCCACACCGTGGCGATGTGCGCGCCGAGCAGCAGTGCGAGCGTGGCGGCCGGTTCGAAGCCGTAAGTGAAGGGCAGGAGCAGCGCCATCGCCACGATCCCGCCCAGGCCCGGCAGGATGCCGATGATGAGGCCGTAGATCACCCCGATGATCATGAAAAGGATGGCTTGGGGCGTTAAGAGCGCAGCCAGCCCGCTGGCGATGGCTTCAAGCATCTCTGACGGCCTTCTCCGACATCATTTTTCCCGCAGCCTCCATTTCTTCTCCGACTGCAATGACCACAAGATCGATCTCGTTGGAGCGCAACGCTGCAGGCGTGTCCGTACACGGCACGGATGGCTGGGATGGTATTCAGATTGCGGACCGGCTGCAACATTGTGCAAAAGAGCGGGGCCTGAGCGTCGCATCTGAAAACGCCCCGTTAGCGCCGTGACTGCGTTGCGACAACGGAATACTCCAGGAAAAAACCATTCCCGTCCCTGTTCAGAGCGAATTTCGGATTACACTCCCCCACACCACCAAGACAGAGGACGCCCGCCATGTACATAGACGATCGCGGCCTGACCGAAGAGCAGCGGATGATGCGGGAGACCTGCCGCGCCTTCGTCAACGACCACGTCATCCCCTTTATCCGCCAGAACTGGCAGCGCGAGTGGATCATGACGCCGGACGACCGCCTGCCGCGCAAGATCCTCGAAGTGGCGGATGAGATCGGCATCCGCACCCTCGGCGTGCCGGAGGAGTTCGGCGGCACCCCGCTTGACCCGAAGACCCGGGTTCAGACGTTCGCGCTCATCGCGGAGGAAATTTCACGCGGCGACTCGGGTCTCGCCGACAAGCTGGTGCAGGTGTGGAAGGTCTCGACGCTGCTCAAAAACATCGCGCCCCGTCATCTGCAGGAGTACTGGTTCCCGAAAATCGTCGCGGACCCCGGCTTTCTTCTCGCGCACTGCTCCACCGAACCGCGCGGGGCCTCCGATCGCTGGCTGGGCTACGATACGCCGGAAACCGCGTTCCAGACGAAGGCCGTCCTGAAGGGTGACGAGTGGGTCATCAATGGGCGCAAGCAGTTCGTGAGCAACGGCTACGACGCCAAGCTTTACGTCGTGTACGCGAACACCAAGCCGGGCGCCAGGATGCTGGAAGGCACCTCGAGCTTCCTCATCCCGCGCGGCACGCCCGGGTTCACCGTCGCCCGCTGCAACGAGACGCTCGGCGGGCGCTTCATGAACAACGGCGAAATGGTGTTCGAGGATTGCCGCGTGCCCCGGGACCACTGCCTCGCCGAGAACGACGCGCTGGCCAGGAGAGCGGGCCACTATTCCCGCCCGGGCAGGATCATCCAGGCGTCGAAGAATCTGGGCATCGGCATAGCCGCGTTCGAACGCACCACCGATTACGTGCAGAACTACGTGCAGGGCGGACGCATCCTGATCAAACACCAGGCAGTCGCGGTGCGGCTCGCCGACATGGCGACCAAACTCTACGCCGTGCGCGGCCTGTTGCGGGAAGCTTCGCGTGCCGTGGACGAAGGTTCTCCGGACGCCGATCAGCTCTGCAGCATGGCCAAGCTATTCGCGTCCGAGGAGGTGCTCAAGGTGTGCCAGCACGCAATGGAGTTGCACGGCGGCAACGGCATCATGCTCGACTTCGGCATCGAGAAGCTTTTCCGCGACGCCGCGGTGTTCCTGCACATGGACGGCACCGTCGACATCACGCGGTTCAAGATCGTCAAGCAGATGTTCCCGGATACGGCGGGCGCCTACGCGGGACCCGAGAGCTGAACGCGGAACGATGAATGATGAACGAAAGGCCGAACTTCAGAACTCGATCATAGTTCATCGTTCATAGTTCATAGTTCATCGCTAGAGCACCACCGGCTTGTCCGGCAGCTCGTCGGGATTCACGCCCTGGGCCGGGAAGTGGCGCGCGAGCAATCCAGTGATCTCCCGGATGCCCTCGAGCGCGCCTTTCTCGAACCGCCGTGCCCGGAAGGCTTCCTCCATACGCCGGCAGATGGCTTCCCACTGGCCCTGCTCCACCTTCGCGTTGATGCCGCGGTCGGCGACGATTTCGATGCGGCGGTCGACCAACTGCACGTAGATCAACACGCCGCTGTTGTGCTCGGTGTCCCATACCCGTAACTGCGAGAAGACATCGACCGCGCGCTGACGCGGCGTAAGCCCTTTCAGCAGTGGCATGAGATCGAGTCCGGCTTCCATCGCGAAGCGAAGTTCACCCTGATGTAGCGTCTCCGACGCCTTGATCGCCGCTTCGATGCGCTTCAGCGCACCGCGCGGAAGTGCGCGGTTCACGACCCATTCCGGCGCGAACAGGTGCTTGAGTATGCGTTTCGCCTCCATCACCAGCTCCCTCCCGCACCACCACCGCCCGAACCACCTCCACCGCCGCTGTAACCTCCGCCACCAGATGACCAGCCGCCGCCCGACGAGCCACCGCCGTAGTAACCACCCCGGCCAAGTTGCGTACCGCCAAACAGCGACAAAATGAATGCAAGAATGGCGACGATGACAGCGACGGCGAACGCGCCAATCATCATCCACGCGATCACGCCGGTGACGACGCCAATGACGCCGGCCCCGAGGAACCTGCCGAACACCGCGCGCAGGACACTGCCGACCACGAAAATCAGGATGAAGCCGATGATCAGCAGGTTCTCGAGACCGCCAAAGTTGAATCCGGACTGTGGGCGGGATTTGGGCGGCGGCAGCGGCTCGCCGTCGATCACCCGCATGATGCGCTCGGCGCCGGCCTCGACACCGCCAGCGAAATCGCCTTGCTTGAAGCGCGGCACGATTTCTTCCTCGATGATGCGTTTGGCGGTCGCGTCGGCAAGTACACCTTCCAGGCCGTAACCGACTTCGATCCACAGTTTGCGGTCGTTCTTCGCAACCACCATCAGCACGCCGTCGTCCACCCCTTTGCGGCCGAGCTTCCACGTCTCCTGCACGCGCACCGCGTACTGCTCTACCACCTCGGGTTGCGTGGTGGAAACGATCAGCACCGCGATCTGCGAGCCTTTCTTCGCCTCGAACGCGGCGAGTTTCTGCTCCAGCGCCGCCTGTTGCTGAGCATTAAGCGTGGCGGTGAGATCGGTGACGCGCGTTTTGAGCGGCGGGACCGGGACTTCTGCGTGGGCCAAGCCGAGCAGCAGCGTCGCCAACATGGCGAGCAGCAGGAATAGCGACTTTCTCCCGCGCAGGGAGAAGGGAGGAGTAAGGGTAATAGACACCGCTCGATCTTTCACCTTGTCACCCCCACCCTAGCCCTCCCCCTTAGCAATGGGGAGGGGAAACTTTCTTTCCCATCGAGGCGGAGGGAATCTGTAGATGATCGGCGTGGGTTATCTGCCGGGGAGCGGATACTCGCTCGGCGGGCTGCCAGCCGGTTGCGCGGGCTTCGGCGCAGGAGCCGGCGCGGGTTTGCCGAAATCGACTTTCGGCGGCCGGGCGATTTCTTTTTCGTTTTCGACCGTGAACTGCGGCTTCTCCTTGAAGCCGAACAGCATCGCCGTCAGGTTGCTCGGGAACGAGCGCACCACGACGTTGTATTGCTGCACCGCCTTGATGTAGCGGTTGCGCGCGACCGCGATGCGGTTCTCGGTGCCTTCGAGCTGCGCCTGCAAATCGCGGAAGTTGGCATCGGACTTCAGTTCCGGATATTTTTCGACCACCACCAGCAACCGCGACAACGCCGAGGACAGTTCGCCCTGCGCTTGCTGGAACCTGGCGAATGCCTGGGGATCGTTGATCAGTTCCGGGGTAGCCTGGATCGAACCCACCCTGGCGCGCGCGTTGGTAACCCCCAGGAGCACCTGCTGCTCCTGCGCCGCAAAACCCTTGACGGTCTCGACCAGATTGGGGATGAGGTCCGCGCGGCGTTGGTACTGGTTGACCACCTCGGCCCAGCCGGCCTTGATTTGCTCGTCGGTCGATTGCAGCGCGTTGTAGCCGCAGCCGGACAACAACGCGGTCGCCGCGATCATTACCATCACTACGAGTCGCCTGATCATGTCTATCCTCTCATCAACAAAGTGGCGGATGGTGCGTACCCCTCAAGGGGGTATTGAAAAGAATGACTGATGGAACCAGTCACACATTTTCATACAAAGTGGGGGCCGGCGCGCCCGTTTGCAAGTCCTTCATCGTGTCAACGGCGAAACATAAATCCGCCCATGCCTTCGCCTTGTCGCCGAGGCTGCGCAGCAGATAGGCGGGGTGATAGGTGACGACGAGCGGAATGCCACGATACTGGTGGAGCCTGCCGCGCAGACTGGCAATGCTCGCCTCGCGCGCAAGCAAATTGACCGCCGCCACCTTGCCCAGCGCAATGATGAGTCTCGGCTTGATCAGTTCGATCTGCCGATGCAGGTACGGCTCGCACGCCAGCGCCTCCTCCGGCTGCGGATTACGGTTGCCGGGAGCACGGCATTTGACCACATTAGCTATATACACGTTGTGACCGCGCTTGAGCTTGATCGCTGCGAGCATGTTGTCGAGGAGCTTCCCGGCCTGACCGACGAAGGGTTCGCCCTGCGCGTCTTCATCCGCGCCGGGCCCCTCCCCGACGAACAGCCAATTCGCGTTTTCATCGCCCACGCCGAACACGGTCTTGTTGCGCTTCGCGTGCAGCGGGCAGTCCACGCAGGAAGCCACTTTCGCCTTGAGCTCGGGCCAATCCATGCGCATGATCGCTGCCCGCCGGTCGTCCGGTAGCGCAGGCGACCCACGTAGCGCAGGCGATTCGTGTAGCGCAGGCGATTCGTGTAGCGCAGGCGATTCGTGTAGCGCAGGCGATTCGTGTAGCGCAGGCGATTCGTGTAGCGCA
>Ga0156176_1219_pt2 | contig 28100 bp, 31 predicted proteins | sample RifCSPlowO2_12_FD_107829 | JGI IMG/M metagenome (GOLD analysis project Ga0156176, IMG submission 107829) | Betaproteobacteria bacterium RIFCSPLOWO2_12_FULL_62_58
TTCTCAATGGGGGAGGGGCCAGCATGAACATAAGACTGATTGTGCGCATTCGGCGAGCACTTTCGCACTGGCTCCCGGCGCACGGACTCGGCGCGGCAAAATCGCGGGCGGATTGATTTTCTATCGTTTGATCGCCACGAGATCGGGGTCCTCGAGCCGGGAGAGATAGACATCGCCGACCTCGGCTACAAAGTTCGGCGTGACGGGACAGACGGTGATGCTCATGGCGTGCCTCCTTTTCAGGTGATGGCGCCGCATCGGCGCAGCGCGGCAATCTCAGGGGTATTGTAGCCGGCGGCCCCAAGCACTTCATCGGTGTGCTCGCCGACGCGCGGCGGCGGGCGCTCGATGGACGGGCCGCCGTGGGCGAACTTGAACGCTGCGAGCGGCACCGTCAACGCCTTACCGACCCCCGGCGCGTTGGCATGCCGGTGCAGCACGCCGCGGCTCTTGAGCTGCGGGTCGGCAAGCGCCTCGTGCAATTCGCGCACGCGCGCGGCCGGAACGTGCCGGAATTGCAGGTAGTCCTCCCACTCCGCCGCTGTCCTCTCCTTCATCTTCCCGGCAATCGTCTCCGCCTTGGCGTCGGTGTGCGCGTTGAGCTCGTCGTAACTCGCGCGCGCGGCTTCTTCGGGCTCGCCGACCGCCTCGAAAAAGCGCCGATGTTGGCGCGCGTTGCTGGCGGCAAGCTGCACCAGGCCGTCCTTCGTCTCGTACGCGCGCGACGGCGGATAGCGGTGCCAGAGCCCGCGCCGCTGCGGACGATACCCCGCATGCAACGAATCGGTGACGTGCGAGCTTTGCAGGATCAGCGCGACGTCGAACATCGCCATGTCCACGTACTGTCCCTTGCCCGTGCGCAGCCGCTGGTAGAGCGCTGCGGAAATCGCGAAAGCGCCCATCGTGCCGGTCGCGTAATCGATGACCGGAGCGCCGGCCTTGATCGGTCCGCTTGCCTCGGTGCCCGTCGAAGCGGTGATGCCGGAGGCTGCCTGGATGGATCACATCGGCGCCGAGCACGGCGAGTTGATAGGCCGCGAACGGTCCGGCGAGGACGTGCGTGCAATCCAGGATTTTGATGCCTTCAAATGGGCGCATGGGTGCCTCCGGTTTCCGGGCATTCTACGAATGATGAGCAACGGGTGACAGGAAGAGGCAGCAGGGGTTTACAATGACCCGCCCAATTCGACACGTGAGGAGTTATTCGCATGCTGACGCTCTATTTCAGTCCTGGCGCCTGTTCCATGGCGTCTCATATCGGTCTCGAAGAAACCGGCGCCCCGTACGAGGAAAAGCCGACCCTGCTCGCCAAGCAGGAGCAGAAAACCGAGGCGTATCTCAAGATCAACCCGCGGGGTAAAGTGCCGGCGCTCAGCGTCGACGGCAAGGTCATCACCGAGAACACGGCGATACTCACGTACCTCGCAAGGCGGTTTCCGGAAAAACAACTGATGCCGGCCGATCCGGTCGAAGAGGCGCGCTGCATCGCGACCATGGCCTGGTTCTCCAACATCGTGCATCCCTCGTACCAGCGCTATACGCGGCCCGAGCGTTTTGCGGAAGGCGAAGCGGCGCAAGCCACGGTAAAGGAAACAGGACGCAAATCGTTCTGGGCCAACTGCCAGGAGATCGACTCCCTCCTCCGGGGAAAAGACTGGATCATGGGCGATCGGTACACCGTCGCCGACGCTTACGCGCTCGTTTTCTACGGCTGGGGCGTGCGCGGCGGATTTCCCATGAACGAGCTCAGCGCCTACACGGCATGGAAGGACCGCATGCTGAAGCGCCCGACGGTGCGGAAAATTCTCGACAGCGAGCAGAACGTTCTGGTCAAAGCGGCCTGATGCCCAGCAACTTTGCCGCGGTCTCGCCGAGCATCGCCCGGCGCTCGTCGTCGGTGAAGCCCGGCGCGTTGAGGATGTGATCCACCGATTTGTCCTGCCATGGAATCGGATGGTCGGTGCCGATGACGAGCTGGCTCGCGCCGACTTCCGCCGCCAGGTGCCGCAGCGCCTCTGATGTAAACACGAGCGTGTCGTAATACATCTGCCGCAGGTATTCGGTCGGTTTCTTCTTCAGCTTGACGCCGGTGTCCATGTCGGGGGCGACGCGCAGGCAGTTGTCCGACCGCGGCGCGTAGGATGGCAGGAAGCCGCCGCCGTGGGCCGAGCAGATCTTGAGCCCGGGGAAGCGGTCCAGCGTTCCCTCGAAAATCAGATGCGAGAGCGCGATGGTGGTATCGAGCGGGTTGCCGATGGTGTTCGCCAGCCAACCGTTGCCCTTGAAGCGCTTGGCGAGATCCGGCGTACTCTGCGGATGGATGAAGATGAGTGTACCGAGCTCCTCCGCCTTCGCCCAGAACGGGTGAAACTTCGCATCCGAGAACTCATATCCGGCGACACTCGCGCCGACGGCGACGCCGCACATGCCGAGCTTCGTGATGGCATGTTCGAGCTGCTGCACGGCGAGGTCCGGAAACTGCAGCGCCACCGACGCAAAACCGACGAAGCGGTCCGGGTGCGCCGCGCACCACTTCGTCAGCGTTTCGTTATTGATCTTGACGACCTCGGCCGCGACGTCACGCTCGGCCTGGTACCAGAACGGGTTGATGCTGATCGCCTCGACATCGATGCCCTGTTCATCCATCTCGCGGATGCGCCGCAGCCCCACCTCGGAGATCCCCGGGCCGCGCATTTCATTCGCGCCCGGCGTCTTCCCCATCACCGCCATGGCTGCCGGCACCACACAGTGCGCGTGCACGTCGATGGTCTTCACGCGACGGCCGCCCACCACCACCTGGCGGCGACGCCCGCCGGCCTGCGGCTGCGCCTGCGCGGCGTCCGCTACACTGCAACCGGTAAACACTATGTCGGCTGCATCCTTCGTGAACTCCCTGCGAGTGGACATCTTCTTCTCCCTGGTTTATGTGCGATGCGATAGCTTGTATCGCACCATGCGAGGTTTTGATGCAGTTATGGACGCAGGATTATGGCACAGTGTAGGAGTTTGCCGGACTTGGCCCCGACAAACTCCTAATCACTAAGGGGTACTTTATGAGTTCTCAACGTTCAGCGATGCACGCGGGCGAGGCGGTAGCCGAGGCCCTCCGGGAGGAGGGCGTCGAGCGGGTCTACAGCGTCCCCGGCTCCCACATCCACCCGATCTACGACGGGTTGAGCCGGGTGAGCTCGATCCGGTTGGTCACCTGCAAGCAGGAACCCAACACCTCGCTCATGGCCGACGCCTACGGCCGCCTTACCGGCAAGCCCGGGGTATGCGTCGTCACCGCCGGGCCCGGCGGCCTCAACTCCATGGCCGGAGTGGCCCAAGCCTACGGCGCAGCCTCCCCGATGATCCACATCGGCGGCGCCGTGCCGCTGAAAGCCGACCGCGAGGCCTTCCACGGAGTGGACAATCCCGCCTTCGTCCATGAAATGTTCAAGCACATCACCAAGTGGAGCGCGCGAATCGAGCGCATCGCGGACATCCCTGAGGTAATGGCCAAAGCCTTCCACATCGCCCGCAGCGGGCGGCCGGGGCCGGTGCACGTCGAGCTGCCCCGCCTGTCGGACTACAGCGAGTACATCCTGCAGGAGGAACGCGCTGTGCTTCCGGCCTACCAGCCCTTCCCCACCGTCGTCCCCAAGCCCGACCCGAAGGACGTGGACCGCTTCGCGAAGCGGCTCATGGACGCCAAGTCTCCTGTGCTGGCGGCGGGGAAGGGCATCATTCGGAAAGGAGCGATGCAGGAACTTGCGGCGCTCTCCCTGAAGCTGCAGGCCCCCGTGGTCTACGCACAAGACGCCATCGGGGTTATCCCGGAGGAGCACCCCTTCTTCGCCGGCCACTTCTCCCACAACCGTAGCTACCCTATCTGCGCCGAGGCGCTGAATCGAGCCGACCTTGTCCTCGGCGTGGGGCTGCGGATGGGCACGGCCGAGATGACCGAACTCAGCGAGCGTGCGCCAGAGAGGAATCTCATCCTCATCGGCTTCGACGACGCCGCGGATTCCCGTTATCAGGGGGAAGACCAGCGCGTGGCCGACCCGAAGCTCTTCCTCGCCGCCCTGCTGGAGCGCTTGGGAAGTTACCAGCGGCCGCGCGACGAGGCGCTTATTCAGCAGATGGCCGAGCGCAAGGCCGCGGTGCGCCGCAGCCTCGCGGCACAGAACGAACCCCACAAGAACGACCAGCCCATCCACCCGGGCATCCTGATGGACGCCATGAACGCCGTGCTCGACGACAACGCCGTGGTCGCAAGCGACGTGGGCAACTGCCAGATGTGGGCCCGCACCTTCCGCCGCATCGCCACGCCCGAGTCCTTCATGCAGTCCGGCGTCTGGAACGCCATGAGCTATGGCCTCCCGACGGCCATCGTGGCCAAGATGGAGTTCCCCGGCCGCGATGTCGTGGCGCTTGCCGGGGACGGCGCCTTCCTGATGACCATCGGCGACCTGCCCACCGCTGCGGAGTACGGGGCGAACGTCCTCATGATCATCCTGAACGACGGCGCTTTCGGCCAGACCTTCATGCAGCAGACCAACATCTACGGCCACACCTACGGCACCACGTTTAACAGCCCCAATTTTGCCGAGATCGCCAAGGCCTGCGGCGCCGAAGGCATCCGCATCAGCGATCCCAGGGATGTCGAAGGCGCGCTGCGGCAAGGTCTCGCCGCAACGAAGGACCGGCCCGCCCTGGTCGAGGTGATGGTGGCCGAGCGCCCGTACCCGAAAATTTAGTAAAGAGCCGACCCTATGGACTTTGGGGCTGTTGCGCGTTGACATCCGGTTTGCCACTTTCATCGCGAGCAATGACCACGCGATCGGAACGCCCTGCTGCGCGTTGCTACCGCTATGGCGGGCGGCAAACGAGACGGAGGATGTCGGGGCGGTGGCACACCAAGGGGCGCATATCGCCCGCACAACCCGCGCGTGAGCCCGCTCTACCGGTGCGTGATCCGGCACGATGGTGCACGCTTGCCTGCCGCTCACCTGCCACCCGGTTCCCGACATCGCCTGAGCGCAGGGCGGCGCGCCCAGCGTTAACCCACAATAGCGATCACGCTGAAGACGGTCTGATCCGGCAGCTTTACTGACTGAGCGAGAACCGACGTCGTAAAGACGCCAGAGCCGTTAAGCCAGCGACTGGCCGGCTCTTTCTTGGCTCGGGTCATACCGCCATTGGCGCCGTAGAGTAAAACAAAGCCGTCGCTGTCGGCATGCATCTCTTTTGCCACGTATAGCCCTGATGGAAACGAGGCATTTGTCACAAACCATTCGCGCTTCGATTGACTGTGGCAGATGGCGCAGCATGGCGTCGCCGCTTTTTTCACCAACTTAATCGCAGCGGCTGTCAAGCTTGCATTGAACTCCTTGCGAATAGTTTCGGCTGTATCCAGTGAAACCGGCTTGCGCTCGATTCGGGGCAAGACTAAGTAATCAGGAAGGATGAGCTGGCTGGCGTAAGCGTTTGCATTGGCTTCGACAGATTTGGCTTCTGCATTCTGTGGACCGATATCTTCCTTGGCGCACAAGAAAGATCCGCGCTCGCGATCGCAAATCCAATGCGCAAGTTCATGAGCCAGCGAAAAGCGTTGCCGTCCTTCGCGGCTTTGCGCATTGACGCTGATAATCGCCCCGGCGCCGTGAGCCAGAAGCCGCGCCTCGCATCCATCAAGCTTTCGATAGCGCACAAGCGCACCTTGATCGAACGCGAGCGCGTCAAGATCGATCTGTGCGGGCTCGACAATGCCGTAACTCCAAAGAAGTCGTTCGGCAGAGCTTAGTCGATTAAGGTCGATGCGCGTCATCATCCTCATGCATAGCGCCCATATCGACAAGATCATCCCAAAGGCTCTGCCAGTCCGCTTCCGATTGCTGCTTGCCTTCCCGATACGCAAGGCCAAGGCTTGTATCCCGCGCAAATAGATCCTGGATTAGCTGCTTCATGCGCTCGATTGAAGGGCGGGACCTAGCCGCCGGCTTCTTACCCGCTTGGACGCCTCGCAGGCGTGATCTGGCTTGATCTAGGCGCTCGCGCCTTTCCGATGCTCCCCAGATCGGGTTGGCACGAGGTTTCGAGAACGAAACGCTTCGATAATCTTCTCTCTAATTGGCTCATAGAACTCGGGCAAGTTATCATCATCGATTGGCAATACTTCTAGAGAAGCTACGGTCAGAAGCCCCCGATCTCGGACGTCCTCAAGAGATTCTGTGACCAGCTGCGCCAGAGCATCGCGCAGTTGGTTGTTATGGCTCAGGAACAGCAGTGTATTGTCGCCTAGGGCACGCAGGCCACGTTCAATTTCTTCCGAGGCCTGCGCGGGTAGTTTCTTCGGACGGTCAAAGGGAAATATGAAACGAGTTTCTCGTGCGCCCATGTGGCATTTGTCTACACCGGTTTCATCTGGCACCACGAGATCATGGATTCGGAAATGAAATTCTCCAGAGTGGATTTCTGGAGTATTAGTATAGGAAAATACGGCTTTGAAGCCGATGCCAAACTTACCGATATTGGTTGGGTCGTCACGTTTAGCGCCATCACCGATGCCAACGATTCTCTCCACATCCTCCAACGTAAAGAGCCCCTCTGCTCCTGAACCGCCCTGACCTCGTTGTCGGCGAGTTGCTGGAGGCGGGCAGCGCGCTCGTCCGCAGTCAACGTAAGGTTCTCCGCAATGTCGCGGAGTTCATGAGTCAGCCGGCCCAGTATCTCCTCGCTTCCACCGAGCGCTTGGCGGAATACACCGATTCGCAACAAGCACCGTTGGTAGATATCCGCATCCACGGTGCCCGGCGTGACAAAGTTGTAAATCGCGACGGTTTCGCTCTTTTGCCCATAGCGGTCGATTCGTCCAATGCGTTGCTCGACCCGCATGGGATTCCATGGAAGGTCGTAATTCACTAGACCGTCGCAAAACTGATAGTCCAGACCTTCGCAGCCGACTTCCGAGGAGAGCAATAGATCGAGAGCCTCCGGATTCTCGCGCGCCAGACTGAAACGATTGCGCAGGAGGCGGCGCTCGTCTTCTGCGACGTCACCATGGATCAAACCGATCCTGACCCCGCCTCCGTCCAGGTGCTCAACGAGATAGCTCAAGGTGTGCCGGAACGTACTGAAAAGCAGCAGCTTGTTGTTCGGGAGATTTTGCTTGTCCCTGATGACTCGCTGCAATGCTTCGAGCTTGGGATCCGAGCTAGACAGCCTTCGCGAACACTGGATTAGCTCCTGGATATCGGACCGAAACTCGTTCAGTTCGTCACCGATCTCCGCTGGCGTGCCGTCGTCTCCTGCCTCACTTAGCTCAAGCGCCGAGAGGTGCCGGGAAAGGATCGCCTCAAGCAGCGGCGCGAGGCCAAAAATGCAGCTCGCCGCCTGCCTCCGGATAGTCGTCAAGAGAAACTGAAGATTTACGTTGCCGTGCCGGCGCTCCATGATGCGGGCGATGAGTCCGAGCAGGTCGTCGTGCAGAGATCTCTGCTCGGGGGTAAATTCAACTGAAACGGTCTCGGGCTTTCGGGTCGTGAAACTGCCAATATCCCTGCGCCGGGTGCGGTTGATGTAAGTCGAGAACGTGTAGATCTCCTCGAGGTCGCGGACGAACCGAAGGCGTTTGTCCGCATCGACGCCAAGCTGACCCAGCGTGTCGAAAGTTGCCTGTACCTTCGGAGACGGCGCCAATACACTCACCCCCCAAGGCGTTGCGAGCGCGGTTTGCAAGCAATCGCGCGCCTCTTCCTCCCAGCCTGTGCGGGCGCTCCGCGCTAGCTCGATTGCCCGGTTCACATGAGGATTGGGTTCTGACATACGATCAAAGTCTCGCCGGGATGGGACAACGTCCGGACGCAGAAGATGCAACAGATTGAACAGATCGTTATCGCTGAGCTGAATCGGCGTTGCCGACATCAAGACTGCGGCCTCAGCGTTGTCGCAGAAGTACCGGACTGTCCGGTACGCCCAGGTTTCCGTGTTGCGAATATGGTGCGCCTCGTCCACGATCACGAGATCGAAGGCGGGGGGTGGGTCGAGGTCCAGTAACCCCCGCTGCCTGCGGTTGCCTCGTTGCCGGCCGCCAAGCAGCACTTCGTCAAAGAGGGAATACGGAACGATTGCCCTGGAGTACTGCTGCGGCCATGTGCCATCCAAGTGTGTTTCTTCGATGCAATATCGAAGAGCATCACCGTCTAAGTGTACGAACTGCTCGTCAAATCGTTTCAGCTCCTCCATCCACTTCCGCTCGGCGATCAGCGGCTTCGGGCAGATGACGAGCACGGAGCGCAGCTCTCGGCGGGCTTGTAGCTCTTTCAGGATTAATCCCGCTTCAATGGTCTTTCCAACACCGACCTCGTCCGCAATGAGCAGACGAGGCCGATCCGACTGAATCAACTTCAGAACAGGCCGAAACTGGTAGGGAACGAAATTGATGCGGGCTGCGTATAGAGAGTAGAGGTTCGCGACGCTGGGATGAAGTAACTGACAAGCCGTAAGCGACGCGTTGAGTTCCCCGAGGGAGACCATACGGCTCGTGGATCCTGGCACTTCTACGGACTCAATCTGGGACGCGTAATACGTCGCGGTGGTCCCATCGTGAAAGATGACGTAACGATCTTCGGGGGCGCCCGGCATGTGGTCAATCACCGCACCCGTAACGGTCGGCCGTGCCCTGAGCCTCACAACGGAGCCGCGAGCAAATGCGCCTCCGTCGGCGGTCGGCGTCGGTGAAGCAGTTGCAGCTTTGTGACCACCACCGCCCGACAGCTTCCCAAGCAGGGATTTCTTCTCTAGGCGAATTTCCTCCAGCAGCCCTGCTTTCGCGCCAATAGCGGAGAGAAATCGGTCCAATGTATCGAGGTCGCGATAGGTTTCCTCCGGCTCCAGCCCTCCAGCTGGCGCATGTGCCCACCGGTTCCTAATGGTCTGTGCTTCTTTGAGCCAGGTGCGCGACGCCGACGCAAGATTGCGCAGAGGCGCGATTTCGTGCCAGTTCTGGTCCAAAACGCGTATTAGCGCCGCTACATCAAGTCCTGCGAGCATTGTCGTACCGCTGGATCGGACAAAATTTTGTTGCTGAAACGTGAGCCGAGCGACCACGCAGCGATTCCACCAATCGGTCTCAATACGGGGAAGAGCTTCGGCCAGGAAAAGGCACAGCTCTTTGCCGAAGGCGTCGAGAAGGTTGCGAATCATCATGTAAGGCTACCCCCAACAAAGTTAAATGCCCCCCGAAAAGCCGGGGCCTACCTTTGCGAGTTAGTGCAGGAGCCCGCGAATTGCATCAACGTCTACCGGAACTGCGGATATACCGACACGCCGCCGTGTTTCAATACCCGTCGTACGAAGGTACGGTAGTCCGCGACCACAGCGGAGTGCGGGTCGAAGATGTTCATTGTATTGCTGCCGGCCAGGGCACAAGGCCGCTTGCGCGGGCGCTGCGCCATAGTTCCCGGTCGTAGGTCGCTACGGTGATCGCTTCGCCGAGTATCTCGCGCCAGAAGAGCGCCGTAGCGAGGTGCACTGCGTCGTAGCCGCGCAAACCATGCTCCCACGCGAGCGTGCCGGCACGAGCGGCGAGCGGTTCGCTAAATTGAAGCCGGACCAAGTGCTCCCAGTCGGCGTTGAAGGCCTTGAGCGCCGCCAATGCTGCTTCGCGCGTAACGAGCCCGACACGCACCGCTTTCGCAAGCGCCGCGGCGACCTCGGCGCGACTCACCACCGCCGTGCCCAGCGCCTGCGCCTCGCGGATGAGCGACGCGACCTCCACAGATCCAGCTTCGGCGACGTAGCGCTTCACCAGCGCGCTCGCGTCGAGATAGACGATCACTCGCGGTCTTCCACCAGCAGGGCCGCGACGCTGCCGCGGCCACGCACCTTCGCCACCGGCGCTCGCGAACGAAGCTTTCGACCACTCCACTGCGCTTGCCCGCTCTCGCGCATCGTCGCGAGGCGCTGGTCCAGATCCTGCCCAATGGGCACGATGCGCCCGATCGGCAAGCCCCGGTCGGTGATGACCACCGACTCGCCCTTGCGGGTCAGGCGCAAGTAGTGGCTCAGTCGGCTCTTCAATTCGCGAATGCTGACGAGAGATTGGGCCATATCCGTCTCCTTGGCATCGTTTTTAACGTAGTCACATTATAGCATATTGTAGTCACGACAACGTCAGTCGAGTTGCAGCGCGCCGGTGCGGACGAGCGCGCTCATCGCGTCCGCCTGGGACTTGATGAATTTTCCGAAGTGCTCAGGCGTGCCGCCTTCGATGTCGAGGCCGAGCTGGTCGAACCGCTGCTTGACGTCCGGCATCCGCAGCACGCGGTTCACTTCGCGGTTGAGCTTGTCGATGATGGCGCGGGGGACCTTGGCCGCGGTGACGAGGCCGATCCACACGATGTTGTCCGCGCCCTTGATGCCTTGCTCCGCCAGGGTCGGCACGTTGGGAATGACCGCCTGCCGCTTGGGTCCGGCGACGCCGAGGACCTTGGCCCGTCCGTCGCGGATGAAGGCGCCAGCGGAGATCGTGGTGGTGTAGAGCCCGTCGATCTGTCCGCCGACGGCGTCCGTCAATGCCGGTCCCGTGCCCTTGTACGGCACGTGCGCTATGTTGACGCCGGTCACGGTCTTCAACAGCTCGAGCGCCGCATGGGGATTGCTGCCGGTGCCAGAGGAGCCCCAGCTCACCTTGCCGGGATGCGCTTTCGCGTACGCGATCAGCTCCCTCATGTCGTTCGGCGGGAACTTCGGATAGGCCACGGCGATGAGCGGCGCGGAACCGATGTAGACGATGGTCGCGAAGTCGCCGAAACCGTAGGTCGGTTTTTTCCGCAGCAGAATGTTGTTCAGGCTGGGGCCCGGATTGGTGACCATCAGCGTGTAGCCGTCGGGCGCGGCATGGGCGACGGTTTCCGCGCCGAGCGCGCCGCCGGCGCCGGGGCGGTTGTCGACGATGAACTGCTGGCTCCACGCATCGGACAGTTTCTGTCCCAGCAGGCGGGCGACCAAGTCGGTGGAAGCGCCGGGCGTGAACGGAACGACTACCTGGACGGGCTTGTTCGGGTAACTATCCGCCGGCTTCTACGCCCAGGCCGCTTGCGGCAGCGCTGCCGATAGAACGAACGCCAGGCATCTTGCTGACCGCATAATGAACACAGCGCTCTCCCTTCTCGTGTTGGCGGGCCGTGGTGTGGTTAAGCGGCCCGCGTAAACGAGTCGCCATCCGAAAAAAACTTAGGGAGTTGCCTCCGCCGCCTTCGCCGGAATGCCGCCCTCGCGGACCCAGCGATAGCGGCCGGCGAGGGCATCTGCGAGGGGCCGGCGCCGCTCGTCCGGAACGGCGATCCACATTCGCAGCAGATGCCGCTGCCGCTCGGGTTCATCGCAGTCTTCGTAGGCCTCGCGCGCATGCAGCGTGGTGTGGTTGTTGATCAACTGAATGTCGCCCTCCTGAAACGCCATGGATAGCATCAGCTCGGACCGGTTGGCGATGTCCTGGACCGTCTCGAGCGCCTCGCGCTGGATGGCGGTGGGCCGGTACTGCTCGCCGAAGCGCGCGGCGGACTCGTAGTAGGCCAGGCTGCAGATCCGCGCGGTCACCTTCCCGTCGCGGGCACTGAACATGGGAATAGTGAACCACGGCTGCTCGCCTTCCGGTTCCTCTCCGCGCCAGTCGAGATAGAACGTCCCATACAGCGCCTCCAACAAATCGGGGCGCTCCTCGCGCAGCACGTTGTGAACGGTGAGCGCGCTCACCACCTTGCTCGCGCCGCCGGCCTTGGCGGTGCGGAGGCAAAACAGCCCCAGTACATCCACGGGCAGCAGATCGGTGTGGAAATCCATGCGCTGGCGGGTCTGGTAGGCGCGCACGGTGGGGTCGGCGATGACCCGGCCTTCGTCACGCACGTGGCCGAGGCGATGCCCCCGCGCGTTCTGCGACACCGGATTGCCCAAACGCACGCCAAGGCCCCAGTAGAGGAGCTCGCATTCCTCGTCGGTGTAGCGTTCCCGCGGGATGCCTCGCAGCAGCATGAAGCCCCGTCCGTTCTCGATCTCTTCCAGAACGTTGCCGAGCTCGGCGGCGAAGCGTGGCAGGGGAAAGGCGTCCGCCGCGAATGGAATGCTCGCCCCGAAGCGCTTGGCATGAGCGAGCGCGGCGTCGATTTCCTCCACAGCCGCCGCGTCCAGGCGATAAATCCAGGACTCGTCATGCTGGATTTCCGGCCCGATCCAGACGCCTGGACCGGTGATGAGGGAGCGTCGCTTAGCGGCCATATGCATTAGTGACGAGGTGATAGTGATGAAAATTGGTGACGAGATAATGGTGACGTACTTCTTCTCCGCACCCCTTTTCGTCACCCCTTTTCGTCACTTCTTCCCGTCACCTCTTTTCGTCACCCCTTCTCGCCACCCCTTCTCGTCACCATTTTCATTCGACCTTGATGTTCGCGCTCTTGACCACCTTGCGCCACTTCACGATTTCGGCGCGTATCATCGTGGCGAACTCTTCAGGCGTGTTGCCCGCCGCTTCCAGGCCCACCGCTGCAAAGCGCTGCGTAAGCGCCGCCGACTTGAGCACGCGGTTGATTTCGGCGTTGACCTTGCCGACGATTGCGCGCGGCGTTCCGGCCGGAAACAGCATGCCATACCATACGTCGAACTCATAACCCGGGACGCCGCTTTCCGCGACGGTCGGAACTTCAGGCGCAGCGGAAGAGCGCTTGGCGCCACTCACCGCCAGCGCGCGCATGCGGCCGGATTTCATGTGCGGCACGACCGACGATATGCCGATCAACTGCATATGTATCTCGCCGCCCAGCATCGCAGTCAACGCCGGGCCCGTGCCCTTGTACGGCACATGCACCAGATCAATGCCGGTCATCACGCGCAGCAGTTCGGTGCCCAGATGCGAGGAGCCGCCGCTGCCGCCCGAGCCATATCGAATCTCGCCCGGCTTGCTCTTGGCAAGTGCGATCAGGTCTTTCATGGAGTTCACGCCCAGCGCCGGAATGACGACATAAACAAAGGGCTGCGTCGCCACCAGGGAAATGGGCAAAAGGTCTTTTTCGGTGTCGTAAGGCAGTTTGGAATACAGCGCCGGCGCGTACGACAACCCGAGACTGCACAGCACCATGGTGTATCCGTCGGGGGTGGACTTCGCCGCAAGGTTGGTCCCGACCGTGCCGCCGCCGCCTGCCCGGTTGTCGACCACCACGGTCTGTCCCCAGGCTTGACCGAGGTCCTGGGCGACGAGCCGCGCGATGATATCGGTGCCGCCGCCCGGCGCGAACGGCACGATCATGCGTATCGGCTTTGATGGGTAGATAGCCGCTGCCGCGGGCTTCTGTGCGACCGCGGACATACTCGCCGCAAGCAGACCGGCGGCCGCAATTCCAGACATCGTGCCGAGCATAATCTTCATCAAAATCTCCTCTGTCTCTCACCGGACAGCGCTTACAGCCGTCGCCGCCGTCAGTGTTATCGATCACCCGTCACCTTTTCCCGTCACGTTTTTTCCGTCACTCCTTTTCGTCACTTTCTTTCGTCACCCGTCACCGATTACGCACCCTCCGCCGCCGCGGGATTCCACTGCCCCTTCCGCATGCGTGATTGAGCGATTGAATCACCTCATTATCGAAACACTCGCTGCATCACTCATAGCAGGCGGCAGCGCCAGGTAATCGGGGTTGAGCGCGGAAATGCCGCGGCAGCCGAGCAACGCCAGCACGCGGTCAATTTCCTCGCGGAATAACGCGATCGCGCGCGCCGCGCCGGCTTCACCGGCGGCTGCCGTGCCATACAGCGTCGAGCGGCCGATCAGCACCGCGTTGGCGCCCAGCGCAAGCGCCTTGATCACGTCGCTGCCGCGCCGAAAACCGCTGTCGACCATCACGGTGATGCGCTTCCCAACCGCCGCGACAACTTTCGGCAGCACCTCGACCGGCGCCATCGCGCCGTCGACGACGCGCCCGCCGTGGTTGGAAATGATGACCGCATCGGCGCCGCAGTCGGCGGCAAGCACCGCGTCCTGCGGGCGAAGTATGCCTTTCACCATCAGCGTGCGCGGCCACAATTTGCGCAGCACGCGCACATCGTCCCAGGTGAGCGCGTCGTTCAGCTTCAGCGCCCGCCCCATGGGCTGCGCCGTGATCCTGCTCTTCACTTCGGCCGGATAGTTCTCGTAGCGCGGCATGCCGGTGGTGAGCAGGTAGCGCATCAGCACCCCCAGCAGCCAGCGTGGGTGCGTCAGCACGTCGGTCGTGTTGCGCAGCGTGTAGGACAGCGGAATCGTGAAGTTGTTGCGAAGATTGTATTCGCGATTTGAGAAAACCGGGCTGTCGACGGTAACAACCAGACCTTCGAATCCAGCGGATTTCGCGCGCTCGGCGATCGCGTGCGACAGCGATCGGTCGGCGTACATGTAGAGCTGAAACCAAAGCCTGCCGCCCGCCTGCTTGACGATTTTCTCCATCGCGGTCATGGAGGTGGTCGCCAAGGTGAATGGGATGCCGGCCGCCGCAGCCGCGCGCGCGAGCGCAATTTCACCCTCGTGCCACATGATTCCCGCTGCCCCGGTAGGCGCGATCGCGATCGGCATCTTCTGCTGATGGCCGAACAGCGTGATTTCCTGACTGCGCTGCGAGACATCGACCAGCACGCGCGGTTTCAGCTTGATGCGCTCGAATGCTGCGCGATTGTTGCGCAGCGAGACCTCGTCCTCGGCGCCGCGATCGACGAACTCGAATATTCCCTTCGGCAGCCGGCGCCGCGCGATTTCGCGCAGATCGGCGATGCTGTAAGCCCCCAGTGTGTTATCTTTCATATAGGCTTCAGGTAGCGCCATTGGACTCGCAGTCCCATTTGTTGAATCCCGCACGAACAGGGCGTATCCGCCATGTGCGCGCATGGGCGGATCAAACCCCATTCGCTTGTGTCCTGAGTCGCTAATTCACCGCACAATTTTGGACGTAGGTCGGGGTACGCGCAGCGTTCCCCGACGTCCACTTGGCGTCAGGTAGCTGTCAATGCGGCAACCTGACCTACACCTTTTCGACACGAGGGGCTCCAGGGATTCTGCATCGAAATAATGATTCACAACACTAGATACCGAGGCGACGCCCTAGATAGACGTCCTCGATGCCACGAATTTCGGGGCTGTAGGGCCCCTCGCCGGTGCGGTCGTGGACGAAGACGACCTTATTGAGGTCGCGGGGCTTTTTATCCAGCAGCGCGTCTTTGAGCCAGTCGGCAATGAGAGGATCGGCGTACATCCCGCCGAAGTTGCGACTGGGCCGCGGTACGTGGTTCTCGTTCTCGAGAATCCAGATCTCCTTGGGAGCGGCCACCTCATCGAAGTAGGCGAGGCCTTCTTCCAGGTGGCAGAGGGGATCGTACTCGCCCAGGACCATCAGCGAGAAGCACTTGACCTTCTTGCCGCAGCCGAAGAGGTGCATCTGCTCAGCCATCTTGTCGAATTCGGCCTCATCGTGAATGCCGGCCATGTACATGAATATCTGTTTGAAGCGCGGCGAAGCTTCTTCGAAAATCGCCTTCTTCGTGCCGTAGTTGGCTGCAGAGCTGGCGATCGCTTTGACGCGGGCGTCCGCTGCGGCCAGGCGGTTGCTCCAGTAGGAGCCCATCGAGATGCCCATCACGCCGATACGCTCGGGGTCCACTTCAGGTTGTTTGAGCAGCCAATCGACGCACGCACTGGTGGCGCGCTCGTGGTTATCGGCCGTGACCCGGATCTTTCTCAGGTTGCTCATGCCCTGCCCGGGGCCATCGACGGCAAAGACGTTCATGCCGCGCTTGATGAACGGGTTGTTGCTGGGATCTGGTACCGCTTCTTTCGTCTGGTCCATGCCGGGAATCGAGAGGATCGTAGGCAGATTCTTTCCGCCAGGCACTTTGTGCAAGTTGCCTTGGATGTGGACGCCCTCCCAGTCGACCTCGACCCGCTCGATGGGATAGTCAGCGGTGCGGATGCAGCCCTCGAACGACTCGATGAGCTTGCCGTGGAGGTAGATCTTGTCGGGGTGATCGTCTACGAAGATGGCATGTTGGCCGATGCGATAGTTCTCGCACGCCTTGTAGTAAAGCTCGCAGGCGGACTGATTGTGCCCGGCGGCCTCGGCGGCGCGCGCGATGGCCTCCTGGTGGCGACCCGCCTTCTCCATCACGCGCGGGATCTGCCGGTAGGTCTTTACTTCTGCCGGGATCTCCCGGTGATCGTAGGCGAAGTTGTGGGTCCGACCCGTGGTCTTGACCATCCAGTCAAGCAGCCACTGTTGACTGTCTCGGCGCCGCTCCGAACGCAGGCTGCCTGTCTTATCTGTTGGCGGGATCAAGGTACCTCCGTGATTGTGAGTGGTTGCCGGAAGCCAACGACATATCGATGCCCTCCGAATGCTGGCGTCAGCCCCGGGTGATGCCTTCGATATGGAACGGCTTGCCGTTCACCTCGACGGTGCTGTTCAAGGGGACGGACTGGACGATCAGGCCCTCGGCGAAGCAACCGTTCTTGGCGTTGCGGATGAGGTGGGCCAATTTGTCGGGAGCAGCGTCGCTCTCGATGGAGAGGTGGGTGTCTACGCCGTCCCACTTGCAGTACACCGTGCCCTTGAGCACGGAGCCCCCGAGGAATTTCCGGAAACGGACCTTCGCGCTCGCCTTCGTCACCGAAATCTTCATCATGTGCGCGTACCGCGCAACCTGGGTGAGCAGTCAGAAGCCGGTCCCCATCGCCATGTAGGACATCGGAGACGGGAACTTGTCGGTTCCGCCGATCCGCGCCGCCTCGTCGCTGAAGACCTCGAACTTGCCGACGGCGCCGCGCTTGAGGTGCATCTCGCCCGCGACCACCTCGGTGTAGACCTCATTGTCGGTGGATATTCCCTGCGGGGGAAGTTCGGGCTTGTCGATGACGCGCTGGCCGACTTCGCTGGGGGTGTTGGCTCCGTCAACCGGCTTTTCCATATCGCTTCCTCAATTCGGGACGATGCAAGGGGCTGCTCGTCCGGTTCAAATCCTGACCGAAACTCAGCGTGTTCTACAACATGTTACCTTAGAGTGCCTAACATAATGAACCACGTGATGCGCTGCCACGCCCGAGGTGCTGCGCGACGACCGGCATGGACGCCTGCAACCACCTCGTCGCCCGTCACCGATTACGCACGCTCCGCCGCTGCGGGAGAGGGCGTTTTTCTCTTGCACCCCTACCCGCCGCGGATTCCGGCTTGCTGGATCACCTTGGACCACTGGTCGTGCTCGGCGCGGATGTGGGCCGCAAACGCCTGCGCCGAGCCACCGACGGCCTCCGAGCCTTCGGCGACCAGGCGCTTCATCATGTCGGGCGATTGCATTGCCTTCGCCGTCTCGCCGCTGATCCGGTCGATGACGGCTTTCGGCGTTCCCGCCGGCGCGATGAGGCCGTACCAGTTGACCACGACGACGTCCATGCCCGCCTCGGATAACGTGGGAACATCAGACAGCGCCGGTGCGCGTTTCGCGGGCGTGACCGCCAGCGCGCGCAGGCGTCCGGCCTTGACGTGGGCCATCGAGGAAATGATGGTTGCAAACGACAGTTCGATGCGCCCGCCGACAAGGTCCGCGTAGGCCGCCCCCATGCCCTTGTATGGGACGTGGGTCATGCGGGTGCCGGTCGCGATCTGGAACAGCTCGGTGGTCATGTGGATCGGGCTGCCGATGCCGGAGGAGGCATAGTTCAGCTTGCCGGGATTCGCGCGCAGGTACTGCACCACCTCCGCGACCGATTTCGCGGGAATCGTCGGATGCACGACGAGCACGTAGCCTTGCGCGGTGACCTGCGAGACCGGCGTGAAATCACGCACGATGTCGAATCGCGACTTGTAAAGGAGCGGGTGTATCACCGTGGTCGCGCTGATCATCATCAGGGTGTGGCCGTCCGGCGCCGCGGCGGCCAGGATTTCGAGGCCGACCTGGCTTCCCGCGCCGGGACGGTTGTCGACGACGAAAGTCTGGCCGAAGGTGTCGCCGAGCCTCTGCGCCAGGCCGCGCGTGACGGTGTCCATGCCGCCGCCGGCAGCCAGCGGCACGATGATCCGCACCGGCCGGCCCGGGTAGTCCTGCGCTTGCGCCGGCAGCAGCGCGAGCATCGCGGCGAGCAACGCAAGCCGCGTCATGCAGGTCCACGTCTTCATCATCGTTCTTCCTTGTGCCGAGCAAGTATTCTGGCGATGGTTATCGATGGATGCAACTTCCTCGGCTCGGCACAGCATAATACTTCATGTTCAAGCTTGCCAAATCGGGAAACGATCGCAACCTACAAGGAACTCGCCGTGAAACTGAACCCACAGGATTTGGAAGCCGTCGCCGGGCGCACGCTGGAGCATTACGACCGGCATGCCGCAGACTTCTGGCAAGGCACGCGCGACCACGACGTCAGCCAGAACATCGAGGCGCTGCTGCAACGCCTCGAGGGTGAACCGCCTTTCACGATACTCGATTTCGGGTGCGGGCCGGGGCGCGACCTCAAGGCGTTCGCCGAGCTCGGTCACGTCGTGGTCGGCTTGGAAGGCGCGGCGCGTTTAGCCGGGATGGCGCGCGCCTACAGCGGCTGTGAAGTATGGCGGCAGGACTTCCTCAGGCTCGATCTGCCCAGTGGCCGTTTCGATGGCGTGTTCGCCAACGCGGCGCTGTTTCACGTGCCCGGCCAGGAATTGCCTCGGGTGTTGCTGGAATTGCGCGCTACCCTGAAGCCGCGCGGCGTGCTGTTCAGCTCGAACCCGCGCGGACACAACGAGGAAGGGTGGACCCAGGGGCGCTATGGCGCGTATCACGATCTTGCGACTTGGCGCCGCTATCTGTCTGCCGCGGGATTCGTCGAGCTCGCCCACTACTACCGCCCCACGGGCCTGCCGCGCGAACGGCAGCCCTGGCTGGCGAGCGTGTGGCGCAGGGCGGGTCAGTGACTCGACGACAAGGAGCAACGCCAGAACATCTGCCCGCAGTCCTGACTCTAACATCGGAAGATCCGACTCACGCCCTGTTTATTCTGACTCCTGTTTCTTATTACTGTTTCTTATTGAGCTTTTCTTAACTGCATGACACGCTCAATCCCTCACCCCCGCCCCCTCTCCCGCAAGGAGAGGGGAGATTCGAGACGTAAATGAATGTCATTCATTTACGTAAAACTCAATAGATGAGCAAGTGGCTCGACGAATCCCGCAACCGGCGCGACGGTGTGACAGTACCCACCATCTGGGTGACGATCGCGCTGTCGCTGCTCATCCATATCGCAGTGCTGAGCGAATGGCTGCCGCGGGTGCGCCTCCCGTCGCTCGATGCGCCCGAACGGGGTGATGCACGCGGCCCGCTGGTGGTGCACCTGGCTCCCCCGCCAAGCCCTGCGCCAGCACCGCCGCCGTCACCGGCGCCGCAGGCACCGCTGCCAAAGGCAGTGGCCCGGCCGCGGCCCACACCGCCGACAATCGCGCTCAACGGGCCGGCGCCCACCATCCCACCGCCGACCGCTCCAGCGGTTACCGCGCCGCCGCCCGCGCATCCTCCTGCTGACGGCGATCTGGCGTCGTACATCGAAGCGAGGCGCCGTGCCCGGGCTGAGTCGGCGCCGGCCGCGTCGCCGGGCAGCGCATCGAACGCGCCGCCGGTCGAAGACGACAACGCGCGCACCAACCGCATCGTCGCCGCCAACCTCGCCTCGCGGCGCCCGCTGACCTTCGGCTACGATCCGACAAAAAGCGGCGGCGTGTTCCAGATCGAGCGCATGGGCTTTGACACGGCCGAGTTCATCTTCTTTGGCTGGAACAAGGAGATCCGCCGCAACATGGCGCACCAGATCGAGGTTCGGAAAGGCAGCAACAGCGATATCCGCATCGCGGTGGTCCGCAAGATGATCGCAATCATCCGCGAGTACGAGCAGGAGGATTTCCTCTGGGAATCGCAGCGCCTGGGCCGCAGCCTTACGCTGTCCGCTCGCGCAAGGGACAACGCCGGGCTCGAGGATTTCATGATGCGCGAATTTTTTCCAGACCCGCGCCTGCCGCAGTGACGCCGGGCAAGATGACCCTCGGCTTCGTCACCACCACGCAAGGCCACTTCTTCAAGGCCGAAACCAACCGCGTTGGATGGGCAATGTATCCGTAACGCGGTTGACCGCGGCCAAATCCCTGCTTGCCGATCGCGCTTTTCCGCTCACCCGTCACCTTCTTCCATCACCTTTTTTCATCACTCTTTTTCGTCACTTTCTTTTGTCACTCGTCAGTTATCACGCATCGCCGGTTTTTGCCCCGTGGATGACAACGGAACGGGATTGGGTGTTTAATGGGTCGAAGGAGATCCGAGGCGGCGACGATTATGGAATAGAGGGTCCCTGAGGTTTCCTCAGCCGCTGCCGCGACCCAACGCAACCCCGTCACTCCAGGAGAAACGCATGAAGCAACCCTTGCTAAGAACGCTACTCATGCTCACCGCGGCCGGCGTTTCCGCCGGAGCAAGCGCACCGGCGACCGCCGCGGAACCCGCGTATCCGACCAAGCCGATTCGGATGATCGTGCCGTTCACGCCGGGCAGCGCGACCGACATCATCGCGCGCATCATCGGACCCAAGCTGGCGGAGAGCCTCGGCCGGCCGATCGTGATGGACAACCGTCCGAGCGCGGGCGGCATCGTCGCCTTCAACATCGTCGCCGAGGCGACCCCCGACGGCCACACGCTCACGACGACCGGGTCCAACTTCGCAGGGAGTGCTGCGCTCTATGCCGCGAAGCTCCCCTACGACCCGGTCAGAGATTTCGCCGGCATCACCCAGATCGCGAGCACCCCGCTGATCCTGGTGGTCGCACCCAGTCTCGGCGCGAAGTCGGTCAAGGAACTGATCGCGATTGCAAAACAGAAGCCGGGGCAGCTTAACTTCGGCTCCACCGGTCTTGGCAGCGGACCGCATTACGGCGCCGCGTTGTTCAATCTGACCGCCGATATCAATGCGGTGCACGTGCCGTATAGGGGCTCGCCCGAATCGCTCACCGACCTCATGGCGGGCCGCGTGCAGTATGTTCTCTCGCCCGTCCTCGCGGCATCGCCCTTGATCAAGGGCGGACGCCTGCTGGCGTTGGGGGTGACCACTGTGCAGCGCGCGCCGGCGCTGCCGGAAGTACCGACGATCGCGGAAGCGGGGCTCGCCGGGTTCGAGTACCAGGGGTGGTACGGACTGCTGGCCCCGGGCAAGACGCCGCGCAAGATCGTGAACCTGCTTGCGAGGGAAATCGGCCGCATAGTCGATCTTCCCGACATCAAGGAGCGGATCGCAAGCCAGGGCGCAATCGCCAAGCGCAGCACGCCCGAAGAGTTCGATAAGCTCGTGCACGAGGAAATCAAGACGCGCACCAGGGTGTGGAAGGCCGCCGGCGTCAAAGTTGAATGAGCGCACGGCAACGGCGCTGACGATACCAATGCGGGTCAGCGTGCCGAACCTTCTGCTGGATCAAGAAAGGAAGTGACGAAAACTGGCGACGGAAGATAGTGACGAATTATGGTGACGAGAAGCCGTTGCTGCCCCGTCACCAGTACTCGTCATCCGCGATGGCTACGCGGGGATCGGGATGATGCGCTCCCGCGCGAGATCGGCAGCGTAGGCAATGGCCGCAGGAATGTGCTCAGGCTTGAGAGACGGGTGCTGTTCGAGAATGCGTTCCGGAGTTTCACCGGCAGCGAGATTGTCGAGCACAACAGAAACCGGTATCCGGGTCCCCCGGAAGCACACAGCGCCGTGCATGATCTCAGGATCGGCGGTGATGTAAGGTTTGCTCATGTTTCGTTGGAAGGTCAACGCGCACTCCTTTGGCGCGTTGAAGTTCGGCAGAGGATCCATGAAATCAAAATGTCATGAAGCCCGGCCCGTCCATCGAGCGGCTGATCCTGACCATCCGCGGCCAGCGGGTAATTCTTGCCGGTGATTTGGCAATGGTCTACGGCGTGGAGACGCGCCGTCTGAACGAACAGGTTCGACGTAACTCTGCCCGGTTTCCAGGCGATTTTGTTTTTCAGCTCACGCGAGGGGAATTCGACGCTCTAAAGTCACAAAATGTGATCTTAGCCGGCGGCAGTGCGTCTTTAAGATCGCAAAATGCGACCTTAAAGCGCGGGCAGCACATCAAGTATCCGCCCTATGCATTTACCGAACACGGCGCGATCATGGCAGCGACGGTGCTGAACAGCCCTCAAGCCGTGGCGATGAGCGTGTACGTCGTGCGGGCGTTCGTCAGCATGCGAGAGCAACTGGCGGCCAACTCCGCGATCCTCAAGCGGCTGGCGGAAATTGACAAAACGCTGCTCGAACACGATTCCGCGCTGCGCGACGTCTATCGCAAGCTGTTGCCGCTGCTGCAACCCCCACCCCAGCCGTCGAGACGGCGCATCGGCTTCATTTCTGAAGACTGACGGCAGTTGCAAGTGCGTGAGTCGCGGGTTGGACGCGCCAGCGAATACGCGATGAGGATGTCATGCGTGAGCGCGAGCAAAAGCCTTTTTCCACGTCCGACCTCCCGATCTCCCAACCTCCCGCTCTCCCGATCTCCCGCCCTCCCGTTCACTCCTCCACCGGGGCATCGCTGGCCTTATCTGCTGATCCCAATCTATGCCGTGCTCGGACGGATCCCGGCGACGCGAGCGAGCGCAGAGCGGCTCGGTTTCGTTACGCTCGATGTCATGAAGGCGGCTCTGGTGTCGGCGATTGAAGCGCCGCCGGCGAGCGGTGTGCGCATCGTCGAAGTACCCGAAATCAGGCGGACGCAACTTCTTTGACGGAAAGCACCTTCCTCGTTCCTCCTTCCCCCTTCATCCTTCCGCTTCCATCCTTCTGCCTTTGCTCTGCTCCACGCCCTCGCGCGTGGAGAGCCCGTAGTGGCGCAGGAACGATTCGGTGCTGAGCGGGCCGGGCGGCGTCGCACGGAAGCGTTCGGCGAGCCGCACGGCGTCCTGATGGATTCTTTCCGAGACGGCGAGGGGAGGGCTGAAGCTCCAGCGCCTAGGCGCCGCACCGCGTCGGCTTTGGCGACGTGGTGGTCCTTGGCAATGGCAGCCCGCAGCCTTGGAAAAACCATTGTGATTCTCTTGATGTTAAACGAGTAACATATTGAAATATCTGTGTAATGCACATTATTACCGTTCTATTTATATGTATATACCATGTAGTTACTAAATATTTATCTTGACACATGTGATCGTACTTATTATCTTATAGACACTATGGATACCGATATGAACGAACAGTCACCCGAGCAACTTGAGCGATGGGCAGCAGGCATTGAAAAGGAGATCGAAATGATCAAGGCTAGCATCGCGCCGCTCGAACAACGCCTCGAGGCCGCGCGAGAGCGACTCGATCTGGTTCAACGGCTCATACGACTTACTGAAGGCGCCAAGTCAACGCCGCGACCTGCTGTAGAGCCTGGCAAATCATCGGCTTCAGGCAGAGCAGCGCCGTTACCCACGGGGAGACAAGGCTTGGAAGTGCACTTAGAACACATCCTGCGCGAAGCCGGAAAGCCGATGCACATCTCGGAAATTCGACAGGCACTAATAGATAATGCGATCCCACTTCCCGGACGAGGCGACGAAGCCAACATAATCGTTCGCCTACGGAGGGCGCCGGAGCAATTTACGCGGACAGGGCGAGGAATGTATGCGTTGGCAACGTTGGGGTTGGACGCTGTTCCTCCGGCAAGGCGCCGGCGTAGGACAAGGGCTCTTAAGAAAGCTTGATGCCAGATGGAAGAGACCCCCAACTGGAACACGTTTCTCTGGGCTCTCCACGAGCTTGGGGGCAGCGAGGATTTCGTGGATATTGAAAAGGTATTCTGGAGATGCTTCGAGCTCGCGCCTCAACGGTTCTCTTGGCGCACGCGGCATGACCTTCCCGACTACAAAAAATGCGCAAAGGCTCTTCAGGAAGCGGAGGCTCGACGCCCCCCGCTTCTAATTAAGACAGGGGATAGCTTTGGTAGGCAGCTTAGTGTCCAAGGACAAGAATGGCTCGCCGCAAACGCGAAGAGGCTCCGTGCTCAGCTTAAGCCAGGGCGGGTCGTTCAGGAACCCAGGCGGCGCCCACGGTCGCGAATGCTTGCTGAGGCGGAGCAAGTGGCAACGTTTACCGAGTGGTGTGTTGACCGAATAGTTCCGACTGAGAAGTGGCGGATGGCTGAAGTGCTCCGGTGTTCACCGGATAGCGATACAGCCGTCTGGCGCAATCGGCTTGATACGCTGCAGGCTGCCGCACACGCAGCTGACCGCAAGGACCTCTTAGAGTTCCTTGACGCTGTTGCCAGCACGCATCGAAATTGGTTTGGAGGGGATTAGCACGATGAAACCTGAGACGGGACGAGTCAATTACGGAGGCCGCGCCTTTCACCAAGATGCGACCGAGGCCATGAAGGGCGACATAATTCGTGCGCTTATCGAGACTATCACTAACTCCGATGATGCGTACGGCGACAAAGACGGAAAGATTCGAATTGAGATCGAGCATTGCCATGGTCCTTGGAGTGTAGTCACGCGTGACCGAGCAAAGGGCATGGGCGCCTCCAAGATGAGAGCAGCGTTTGGTAACCTTGGCGGTCGCGAGTCCGGTTTTGAGTTAGGCGAGTCGGTTCGGGGCAACCTCGGTCGAGGGGCCAAAGACCTTGCGGCGTTTGGCACGGTAGTGTTCGAGAGTATCAGCGACGACAGATATTCAAAATTCACGCTTGATCCGACAGGCAACTATGTGCTAGACCCCACAGATCGTAAGGTGGACACAGAAATTCGGGAGCGGCTTGGCATCCCCCGCGGCAGTGGCACAGTCGTCACAATGAATGTGTCCGAAAATATCCGGTGCCCTCAGCACGCTAAGCTAGCGGAGCGCCTTTCGAAGCACTACCAGTTAAGGGACATTCTTGCCGACCCGCGTCGTGAGGTTATGCTAGTAAACGTTGGCAAAGACAAAGGGGTCACGCTCCGTTACGCATATCCCTCACTTCCGGTCGTTTTCCAAGGGGAACTCTCGATTGTCGGATATCCGGAAGCCGCAGTGACGGTAACGATTTACCGCAACGAAGAACGTTATGACGATTCCGCGTCCGATGACCAGCGCCCGGCCGGGCTCTTGATAAAGGGGCGACGCGCTATTTATGAAAACACTTTGTTCCGCTTCGAGAGCAATCCGATGGCCGGATGGTTCTCAGGACGCGTCGAATGCTCATACATTGACCAAGTCGCCGCAGAGTATGATCGCCGCCTTGTCGCGAGAGAGCGCCAAGACGATAGAAATCCAATCCCTATCATCACGCGCCGCCGAGATGGGCTTCAGCCCACACATCCCTTTTACAAGGCGCTTGCTACCGCGGTCGAAAAGCCTTTAGGAGAACTCATTCGAGAGGAGGAGAAGAAAGCGAAGGAAGGTTCGGGACACGAGAGCTCAAAACTGCGTAGAACTCTTGACGCACTTGGGCGAGATATTGCCCGTCTGATTGACGAAGATTTGCGTGAACTGGAGGAGGAAGGTTTGGTTGGAGCCGGCGAAGTTGGCTCAAGCATCCCTCCGGTTAAATTGATCCCCGAACAGGCCGTGCTATATATGGGGGAGGACAAAACCCTTACCGTCCAGGTTCGCGCTGATCTCAAGTTAACTGAAATAGACGTCGAGGTCGATCCTGAAGGTGTCATCGCCATCGTCGGCGAAACGAAAATAGCGCTTACCCCACACAAGAAGCGGCCCACGGACATCTTGGTCGGTCATGTGCTAGTTCGTCCACTCGTTGAAGGCAAGGAGACCCTCCTCTCGGTCCGGTGTGGGTCGTACTCTGCTGTGGGATTGATTGAGGTGCGCGCGGAGAGGACTGAGATAGAAATTCCCGAGCCGGAGACTCTTCAGTTTGAGCGAGACAGCTACCGGGTTGCCGTCGGCAAGAACAAAACTATTCATATATTGGCCCCGGTCGAGCTAGTCGACAAGCATGGCAAAGATGTTGATGTACGGTCGTCGGACTCTGGTATCGTAGTTCTTGCTGGCGGGAAAAGTTTGCTCCGGCTCGACGAAGAGTATGAGTTTTATGTCGGTGAGATCACTGTTGATGCCAGAAAGCTCGGTACTAAAGCCGCTCTGACAGCAAAGCTTGGATCGGTCACGGCCACTTGCAACCTAGCCGTTACGCGAGATGAGGAAGGGCCAAGCATTGAGATCAAGATCGATGACGATGAGGCTGGCAAGTATCGCGCTTTTGTCGAAAAGAACGGCCAACGCGTGATCATTCGAATAAAGGGCGGGCATCCCGCAATGCGGCGTTACCGTGGCAGCCCACCCGACTATAAGGGGCAGGACCAACCACTCTTTAATGCACTAGTCGCCGAGATCGTTGCCGACCAAGCGGCTCGCATGGTTCTTGAACGGAAATTTCCTGTGGCCGGGGCAGAGCAACTGGACGCCGCACGGTTCTATGCTGAGCACTATGCTTATCTGTCGAAGTATCTCACGCGCTGCCACAAAACTCTCGTGGCCGACGAAAGTGCAGATTGAGGGAAAAGTGAATTGGACGCGGTCGGTGTGACTTTTTATCGCGTCTGCCACGCAAACGTCATACCTATTTATCTTGATTGGCATAGAACTCTTCAGAGAGGACAACGATGAAGATCAAACGTATCGAGCATGTCGGCGTGGTGGTGCGGGACCTCGAAGCGAGCAGGCGGCTGTGGGAAGGCTGCTTCGGCATCCGTCTCGGCGGCGTTGAGGAATACTCGATTAAGTGCCGCGCATCGGCCATGCCGGCTGCCGCATCGCTTTCATCGACCCGGCCGCCACCGAGAACTGCCTTATCGAGTTGGCAGAGCTGCCCGCCGAACCCGTGCATCATCCGTAGCGAAGACCGAATTCGAAGACTGGAACCTATCTCGATAATAGGCACGTCTGCGATGGAGGCGAGGCGCCTGCCCTGCCTGGATCCCGGATCAAGTCCGGGATGACGATTATTAATGTCCGGGATGACGATCCACTTAGCCGTGTTTGGCCAGAAACGCCTTGACTCCGTGCACGAACCCGGAAGGGTTGTCGAGCGTGACGTGGTGATCGCTGTGGGGGACTTCAGTCAGCTCGACGTGCGGGCAACGCGCCTTCACCTCGGAGTAGACCTGGGGCGTGATGCGCTGGCTGCGCTCGCCTTTGACCAGCAGCGCCGGAATGCTGATGTGATTCCACCACGGCAAGCCGTTCATGAGCTCGCGCCTGGCGTAAACATTGCGATCGAACTTGTGGCGCCAACTGCCGTCACCGAGTTGCCGGCCGCTGTTTTGGGCCAGGTGGCGGACGATCTCCGGCGCCGCTGTCGTGCCGGCCGGTCGCAGGCGATAACGCGCGACGAACTCTTCCCGCGTGGCGTAACTACTGCCCTCCCGGTTGCCTATGTCGCGCATTGCGGCGAGGCGCTCTTCGGCCATACGCAGCGTCGTGTCGATGACGACGAGCCTCGCCACCCGCCCGGGATGAGTGGCGGCGTACACCAGAGAAACCATGCCGCCCATCGAATGGCCGATCAAAACGAAGTCGCGCAGCTCGAGCTTTTCGACGACCTCCGCCAGGTCTGACGCATAGCGCGGATAAGCGTAATCCGGCGGTTCCGCCCACGCGCTGTCGCCATGGCCGCGCAAGTCCAGCGCGCGTAGGTGGTAATCCGCGCTGAAGCCCGGCGCCACGAAATCAAACCAGTGCGCATGCGCGGCGCCGCCGTGCACACAGAGCATGGCCGGACGGCCCGCGGCGCCGTAATCGAGATAGTGCAGCCGCAAGCCGCCGGCATCCACAAACCGGCTGGCATAAGGCGCCGGCTGGAAGCCATCTTCGGGACGATCGATACCTGGGTCGGGGTTCTGGCGCGATGCCATTCAATATCTTTCCATCAATATGCACAACTCGTGGAGCTGCTCGCAATCTTCCAACTCCCAACCTCCCGCTCGCAGCACGTGAGAGCGTGAAGGCGTAAAAGATAGGATTCAGGATCAAGGAAAATCAGTCTGAGGGCAATGGCACTACCTTAAGCCGAAATGTGCGCACGATCACGGTTCAGAAGGTGTGTCGTTCCCGTGAAGAC
>Ga0156176_1109_pt1 | contig 28078 bp, 22 predicted proteins | sample RifCSPlowO2_12_FD_107829 | JGI IMG/M metagenome (GOLD analysis project Ga0156176, IMG submission 107829) | Betaproteobacteria bacterium RIFCSPLOWO2_12_FULL_62_58
GATCGGCGCCGGGCTGCGGCTCAGGAAACTTTTCAAGCTGCACATTTTCAATCGAGCCGTGCTGATGAACGACGAGCGCGCGCATTGAGAGCGCCTAACAAAAATGACTCCCCTCGCCCCCGATCACGGGGGAGAGGGGTAGGGTGAGGGGGCAGGTTGGCGTCATATCCTTTTCAGTTCGGATATCTGGTGATCCTTATCGAGCAATGCGTTCGCCTCCCCCAGCGCGGGGTATCCCGCGACGCTTCCGGCGCCGCGAAAGTGGGCCGCGATCGGCAGCGGCAGAGCCGTGATCCGGTCTGCGCCGGCGACAAGCTTGGCGTCAAACAGGCGCTGCGCGATGAGTTCAGGATCGGCGAGCGCCTCTTCGATGGAGCGCACCACGTTGCAACAGAGGTCCTTGCCGGCAAACGCGCCATGCCACTCCTCCGCCGTGCGGGCGCGAATGCATTCGGCCACGGTGCGCCGGACGGCATCCGGGTCGCGCGAGTCGTCGCGTGCCGCTGCGGGCAGGCCGATGGCGTCGCAGAAGTTCTGCCAGAATTTCTCCTCCAGCGGCGCCGCGGCGATGAAACGGTCGTCCTTCGTCCGGTAGATCTGGTAACGCGGGCTGCCGCCGGTGACGAGCGCGCGGCCGGGGCGGGGCCAGCGTTTCGCTGCGAGCCCGTCGCCCATCGCCCAGTACATGAAGGCGAACAGGTTGTCGGCCATCGCGACGTCGAGCTTGCAGCCGCGGCCGCTGCGTTCGCGCGCGCTGAGTGCCAGCAGAATATTGATCACCGCGGGATAGGACCCGCCGCCGATATCTGCGACCAGCGCCGCCGGCGGCACCGGCGCGCCATCGCTGCCTGCGGCGAGCGCGAGCATGCCGCTCTCGGCAACGTAATTCAGGTCGTGTGCCGCCGTCACCGCGCGCGGGCCGGACTGGCCGTAACCGGTGATCGCGCAGTAGATGATGCGGGGATTCGCGCGCGCCACCGCCTCGTAGCCCAGTCCCAGCCGGTCCATGACGCCCGGGCGGAACTGCTCGACGATGACGTCGGCGCTTTTCACCAGCGGCATCAGGCGCTCGATTGCGCCCGGCTGCTTGAGATCGATCGCAATCGAGCGCTTTCCCCGGTTGAGCAGCGCGAAGTTGACGCTGTCGGCGCCGAATTTCGGGGTGTAGCTCCGCATCTCGTCGCCCGTTCCGGGACGCTCGATCTTGATCACTTCGGCGCCGGCCTCCGCGAGTATGAGCGTGGCGAGCGGACCCGGCAGCAGCGTGCTGAAGTCGAGGACCCGTATACCTGAGAGTGGCTGCATGAATAAACCTATTTTAGCCGCCGATGAACGCCGATGAACGCCGATGGAAAATGCAAACGGACAGGATAGTCAAGATTAACAAGACTGGTTTTCAGAAGCGTGTAAATTCTGTTAATCCTGGCTATTGATTTTGATCTTATCGGCGTTCATCGGCGTTCATCTGCGGTTCCAATGTTTTTTGCCTTTGTTTCGCTACGCGCGCGCGCCGCGCCGGCGCGTACGCCGCATCGCCGTATGCCTCGAACAGGGCTTGCGTTGCGTCGTAGTGGTCGGCCAGCCCGGTGCGCTCCAGGAGCTCGATCGGGCCTTCGGGATAGCCCAGGCCCAGGCGCAGCGTCATGTCGAGATCGGCGGCGCTCGCCAGTCCCTCGTCGAGCCGAGTGAGCGCGGCGTTGTAATACGGCCGCACCAGCCGATCGATGATACGGCCGGCGAAATCGCCGCACACGGCGACCTGCAGCCCCGCGCTTTCGAAAACCTGCTTTGCCACCGCGACCGCCGTTTCCAGCGTCCGCGGCTGGCGCACGAGCTCGACCAGGTTGGCGGGCTCACCCTCTCCAAGACGGAAACGCGCGAAACCGAGCACGTTCGAACCTTCGAGCGCGAGCTTCTCGCCGGTGTGTACGCCGAGGCACTCGGCGCCGAGCTCGATCAAGACCGCGGCCTGTTGTACGGTCGTTCCAAGTTTGCGGAACGCATTGCCCGCATTAGCACCGATGATGACAACAATCTCGCCGCTGTCTTCAGCACCTGCAACAAGCTGATGGTCCTCGGAAAACGACCGGCTTTCCCCGGCCCGCACGATTTGATATTTCATTTCCGTTTCCCATTTAAGAATGAACGCTCGGCGTTCATTCTTCATCCTCCGAACATCGCGCCGCCTTGATAGGCGTAGAAGCCCTGGCCGGTTTTACGGCCAAGGTGACCGGCCGCGATCATGCGCCTCACCAGCGCCGGCACCGCCGCCCGCGGATCGTGCGTCGAGGCGTAGAGCGCTTCGGCGACGAGCAGGTGCGTGTCGAGTCCGACGAGATCGAGCAGCTCGAGCGGGCCCATCGGGTAGCCCAGGCCGGTCTTGATCGCGCGGTCGATGTCGGCGGGCGCGGCGACCCCGGCTTCGACCAGGCGGATGGCGTCGTTATTGAAGGGGATCAGGAAATAATTGAGGATGAAGCCGGGGCTGTCCCTGGTTTTCACCGGCGTCTGTCCCATCGCCTGGCAGAAGTCCCACGCGGTCTGAAACGTCTGTTCGCTGGTCTTCAAGCCAGGCGACATCTCGACCAGCTTCATGAGCTGCGCCGGCAGGCAGAAATGCATGCCGACGAAGCGGTCGCCCCGTCCCGAGCCGGCGGCGATCTCGGTGATCGAGAGCGTGGACGTATTGGAGGCGAATAGCGTGTGGGGCGGGCACACCTTGTCGAGTTGTGCGAGCAGCCCGTGCTTTACCTTGATGTCCTCGAACACCGCCTCGATCACAATGTCGCACGCCGCGAGCGCCCCGCTGTCGGTTGTGCCCGAGAGATCCGAGAGGATCCCGGCGACCCGCTCCTGCGAGAGCTTCTTGCGCTCAATCGACTTTGCAAAGAAGTCCTCGGTCTGCTTGCGCGCGCGCGCGAGCGCCTCTTCGCGGGTGTCGTAAACGATAGTCTTGAAGCCGGCGCGCGCAGCGACGATGGCGATGCCGGCGCCCATGGTGCCGCTTCCGGCAACGCCTACGGTTTTTATTCCTGTCGTCATCAGATGGCCTCGGACGGCTTCGGGGGAAACCCAAATAGTCTGTCGTTCCCGAGAAAGCGGGAACCCATAGGGCGGTTCCACATGTTCAATTCGTAAATTGGATTCCCGTTTTCACGGGAATGACAACGTAACCGCGTGCTCGGGAATGACAACAAGTGTTGGCTCACCATCCCGCTTAGCTCGCTCAATTTTCCTTAAGGTAGTGCCATTGGCCTCGGACCCGTTCATTCGACGGTGATGCCGACTTCCTTGATCACCTTGGCCCAGGCGGAGAACTCGCTTTTGATGAAGGCCGTGAACTCCTCGGGCGAGCTTCCCACGGGCTCCGATCCGATCTGCACGATGCGTTCCCTCAGCGCCGGAATCGCGAGGGCTTTCGCGAGCGCCTGGTGTATCCGCCTGACCACCGCGGGCGGCGTGCTGGCCGGGACCATCACGCCGTTCCATTCGATGGCCTCGTAGCCGGGGACGCCGGCCTCGGCCACGGTCGGCACATCAGGGAGCGCGGGATTGCGCTGCGCCCGGCTCACGGCGAGACCGCGCAGCCTGCCGCTCCGTATGTGCTGGATCGCGGACGGGATGGTGGCGAAGAGCATGGAAGTCTCACCGCTGACCAGCGAGATAACCGCCGGGCCGCCGCCCTGGTAGGGGATGTGCGTGAGCTTGGCGCCGCTCATGTGCATGAACTTCGCGGTGGCGAGATGGTTCGCGCTCGCGTTGCCGGCGGACCCGAAGTTGAGCTGCCCCGGCCGCGCCTTTGCGAGCGCGAGCAACTCCTTGACCGAGCGCGCTGGTACCGACGGGTGCAGCGACAGCACCATCGTGACGACAGTCACCTGGCTCACCGGCACCAGGTCTTTCTCCGAATCGAACGGCATCTTCTTCATCAGGCTCGGGTTGGCGCCGAAGGTGATGTTGGGCGTGCCCCAGGTGTGGCCGTCGGGCGGCGACTTGGCCGCGAGATCGAGGCCGATCGTCGAGGAGCCGCCGGGGCGGTTATCCACCACCACCGGCTGGCCGAGGTCCTCAGACAGCCGCGGCGCGAGCAGGCGGAATACGACGTCGGTGGACCCGCCGGGCGCGTACGGCACGATGATGCGTATGGTGCGCGTCGGATAGTTTTGCGCGGCGATGATGGCGGGCCAGGCGAGCAGTGCGCCAAGCACCGCCACGGAAATGCGAGACAATGTTGAACTCATGATGCTTTCCTCCTCGTCAACGACTGTAAACCAAATCAGGCCACAGAGATCACAGGTAAAAAATTCGGTCGCGGTAAGACGGTCAGTTCTTAGTCATCATTTATTGATCGAATTTTTCACTTCTTCATAAAGCTGCGTCCGATGAACTGGCGGTGGATCTGGTTCGTCCCCTCCCAGATCTGCGTGATTTTGGCGTCGCGCATGAGACGCTCGACGCGGTAGTCCTTGCAGTAGCCGTAGCCGCCGTGCAGCTGCACGGCCTCGGTCGTGATGCGCATCGCGAGGTCGGAGGCGCGCATCTTGAGCATCGAGGCCTCCACCCCGAAATCCTGTGCCCCGCCGTCCACCATGCGCGCGACGTGCCACAGCCACGCTTCGCACATCGCCAGCTCTGCCGCCAGGTCGGCGAGCAGGAACTGGATGCCCTGGAACTCGATAATACGGCGCCCGGACTGTTTTCGCTCATTGATATAGGCGACGGCGTCCTCGAACGCGGCGCGCGCGATACCGAGCGCGTGCGCGGCGATGCTCGGGCGCGATTTGTTGAGCGAGGCGAGCAGGATTTTCAGTCCGTCACCGGGCCTGCCCAGGAGGTTCGCGCGCGGTGCGCGGCAGCCGTCGAGCGCCAGCGCCGCGGTGCTCGAAGCGCGCAGGCCCATCTTGTCCTCCTCGCGCACCACCTTGAGTCCCGGCGTGCCCTTTTCCAGCACCAGCACCGAAATCGCCTGCTTGCCGTCCTCGATCTCACTCCACTTTCCGAACAGCAGGTAGAGGTCGGCGTGCGCGCCGTTGGTAATGAAGGTCTTCGTCCCGTTTACGACGATGCGATCACCCTCCGGCCGGAACTGAGTCTTCATGCCGGTCGCGTCCGATCCCGCGGTGGGTTCGGTGATGGTGAGTGCGGCGAGCCCCCCCTTCACCATCACCGGCAGCAGGCGTTGTTTCTGCTCCTCGGTTCCGAAGTCGATCAGCGGCTTGATCGCGTGGAAATTGGTGGCCCAGATCGCCCCGGTCGATGCGCACGCCTTGCTGAGTTCGCGCACGCATTCGAGGTAAGCGGCGTACGACATCGGCGCGCCACCGTAGGCTTCGGGGATGAACATCGCGTTAAGCCCCAGCTCGTTGATTGCCCTGACGTTGTCCCAGGGGAACTCGCCGCTGCGGTCGTAGCGCTCGGCGCGCGGCATAATGGTCTCGCGCGCGAGCAGCCGCACGCTGTCGATCAGCATGCGCTCCTCGTCGGAGAAGGCGACGGTCGCGTCGAGCCTGTCGAATACGTTCATATACATGCAGAGAGGGGAAAGGAGAGAGGGGAGAGGCGGCAGCGCATTGCTGTGAAGCTGTTACGGTTTTAGCTCTTGAGGACTTTTCCAGCGCACGGGTGCGGGGCGGATCCTGCCGGTCCTGGCCCATTCAACCAGTTCGCGCTTAAGGATCTTGCCGCTCGCCGTCAGGGGAAACGCATCCAGAGCGATGAAATACTCCGGCATGTCGTACTTCGGCAGGCCAGCAGTATCGAGATGCCGCAGCAGCGCGTCGCTGTCCACGCGCGTCCCGTCGCGCGCGATGACCGCCAGGCACACGCGTTCTCCCAGACGCGGGTCGGGTACGGGAAAGGCGGCGGCCTTGAGCACGGCGGGGTGCCTGAGCGCAAGGCTCTCGATGCGTGCGGGATGGATGTTGCGCCCCCCGCGTATGACGACGTCCTTCTTGCGGCCGACGATCTGCAGGTTCCCCTTGGCGTCGAACTGGCCGAGGTCTCCGCTCATAAACCAGCCCGACGCGTTGAACGAATTCTCCGTGGCCGACTGGTTGTCGAAGTATCCCAGCATGAGCAGCGCGCCGCGCGTGCCAATCTCGCCGACCCTGCCCGGCCCAGTCTCCAGGTCCGGGTTCTCGGGGTCCCAGAGCTTGGTCTCGTAGCCGCGGCATGCTTTGCCGCAGGTGGTCGTGATCGCCTCCACGTCGTCGTCCGGCATCGTATACTGGTGTGAGCCGTTTTCGGTCATGCCGTAGATGTTCTGCGGCTTGGTGCCGAGCTCGAGGAACGCGCGCGCCGTCTCCGGAGGAATGACCGAGCCGGCCATGTAGAACACGTTCACACGCCCGAGTTGCTTGAGCCCCCGGCGCTTCATCTCCGCGAGGATGTCGATAGCGTGGGTCGGCACGCCCATCACGTAGGTCGTGCCGGTTTCGATGATCCAGTCAAGCGGCGTCATGCCCGCCGGGAGGTCGTTTACCACGAGCTCGCAGCCGGTGACGAGGCTCTGCTCGACCGCGACCGTGCCGATGTGATGCGAGAGCGGACTGTGGCTGTAAAGGATGGTGCGCTCATCGTGGCCCCAGTCCTGCACCATGGCGCGGCCATTGGCAAGCAGAGTGTTATCGGAATGCAGCACGCCTTTCGGCTGGCCGGTGGTTCCCGACGTGAACGCGAGATACACGATCTTGTCGGGGTTGGAATCCGGATCGGGAAGCGCGCCTCCAAGGGGCGCGTTCCCGATAAGGGGAAACGCAGCGCATCCTTGCGGAGCCTCCCCTTCATCCCCTGCCGGCGAGAGCCGAAAGATCCGTTTCATGCTTGAGATCGACCGGGCTGCCGTGACTACATCGTTTCGATCCGAGTCTGCACCATAGCCGCGCTGTGCAAACAGCACGGCTGTCTGGATGCGTTGCATCAACTGCACGACCTCGGCCACCGTGTAGTTCTGGTGCAGCGATGGATTGCAGACGTAGCCCATGCGCGAGCAGGCGAGCAGCACCACCACCGCTTCCACCCGGTTCGGCAGCCACACCGAGACGCGGCTCCTGTGCCGCAGCCCCGCCCGATGGAGGTCCGCGGCGAGCGCGTCCGTCCATCCAACCAGTTGCTTCCAGGTCAGGCGCTTCGCGCTGTCGCGCACCGCGCAGGCATCGGGACGCGCTGCAGCGTGCCGGCTCGCGAGCGCATACATCGTGTCGCCACGCCAGTATCCCGCTGCGTAGTAAGCGCGCGCGGTTTGTGGATCGTGCAGGGTGAGGATCGTGCTCAATGAACCGCCCAGTCGCCAGGAAAAGCAGAATCATCAACCACACAGTACACAATGGACGGGAACGGAAGGCGGTTCATATAAAAAATTCGGTCGCCGGTCATCGACCGAATTTTTCGGGATCGGGCTTGCGCTTGGCGCCGAAGGCGGCGCCCAATTCCTTCGATTCCTCGGTGTCGAGGTAGAGCCGCAGCAGCAGGTCATGCGAGACGCGCGCGAGTCCCGAGACCCCGCCGTGGCGCGCGGTGAAAGCGGCCTTGATCGAGGCGAGCGCGAACGCACCGCGCTCGGCGACTTGCAGCGCCATCTTGCGAGTCTCATCGCGCAGCCGGTCGTCGGGCACCACCTTGTTGATGAGCCCGAGCGCCAGCGCCCCGCGCGCGGTGAGCTTGGGGTTTGTGAACCACAGCTCCTTTGCTTTCTTCTTGCCGACGAGGTCCTCGAGGTACCAGGTGCCGTAGCCGGCGTCGAAACTGCCCATCATCGGCCCGACCTGGCGGAAGATCGCACTCTCTTTGGCGATCGTGAGATCGCACATCACCTGCAGCACCTGCCCGCCGCCCACCGCAAAGCCGTTGACCGAGGCGATCACCGGCTTCTGCAGGTGCTCGATGCTCTCGTAAATCTCGAGCGTCGGCAGCATTCCCGCGTAAAGAGTGGTGTCCTCCATGCCTTCCTTGCGTCCGCCGATGCAGAAGAATTTGTCGCCTGCGCCCCTGATCACCAGCACGCGGGTGCGCGTCTCGCGCCGGATCGCGTTGATGCAGTCGCGGATCTCGTGGCACATCGTCGGCGTGAACATATTGCCGTCGTGCGGGCGGTTGAGCGTGAGCCAGCCGACCGGCCCGTCTTCCTCGTAAAGTATGGTTTCGTAAATCATCTTTGACGGGCGAAACGACAGGCTCTTATACTACCGCAATCGTCGCTGGTTGGGGCGGCGGCACGATCGAGGAGGGCAGGTGGCGGCGAAGCAGGGCGGCGCGCAGAAAGGCTCGTATCGGATCGGGTTGCTGGTCCCGTCGTCTAACACCACGGTCGAGCCGGAATTCTACCGGGCGCTTCCGGTCAACGTCACGCTGCACACCGCGCGGCTGTTTCTCACCGAGATCACGCCCGAGGCGATTTTCAAGATGGTGGAGGAGCTGGAGGCGCAAAGCCGGCTACTCGCAAGCGCGGACGTCGATGTCGTCATGCTTGGCGCCACCGCGCCAAGTTTCCTGAAGGGCCTTGGTTACGACCGCGAGGTGATAGCGCGGATCGAGAAGGCGGCCGGCAAGCCGGCGACGACGACGTCCACGGCCTTGCTGCGCGCGCTGCGGTTCCTCGGGGCGAAACGCGTGGTGCTCGGCTCCGCGTACGACGACAAGGTCAACGCGATCGCGCGGGGTTTTCTCGAAGCCAACGGGTTCAAGGTGGTCGCCGCCCGCGGACTCGGGATGGTGGACAACCTCGCGGTCGGCCGCCTCGGGCCCGAAAGCGCCTTTGATCTCGCGCGCGGCGTCGATCAGGCGGACGCCGACGCGATGGTGCTCGCGTGCACCAACTGGCGGACGATGGACGTGATCGAGCGGCTCGAGCGCGAGCTCGGCAAGCCGGTCGTCTCCACGAGCCAGGTCAGCGTGTGGGACGCGTTGCGCATGATCGGCTACCGCAGGGAAATCCCGGGCTACGGGCGGCTGTTGCGCTCGCTGGCGGCGGAAGACCTTCTCGCGGCGGTGGCGTAACAGGAGGAGAATGCGATGTACGGATGGCGCGGCAGGATCGGCCTGCTGGTTCCCTCGATCAACACCACGATGGAGACCGAATTCTGGCGCACTGCGCCGCCGGGCGTGTCGGTGCACACGGCGCGTATCGCGGGCGGGCGCCACGGCACCCCCGAGGAGCTGCGCGGCATGGAGAGCGCCAGCAAGCAGGCCGCGAAGGAAGTGGCGATGGTCGAGCCGGACGTCGTGGTCTACGGCTGCACCAGCGGCAGCTTCTTCGAGGGCCCGGAGTGGAACAGGAAGATCTCCGAGCAGCTCAGCGAAATCACCGGCGCGCCGGCGGTGACCACGGCCGGCGCGATGGCGGCGTGCCTGATCGGGGGCGGCTACAAGAAGGTGGACGTGGTGACGCCCTACGTCGAAGTCACCAACGAGCGCTTGAAGCAGTTCCTCAAGGCGCACGGCGTCGAGGTGGTGACGCTCGGCACTTTCGACATGCTCGACATGTTCGATCACGCGAAAATCGAGCCCGGGGAGATTTATCGCAAGGTGAGGGAGATCACAACGCCCAAGGCGGAAGCGGTATTCGTCGCGTGTACCCAGCTCCGTGCGCTGGAAGTGCTCGACAGGCTCGAGCGCGACCTCGGCAAACCGGTGTATTCGGCGGTCCAGGCAAGCGCCTGGCAGGCCTACCAGGCGATGGGGGTGGATCCGGGGATCGCGGATTGCGGCAGCCTGCTGCGCAACCTTTCCGAGCCGGGCGTTACGGAGGCCCGCGGAAAGGATCGCAAGCCTGCTTGAGCTTCTGGGGGGCCTCCATAACGAACGCGGCCATGTTTCGCATGGTCGCATGGGTCTTGTTTATCGTACCGGGAGTGGCAGGCGGCAGCCTGCATTCATTTTGTCGGCGGATTCGCGCCTGATGCGATCGCGGCGGGTTCAGCGGGCCCTTCCTCAAAACGATGAGCGCCGACAAAATGAACGCCGACAAAATTGAAACGTTCGACGTAGTGGTGGTCGGCGGTGGTGGCGCCGGACTCGCCGCGGCCGCGGAAGCCGCACGGCTCGGACGCAGCGTCGTGCTGCTCGAAAAGAATCCGCAGCTTGGCGGCAGCACCGCGTGGTCGGTCGGCTCGATGTCGATCACCAATTCGCCGCATCAGCTAAAGCGCGGCATCCGAGACACGCCGCAGGAGCATTTTGAGGACCTGGAACTGCTTGCCGGGAAGTACGCGCCGCGCGACAACCTGCAGCTCCGGCGCATCCTGGTCGACAACACCACGGACATATTCGAATGGCTGCGCGGCCTGGGGCTCGAATTCGCCGGCCCGATGCTCGAGCCGCCGCACCGCTATTCGCGCATGCATCTCGTGCTGCCCAACTCGCGCGCCTTTCCGCGCTATCTTGGCCGCCACTGCGCCAGGCTCGGTGTTTCCATCCGTACCGATACCCGCGCCGAGCGGCTCATCGTCGAAGGCGGCCGGGTAACCGGCGTGTATGCGCGCAGCGCCGGCGGCTTGGGCGTCGATTACCGCGCGAGGGGCGGCGTTGTGCTCGCCGCGGGCGACTACAGCGCCGGGCGCGAACTCAAGGCGCGGTTCGCGGGCGAGGAAGTGGCGCAGCTCGAGGCCGTTAACGTCACCGCGACCGGCGACGGCCACCGCATGGCGCTCGAGATCGGCGCCGTGGTGGTCAACGGCGACATCGTGCGCGGCCCGATCATGCGCTTCGTGCCGCCGTCCCACGACCGCTGGATCCTCAAGCTGCCGCCGTGGCGGTGGCTCGCACGCTCGATGCGGCTCGCCATGGACCATCTGCCGGACGCGTGGCTACGGCCGTTAGCGATGAGCTTTCTCACTACCGCGCTAGGGCCCTCCTTGGAGCTGTTCAAGCACGGCGCGGTCCTGGTGAACCGCAACGGCGAGCGCTTCGCCGACGAGCTCGCGGCGCCGGCGCGCGCGGTGCCGCGGCAACCGGACAAGGCGGCCTATATCGTGTTCGACCACAAGCTCGCGCAGCGCTTTACCGCGTGGCCGAATTACATCTCGACCGCGCCGGGCCTGGCGTACGCCTATCTTGCCGACTACCGGCGCAACCGCGCCGACATCTATCACGAATCGCCCACCATCGAGGGGCTGGCGCGCAGCATGGGCGCCCCTGGAGCGGCGCTGGCCCGGACTTTCAATGACTACAACGGCGCGGGGCGCGAAGCGCGCCCCGCGCTCGACATGGCGCCGTTTTATGCGCTGGGGCCGGTGAAAAGCTACGTGGTGTTCACGGATGGCGGGCTCAAGGTTACCGAGCGGCTGGAAGTGGTGCGGGAGGACGGCATGGTGATCCCCGGTCTTTATGCCGCGGGCTCGGCCGGGCAGGGCGGCTTGCTGCTCGAAGGTCACGGCCACCACTTGGGATGGGCCTTCATCTCGGGGCGCATCGCAGGCCGCAACGCCGCATTCAATGTGCCGCCCAAATGAAAATCCAGAAATTTGGAGCAGCGGTGCCGGGCGGTTACGGCGCGCGCTCTGAGCTCCTGATTCGGAGGCCGGACTGATGATATTCATGTCACAGAGCGGAATCACCGACCCTGCGCGCGCCGTGGAGTGGGACGCGTGGTATGTCGAGCACCTGCGCATCATGCTGACGGTGCCCGGCATCTCCAGCACCCAGCGCTTCAAGACCGATTCGCCCGGCTATCCGCCGTCGCTCGCGATGTACATCATCGCCGGTGCCGAGATCTTCGACGATCCCTACTACCGCAGCGTGCGCGGGATGGGCGAGTGGCTACCACTCATCGACAAGCAGCATTACCGCCGCAACCTGTTCGAGGGACTCGACGCGGCGCCAGACGTGCCTGACGATTGCGTGCTGTTGGTAGCCGACCGCGCTGCCCCCGAATCCGACGTCAGCGGCGTCGTGTTTTCGTGGCTGAAAACCGTCGGCCTCGATCGCTCGACGCCGTATCGCGGCATCGCCGTAGTCACGCGGACGGTCGCGGATCGGCTCGCCAGCACCCGGGCGATCGGCATTTACCGGCCAGTGTCGGCGCGTAACCAGCAACGCTGAACTAGGCGATCATGAACGGCCGGGTGGCATTGATCGCTGCGAGCTGCCGTGTGCGAATAAGTCATACAATGTCATTTCGCGAAGATGAAATCATTCCATTAAAGGAACAAAGGCCATGAAGCTGTCATTGTCGCGTTACGCATGTGCTGTTGGCTGCGCACTCGGCCTGCTGCTTGGCGCCAGGCCCGTGCTGGCGCAAGGCGTTTACCCCGCCAAGTCGATACGCTGGATCGTGCCGTGGCCACCCGGTGGCGGCGCGGATGTGCTGTCGCGCATGCTGAGCCCGCACTTGTCGGAAACGCTCAAGCAGCAGATCGTGATCGACAACCGCGGCGGTGCTGCAGGCAACATCGGCGCCGAGCTCGCCGCCAAGTCGCCGCCCGACGGCTATACCATCGTGTTCGCCTATTCCGGCACCCACGCGATCAATCCCAGCATCTACAGCAGGATGCCCTTTAAGGAAAGCGATTTCTCGCCCATCATCTGGCTCTCGTCGGTACCGCAGGTGCTGGTGGTGCACCCGTCGCTGCCGGTCAAGACGGTGCAAGAACTGATCGCGCTGGCGCGGAAGCGCCCGGGCGAGCTCACCTATGGCTCGAGCGGCAGCGGCGCGTTCAACCATCTCACGGGCGCGCTCTTCAGCACCATGACCGGCACCAAGCTCGTGCACATCCCGTACAAGGGCGGCGGCCCGGCGGCGGTCGCGTTGCTTTCGGGGGAGATCAGCGTGATCTTCGGCGAGCCGGCGTCGGTTGTGGGCTTCGTGAAATCCGGCAAGCTGCGCGCGATCGCGGTGAGCAGCGGCCGGCGCTCGCTGGGGCTGCCGGATCTGCCGACCATCGCCGAATCCGGCGTTCCCGGCTATGAGGCGACGTCCTGGAACGGCATGCTGGCGCCCGCCGGCACGCCGGCAGACATCATCAAGCGTCTCAATGCCGAGTTCAACCGCATCATCGGCCTGCCCGAAATGAGGAAACGCATGCTCGGCAACGGCTACGAGCCGGTCGGCGGCACGGCGGAGAGATTCGGCGAGCTGATCCGCGCCGAGCTCGCGAAGTGGGCGCCCGTCGTCGTGGCCGCGGGCATCAAGGTGGACTAGCCCTTTCCCGAGACAAGCATGCGGGCCGGGGCATCAGCGTCCAGGGAACGCGCCGACGAGTGCACCTGCCGCGTTTCCCGCCCGCTCGAGGTTGACGATAGCTTCGGCCAACCGATCCGCCTGCGCCCGCGATGCGCCAAGACCGAACTCCATGCAATCGTAGAACTTGGCGAGCGTCTCCTGTTCGCTCATCGGCTCGGCGGGACTGCCCTTCATCGTCGCGCTGGAAACCTCCAGGACACGCCCATCTTTGAGTGTGACTTTGACTCGTGCGGGTTCGATGGCAGTCGCCTCGATCGCCGGATCGTCAATCACACGCGTTACGCTGGTGAGAGCGGCAACACGTGGATCGCCGATCGCCGCTTTCTGGTAGCTCCTCAAGTCCACCCTGCCGTCTACCAGCGCGCGCGCGAAACCGTATGCAGCGTTGAACTGCGCGTGCACCACTGAGCCGCGCGCAGGATCGTACGGCTCGCCGACGGTGAGCCAGTTGACATGCCCGAGACCGATCTCAACGCCCGCGACATCCTCGGGCTTTACGCGCTCGCTGCGGAGTCTGAGCCCCAGCCCGATCACCGTGTGATTGCAGCGGCAGCAGGGGTAGGGCTTGAGGCTGTACTCCAGGATGCGCCAGCTCTTCCCGAGCTTCGCCGTGATGAGCTCCGGCCTGACTTCATCGCGCTCGTAGAGCGCGAATAGCCCCGCGCTTCCCTCCAGCGTGCGGCGCGTGCCGGTGAGGCCGTCGGCAGCGAGGAACGCTGCGGTGAGCGCCGCGCGCGCGGCAAAACCCGGCCCCAGGCGCTTCGACAGCACGCCGTCGCGCATACTCTGCGCGGAACCGCTCGCCTGGTGGAAGGCGAGTCCGAGCGCGTTCATGAGGCCCTCGCCATCAAGCCGCAGCAGGCGCCCCGCCCCGAGGCTCGCGGCAAGCGAGCCGAAGATCATAGTGGGATGCCAGCCTTTGCCGAGGCTGTTGTAGCAGGCGAGGCCGAAGCGCGCATGGAGTTCGGCGCCCAGCGCGTACGCGAGGATGAAGTCCCGGCCGGTTTTTTCGCCGATGTCCTCGGCAGCAGCGAGCAGCGTGGGCAGCACCACGCAATTGGTGTGCACGCGGGCAGGGTCGTGCTGATCGTCGTAATCGAGGGCGTGCGCCGCGGCGCCGTTGGCGAGCGCCGCGGTCGGCGGAGAATAATGGCGCTTGCCGATGAGCCCGGTCGCCGCGCCATCTCCTTCCCAGCGGGAGAGCCGGCGGTTGAGCTCGGGAATGCCGGGTGCGTTGGCGGCGCCGGCGATCACGCCCAGCGCGTCGAGCACCAATCGTTTCACGGTTTGGACCACGGATGCGGGCAGTATCTCGTAACGCCAGCCAGCAAGCGCTTCGCAAAGGTTGCGGGTGTAACCGTCGGCGAGCCGCTGCGCAGGTGTTGAAGAGGGAACCGCCTTATGCAAACGGACGCGGGCCATGGGTTTTCTCCGGAAAAACAAAAAACTTATCACAAGGCTGCGCGGTTGGGTATCTCCGAGCGCGCCGCCGTGTTATTCTTGCACTCACTCCGCCTTGGTTTTTCCTGCGCAGCGTCGCGACATCCAATCGAACCATGGGATTCATGGGCAAGAACAATGTGCTGCGCAGAGGCGGCGGAAGCGTGGTCTGGGTCGGCATGGACACCGGCGGCACCTTCACCGACCTGGTCGCGGTCGATTTCGAAAGCGGCCGCTATCACTATCACAAGGTACCAACCCCTACCTCGGATCCCGCTCGTGGCCTCCTGGACGGCATCGCAGAACTGCTCGATCAGAACGGTCTCGCGCGCAGCGATGTGGCGTTTCTCGTGCTCGGCACGACGCTCGCCACCAACGCAGTGATTGAAGGGAAGTGGGTGCCGACCGGGCTCATCACCACTGCGGGTTTTCGCGACACGCTCGAGCTCGCACGCCAGCGCCGTCCGCATTACTTCAACCTCGACATCCCGAAGCCGGTGCCGCCGGCGGCGCGCGACTGCCGCATCGAGGTCGGCGGCCGCATCGCGCACGACGGCTCCGAGGTGGCGCCGCTTGCCGAGGACGACGTGCGCCGCGCGGTCGAGCGCCTGAAGGGCAAGAAGGTCGAGGCGGTCGCGATCTGCTTTGTGCACGCTTACGCCAACCCGGCGCATGAAGAGCGGGCGAAAGCGCTTGTAGCCGACCTGTGGCCCGGCATTTATCTCTGCAGTTCGAGTGAAGTGCTCGCTGAGTTCCGCGAATTCGAGCGCTTCGCCACCACCACGGTAAACGCGAGCCTGATGCCGGTCATGGACCGCTATCTCGAGCGCTTCGAACGCGGCGCGGCCGACCTCGGCATCCGGCCGATGCCGCGTGTCATGCAGTCCAACGGCGGTGCGGTGTCGCCCGGCGCGGTCAGGAAGCTCCCGATCAACACGTTCTTCTCGGGACCGGCGGGCGGCGTCATCGGCAGCGTGGGTCTGGGTAAACACCTGGGCCTGAACGATCTTATTACCTTCGACATGGGCGGCACCTCGACCGACGTGTGCCTGATCCGCGAAGGGGAGCCCGCACAGAAGAGCGAGCGCCTGATGGGCGGCTTCCCGGTGCGCACGCGCACGTTTGATATCCATACCATCGGCGCCGGGGGCGGCTCGATCGCCTGGATAGACGCGGGCGGATTGCTCAAGGTCGGGCCGCAGAGCGCGGGCGCCTATCCCGGTCCGGCGGCCTATGGCCGCGGCGGCAAGCTGCCCACGGTGACCGATGCGAATGCGGTGCTGGGCCGGCTCAATCCCCAGGCGCTGCTCGGCGGCCGAATGAGCATGCATCCCGAGAAGTCACGCGCCGTAATCGAAGAGCTCGCCGGCCGATTGAGGGTGGATGCGATCAAGGCCGCAGCGGGCGTGATCGAGATCATCAACGCCAACATGATAGGCGCGGTGCGAGTGATTTCCGTCGAGCAGGGCGAGGATCCCCGCAACTTCACGCTCGTTGCCTTCGGCGGCGCGGGGCCGCTGCACGCGGCGGATGTCGCGCGCAACATGGGAATAAGAAAAGTCCTGGTGCCGCCGCGGCCGGGGCTGCTCTCCGCGATAGGGCTGCTACACGCCGACGTGCGCGGCGACTTCAGCCTCACGCGGCTCCTGCGCGCGGGACCGGAGAACCTCAAGGCGCTTAACCACGGGCTTGAGGAACTCAAAAAACGCGGCGCAGCATGGCTTGAGGGCGAGGGCGAAGAACACGCGAGCTTCGACTGGTTCGCTGATTTACGCTACATCGGCCAGAACTTCGAGCTGCTCATGGCACTGAAGAGCGGCGAGCTTGACGACCCGTCGCTCGTGAGACTGATCAATTCTTTTCACCGCCGCCATAAAGATTCCTACGGCTACGACATGCGCGGCCAGCCAATCGAGATCGTCAATCTCCGGCTGATGGTGACGGCGAAGCGGCGCACGCCGCCGCACGAGAGCGTCAGGTTAAAGCGCGGCGATTTCAAGGCTGCGCTCATCGAGCAACGCAAGGTCTGGTTCCCCGAAACCGGGTTCATTGCGACCCCGGTCTACGACCGCGACCGGCTGCCCGCCGAGTGCCGCCTCACGGGGCCCGCCGTCATCGAGCAGATGGACGCCACCGCGGTGGTGCCGCCCACGGCCCGGTTGAAGGGCGACAAGCTGGGATATTTGCACCTGGATCTAGGAATTTCTCGGGCCAAGCCCGATAAATTCCTAAGCGGAGGCCGGCATGGGCCGTAGCGTAGATCCGATCAAGGCGGAAGTGGTGGCGCGTTTCCTTCTCGCCACGGCGGAGGAAATGGGGGCAACCCTCATCCGCACCGCGTTCTCGCCCAATATCAAGGAGCGCGCCGATTGCTCGACCGCGGTCTTCGACGCCGCAGGCGAGGTGATCGCGCTCGCCCAACGCGTGCCGATCCACCTCGGATCCATGGTGGGCGCGGTGGACGAGATCCGCAAGCGCTACCGGGAGCGGGACATCCATCCCGGCGATATGTTCATCGCGAACGACCCGTACACCGGTGGCGGTACGCATCTGCCCGACATCAACGTCATCGCGCCGGTGTTCATGGGCAAGCGCATCGTCGCCTTCGTTGCCAACATCGCGCATCATGCCGACGTCGGCGGCATGGTCCCCGGGTCGGAAGCGGCGGTCTGCAAATCCATCTTCCAGGAGGGCATCCGCATTCCGCCGGTGCGCATCCGGCGCGACGGTGAAGTGAACCGGGACGTGCTCGAATTGATACTGCTCAATTCCCGTACGCCCGAGGAGCGCGTGGGCGATCTGCAGGCGCAGTTTGCGGCCAACACCGTGGGCACGCGCAGCGTCCTGCAGCTCTTCGAGCGCTACGGGGTAACGGCGACGCAAGCGGCAATCGCCGCTTATCTCGATTTCACCGAAAAGCGCTTCCGCGTGGCGATTGACCGGCTGCCCAAGGGGCGCTATCGGGCCGAGGACTTCCTCGACGGCAACACCGAAAGCGAAGTGTGCCGCATTAGGCTCACGCTCACGGTAGGCAAAGGCAAGCTCGATTTCGACTTCGCCGGCTCCGATCCCCAGCTCGAGAGCGCGCGCAACATTCCCTACCGCGCGCTGCTCGCTACGGTCTATACGGTGGCGAAGAGCATGCTCGATCCGGAAGTGCCGGCCAATGCCGGTTACTACCGCACCATGAACATCAAGGCGCCGCCCGGTTGCGTGGTGGGCCCGGTGCCTCCGGCGGCGGTCGGTTGCCGCTCGATCTCCGCTAGCGTCCTGGGCGATGTCATCGCCGCGGCGCTCTCCCAGGCGATGCCGGAGAAAGCGCTCGCGGGCTGCGGTCCGCACCATCTGTATGTGCTCTCGGGCACCGATCCGCGCACAGGCGTCTATTTCGTGAACTACGAGACGCTTGCCGGCGGCTACGGCGCGCGCGCCAACCGCGACGGCGTGGACGGGGTGCGCGTGCACGCCTCGGGCTCGTCCAATCTCCCGGTGGAGGCGCTGGAGCATGCCTACCCGTTTCGCGTCGAGCGCTACGCGCTGTGGGACGAATCGGGTGGGGTGGGGCAGTATCGCGGCGGCGCTGGCGTCGTGCGCGATTACCGCGTGCTCGCCGATGACGTCGTAGTGAGCCTCTCATCCGAGCGGCAGCACGTCGCAGCGAAGGGCATGACGGGTGGAGGGGACGGCGTAATGGGCGCCTTCATGCTCAATCCGGGGACCGCGGAGGAGCGGAAGCTGCCTGCGGCGGCGGCCGACGTGCGGCTGCCGCGCGGGAGCGTGTTCAGGATCTGCACGCCTGCGGGCGGCGGCTACGGCGATCCACGCGCGCGCAAGCGCAGCGCCGTCGAGTGCGATTTGCGCGAGGAGCGCGTAAGTTCTGAGCAGGCGCGGCAAGTCTACGGTTGGGGAGAAAAGGCATGAGCAAGCCACAGGAACTGGAGGCGATCAGGGCCGCTCGGGCGAATTACCCGGCTCTCGAGCGCTGGACTTATCTCGACGTCGCCGGGCGCGGCGTGCTCTCGCGCGCGGTGCGCGCCGCGCTCGACGCCCATCTTGACGAGCGCATGATGAACGGCGCAGATAAAGAAAGATTTTTCGAGCTGATCGAACGCACGCGCGCCGGCTTCGCACAGCTCATCGGCGCCGAGCCCGACGAGATCGCCTTCACCAAGAACATCTCCGAGGGGCTGAACATGATCGCCACGGCCTTCAACTGGCACCGCGGCGACAACGTGATCCTGTGCCCCGAGCTCGAGCATCCCAACAACATCTATCCTTGGTTGAACATGCGGCGTTACGGGCTCGAAGTGCGCGCGGTCGCGCCGCGCGATGGCCGCATTCCCGTGGACGAGATCGCGGCGAAGCTTGACAGCGGCACGCGCGTAGTGACGGTCTCCACCGTCACCTTCGCGCCGGGTTTCCGCACGGACGTGGACGCGCTGGGAGCAATCTGCCGCGAACGCGGCGTGTTGCTGCTGGTTGACGCCGCGCAGTCGGTGGGCGTGCTTCATACCGATGTCGAGCGCTTAAAAATTGACGCGCTCGCCGTGTCCACGCCCAAAGGGCTGCTCGGCCTCTACGGTATGGGATTTCTCTACTGCCGGCGCGCATGGGCTGAGCGGCTCACACCGGCGTACCTCGCGCGTTTTGGCGTGGATCTCGGCGAAGCGCACGAGGCGGCGATGGGGAAGTTCGAATACAGACTGATGCCCGCCGCGCGCCGCTTTGACGTCGGTAACTACAACTTCGCAGCCGCCGCGGCGGCGGACGCCTCGATGCAGGAACTCGCCGCCCTCGGCACCGAACGCATCGAAAGGCACGTGGTCGCGCTCGCGCACGCTCTCGCCCGCGGCCTCCTCGATTTGGGGCTGCCGGTTGCCGGCGGGACGCCTGGGCCGCATCTCGCGCACATCGTCACCGTCGGGGCGATGAGCGCAAACCACTACGGCTCGGAGGACGAGGACATCAATCAGCTCTACGAGCACCTCGCCGCCAACCGTGTCAAGCTCTCGATCCGCCGCGGCATGATGCGCTTCGCGTTCCACGTCTACAACAGCACGGACGACGTCGGGCGAGTGCTCGACCTCGCGCGCGACTTCCTGGCGCGCCGATCCACGCCATCTGACAGGAGTAAGCGCGACGAACCTTCTCTCTCGATCGGGGAGGAGGATTAGCGCGTGCCCTAATGTTTCTGAAGCGCCAATTTGATGCCGAGATCATCCTTCTATGCGTGCGGCGGTACGCGCGGCGTCACGCCTTTGTCAGTAGACGTGCGATCTGCGCCGCATCCTCCAGTTTTTCAAGGCCGAGCATCGCATCGCGGAGCTTCTCGACCTGCGGTCGAGGCAGCACATGCGTCGCAAGTTTCTCGAATTTTTCCACCGCTTCGGCCTCAGAGGCGAATTTCTCTTTGGCGCGCGAGACTTCGCGGGTGCGTTCCATCCTCGTGCCGTCCTTGAGATGAAGCTCGACGCGCACCATTTGACGGAACTGCGGGCCTTTCGCCGCGATCGCGGGGTCGTGCCGCACTTCAACCTTGTCCGCGAGCGCCATGCGCGCCGGGTCCGCCAATTTGTCTTCGGTGAACTGGTCGACGAAGACTTCTCCATCGATCAGCAAGGTGGCGACACAATAGGACAGATTGAGCTGTGCAGCGGTGAGTCCCTTGGGGACGTACTTCCATCCTACGTGATCCACCGTGACCTGCGAGCCGTGTACGACGATTTTCGCGACGTCTTTGGCGCCGAACGGGCGCTCGTGCTGCATCTCGCGGATCGCGTCGAGCGTGGAGTGGTTGCTGCCGACGCATGAGTAGAATTTGAGCCTGACCCCCATCGTCTGCCACACCGAGCTCAAGCCGGCGGTGAGTTCGTAGAGCTTGAAGCGATCGGTCGAACGCGAAAACGTGGTGCAGAATCCGCCATACTCGCTTTCGAATACATTGACGATGCCGGTGAATCCAGCGTCCGCGAACTGCGCACCGTAAAGCCCGCTTTGCGCCGCACGCCCGGCATGCATGCGTTTGACCATGGAGCCATATTGCGCCGCCATCAGCCCCGAGGACTGGGTGCCGGCGATGCCGAGCGCGTGCACGGTCTTATCGGTATCCAGTTTCAGCCCGCGCGCAGCGCTCGCAACGGCCGCGAATACACCGACCGTAGCACCCGAATGCCAGCCCTGGGCGATGTGCAGGTTGCCCATGCAGATGCCGACGCGCGGCCCGATCTCGTAACCGGCAACCGCGGCGGTCAGGAATTCCTTGCCGCTCATGCCGGGACGCACTTCGGCGACCGAAATCAGCGCCGGCAGCACAACGCAGCCGGTGTGCAGCACGCCCACGCGATGCACGTCGTCGAGCTCGAAGCCCTGCACCTGGCTACCGTTCACGAGAGCCGCGTGCGGCGCGGACAGCTTTTGCCGGGTGCCCCACACCGCGCAGGCTTGCGTGGTGTCGAGCTCGCCCAGCCGCCGCTGCAGGATGCGGCTCCATTCGAGATCGGCGCCGTAAAGCCCGCAGCCGACCGAGTCCAGTATCAGGAGCTTGATGCGCGTGAGCACTTCACCCGGGATCGCCTCGTAGCGCAGGCCGGAAACGAACTCGGCGATGCCACGGGTGTAGGGATTACCCGTTGAGACCTGGTGTGGCATTTGCCAGGAGTGTAGTGGGTCTCGGTGTTTTCAGCAAAACGGTCGCGACGCTGTTTTGCGATTACCGATCGATGAGGTCGCTGAATCGAGCAGACACTTGAGTTAAACTTGTGCGATCGAAAACGTTCCGGAACATCCCATGACCACAGAAAACATCGTCGATATCAGGGATCTCAGCTTCTCGTATGGCAGACACGAGATCTTCAAGAGGATCAACCTCACGATTCCGAGCGGGAAAGTGGTCGGCATCATGGGGAGCAGCGGCTGCGGCAAGACTACTCTGATGCGGCTGATCGGGGGGCAGCTCAGACCGTCGCAGGGGGAAGTCAGAGTGATGGGCAAACTGGTTCACCAGCTCGGCCGCGAGGAACTGTTTCGATTGCGACGCAAGATGGGCATGCAGTTCCAGCAGGGAGGGCTTTTCACCGACCTGTCGGTATTCGAAAACGTCGCGTTCCCGATGCGCGAAAAAACCAACCTGCCGGAGGACATGATCAACGACCTGGTGCTGATGAAGCTGAACGCGGTCGGATTGCGCGGCGCTGCGCAACTGATGCCCGCTGAGTTGTCCGGCGGCATGACACGACGCGTGGGACTGGCCCGTGCGATTTCGCTCGACCCGACGTTGATCATGTACGACGAGCCGTTCGCGGGGCTTGACCCGATTTCGTGCAACGTCATCGGCGATCTGATCCGCCGTCTCAATGACGCGCTGGGCGTGACTTCGATCGTGGTCTCCTACGATGCCCAGGAGTCGCTGAAAATCGTCGACTACGTGTATTTCATTTCCGAGGGCGTGGTCGTCGCCGAAGGCAGCACCGCGGATGTGAAGGTGTCGAAGGATCCATTCGTACACCAGTTCATTCGCGGAGAGCCCGATGGGCCGGTGCCGTTTCACTATCCGTCCGATGCGTACGCAGCCGACCTGGAACTGCCATCTTCGCGTGATTGAGCCTGTGCGGGGTCCGCTCCCTGTCCTGCCGCACGGATTCCGAGTTTGCCGTGACGCGCGACATTCATTTGTTGATCGACTATGCAAGGTTCAATAGTGAAGGCCTTTGCCAGAGCGGTTACCGTCGTGCTGGGTACGGCAGTCCTGATTGCCGGTCATGCGGCGTCCGCCGCCGCACAACAGCCGCTGCGGGCGGAAGTCGCCGCCTTCATCGAGGACATGGTGCGAAAACACGGTTTCGAGCGCGCGGCGTTGCAACGCGTGTTCAGCCAGGTTCAGTGGCGGCCAGAAATCGTCCGTGCGATGTCGGCGCCGGCAACGGCGCGACCGTGGCATGAATTCCGCAGCCGCTACATCGACGCGACGCGCATCGCCGGCGGCGTCAAATTCTGGGAAGAGAACGCGGCGGCGCTCCTGCGCGCCGGCAGGGAATACGGGGTGCCGGAGGAGATCATCGTCGCAACCATCGGCATCGAAACGTTCTATGGCCGAAACACCGGAACGGTCAAGGTGATCGACGCGCTGGCGACCCTGGCTTTTGAGTTTCCTGCCCGCGCCGAGTTGTTCCGTGGCGAGCTTGAAGAGTACCTGCTGCTTGCGCGCGAGGCCGGTTTCGATTCGCTGAGCGTGAGGGGCTCGTACGCCGGGGCGATGGGCATCCCGCAGTTCCTGCCGAGCAGCTATCGCAAGTACGCGCTCGACTTCGACGGCGACGGCAGGCGCAATCTGTGGGGCGATCCGACGGATGCGATCGGTAGCGTGGCCAATTACTACCGGACTTTCGGCTGGCTCACCGGAGAGCTGGTCACCGTGCCGGTCGAAGCGGGCGAGAGCGGGATCGATGTCACGATCGCCGCCGGCATCAAGCCGCAGCTCAAAGTCGGCGAACTCAGGCGGCGCGGCGTCGTCCCGCTCGCGCCGGTAAGCGACGAGGCCGAGGCGGCGCTATTTGCGGTGGAAACCGAGAGCGGCCTGCGCTACCGGCTCGGGCTGCAAAATTTTTACGTCATCACGCGCTACAACCGCAGCGTCAACTACGCGATGGCGGTGTATGAGCTGGCGCGCGAAATCAGAGCGCTCACCAAGCCTGCCTCCGAAGCCCCGCGACAGTAGATCGATCTCAAGAACTCGTTTGCCCGTTCACCAATGCACCGCGCGGGAAAGCGACCAGATGGTCGATCTCGAGCCGGATGCCGATTTTCTCGCCGATCGCATGATTATGGTGGCTCGGCACCAGGGACATCACGTGTGCGCCGCCCGGCAGCTGCAGGGTGTAGAGGAACTCGGCGCCGCGAAACGCCTTGTGCAAGACTTGCGCCTGCAGCGCGCTCGCATCATCGTGGAGGATGTCGTCGGGTCTCAACAGCACGTCGACCACGGAGCCTTGCGGCCAGTCGCGGGCCAACTGTCCTTCCAGGATACCCAGTTCGACTCTGACGCGGTTTCCGCCGAGCACGGTACCGGGTAGAAACACGCCCTGACCGATGAAATCCGCTACGAAGCGGCTCACCGGCTCATGGTAGAGCGTGTACGGTGTGCCCCACTGCTCGATTGAACCGCTTGACATGATGCCGATCTCGTCGGCGATGTTGAACGCTTCGTGTTGATCATGCGTGACCAGAACCGCGGTAGTGTTCTGCTGCTTGAGAATATCGCGTACTTCCAGGCTCAGGCGCTCGCGCATTTCCACGTCGAGATTCGAGAACGGCTCGTCGAGCAGCAACAGATCGGGGTGCGGCGCCAGCGCGCGAGCGAGCGCCACGCGCTGCTGCTGCCCGCCGGAGAGTTCGTGCGGGTAGCGATTCCGGACCGGATCCAGCCCCACCGTTGCCAGCAGTTCCGCCACGCGCGCGGCACGCTCGCCTTCGGTGAGGTCGTGCAGGCCGAATGCGATGTTGCGCGCGACCGTGAGATGCGGAAACAGCGCGTAGTCCTGGAATACCATGCCGATCCGTCGCGTTTCGGGTGGGATGGTAAGGCCGGTGCGGCTCATGACGTGGCCGCTGAGCAGGATTTCGCCGGCGGCCACGGGCTCGAATCCGGCGATGCATCTCAATACCGTGGTCTTGCCGCAGCCGCTTGCGCCGAGCAGACATACGATCGCGCCTTTTTCGACGCAAAAACTCAGGTTGTTCAGGACTTGGCGTTGGTCGTAGGCGTGGCTGACGCCCGTCAGTTCGAGCAGTGCAGGCATGGCCGGGATTATACCCTTTTGCTGATGAAAATGATTCTTGTTACAATGAAATTTCGGTGTCTGTTCCAGAAGTTACCTTAATCAATGAAACTGCTGATGATCGATTCTCACGTTGCTTGGCCATTCCGGCTAACTCGACAATTCCGCCCCGTCCGACGGAATGAATAACGCCACACTTACCGGCACCACACCCACTTTTTTGCGTTTCAGGGGTCCGGGTGCGTTGAGCCTTCTCGCGGTTATGTTCGCGCTGCTGCTCGCGGTGCCCGTGGCGGTGGTGCTGCTGAACGTCTTCGTCCCGAGTCAGGGGACGTGGGCCCATCTTGCGGCGACGGTGCTGCCGGAGTACATTCTGAACTCGTTGGGGCTGATGCTGGGCGTGGCATACGGCGTTGTCACGATCGGCGTCACCACCGCCTGGCTCACCACGATGTGCCGTTTTCCGGGACGGCGTCTGCTCGAATGGGCGCTCTTGCTGCCGATGGCGGTGCCGGCCTACGTCATGGCTTACGCCTACACCGACTTCCTGCAGTTCGCGGGGCCGGTTCAGAGCTTGCTGCGTGAATGGACGGGTTGGGGACCGCGTGACTACTGGTTTCCCGACGTGCGTTCGCTGTGGGGCGCGGTGGCAATGCTTTCGTTCGTGCTTTATCCGTATGTCTATCTGCTTGCACGCGCGGCGTTCCTGGAGCAATCCGCGAGCATGGTTGAAGTCGCGCGCGTCTCGGGCTACGGGCCGTGGCGAACTTTCCTTCGCGTCGCGTTGCCGCTGGCGCGACCCAGCATCGTCGCCGGCACGGCGCTGGCTTTGATGGAAACGCTCGCCGATTTCGGCACGGTTTCCTACTTCGGGGTGCAGACGTTCACGACCGGGATTTATCGCGCCTGGTTCTCGCTCGGCGATCACGTTGCCGCTGCGCAACTTTCGGCAACGCTGCTGGGTTTTGTGTTTACGGTGTTGCTGATCGAACGCTTGAGCCGCGGCCGCGCCGGCTTTCACAACACCGCTCACCGCAAGCGCCTGCATTATCCTTATCGGTTGCGCGGATTCACGGCGGTCATCGCGCTCATCGCCTGCACCGTGCCGCTGGTGCTGGGTTTTTTCCTGCCCGCCGGCATCATGCTGCACATGGCGGTGACCTCCGGCGATGCCCAGTTTGGCACGCATTACATCGAACTGACATTCAATACGGTGATGCTCGCGGCAATCACCGCTGCGCTCGCGGTGCAGTTGGCGCTTCTCGTCGGCTATGCCGGCCGCGCCACCGCGAGCCGCCTCGTGCGAGCGGCGAACCGCATTGCCGGCCTGGGCTATGCGGTGCCGGGCGCAGTGATCGCAGTCGGCGTGCTTATTCCGGTAACCCGGCTCGATCATGCACTGGCTGCTGCGATCGAATCCATTACCGGCGCTTCACCGGGACTGATACTGACCGGCGGCATCACCGCGCTGGTTTATGCCTATCTGGTGCGATTTTTCGCCTTGTCGCTGCAGACCATCGAAGCCGGGCTCACCAAGATCACTCCCAGCATGGAGTGCGCGGCACGTTCCCTCGGCTTGGGTCCGGCCGAGACGCTGGCCCGGGTGCACGCGCCGCTCTTATGGCGCAGTGCGCTGATCGCAGGACTGCTGGTGTTTGTCGACGTGATGAAGGAGCTGCCGGCGACCTTCGTGATGCGGCCGTTCAACTTCGACACACTCGCAGTCCAGGCCTTCAACCTGGCGTCCGACGAACGGCTGACAGAGGCCTCCACTGCGGCGCTCACCATCGTCGCCGTGGGGCTGCTGCCACTCATCTTGCTGTCGCGAATGATGCTGCAGCCGCGCAACGGCTCGACATAAGAAAGGACGAAACGCAAAGGCGCAAAGCCGCCAAGGATTCGCAAAGTAACCAACGGACGAAAAAGCAGTCTTTGCGTTAGCTTTGCGCCTTGGCGTATCCGCGGTGAACGATTTTACTTGTAACCGACGCGGTCGAATATTTTCTGCGCCAGGGGCTGGTTCTTTCCGAGCACGCCGATGTTGAGATTGTCCGCCTTGAAGGTGCCGAGCGAGGCAAGCTGCGGGTGGTTGAGTGGCGCGCCTTTCACGACCGGCCATTCGTTGTTGCCGTTGGCGAAATAGGCCTGCGCTTCGTCGCTTGCGAGGTATTCCAGGAACTTGATCGCGGCCTCGCGATGAGGGGCGGCTTTGAGCACGCCGGCGCCGGAAATGTTCATGTGCGTGCCGAAGCTCTTCTGATTGGGCCAGATCAGGCCAACTTTCTCAATGACTTGCTTGTCCTTGGGCTTGTCCGATTTCATGATCCGCACGTAGTAGTAGGTGTTGCTGATGGCGACGCCGCATTCGCCGGCGGCCACGGCGCGGATCTGGTCGGTGTCGCCGCTTTTCGGCGCGCGGGCGAAGTTGGCGACGACGCCGCGCGCCCATTCCTCGGCCTTTTTCTCGCCCCAGTGCTCGATCAGCGCGCTCATCAACGACAGGTTGTAGACGTGGCTGCCGGAGCGCGTGCAGACCTTGCCCTTCAGTTTCGGGTTGGCGAGTTCCTCATAGTTCTGCGCGTCGGCGGGGTTGACCGTGTCCTTGTTGTACACGATAACGCGGGCGCGCGCGGAGAAGCCGAACCATTGTTTGTTGGGCACGCGCATGTTGTCGGGCAGACGGCTTTCCAGCGCTTTGGAAGTGATGGGTTGAAACAGCCCCATCTGCTCGGCGCGCCACAGGCGGCCAGCGTCCACGGTAACCAGCACGTCGGCAGGACTTTTCGTACCCTCGTTCCTGAGGCGCTCGATCAGCGGATCTTCGCTGGCCTCGATGCGGTTGATCTTGATCCCGGTGAGCTTGGTGAAATTGCCGTAGAGCGCTTCATCGGTCTGGTAATGACGCGAAGAGTAGAGGTTAAGAACGTTTTCCTGCGCCCTAGGCGGTTGGGTACCTGCCGCGAAAAGCACGGCCGAAACCATTGCGAAAAACAATCCTAATGTCCTGAACATGTTGGCTTCCTTTCAGTTTTGAAGACACGGGTTATGGATGTAAAACAACTCAAAAAAATGCATTCGCATTAGAAAAGCAAATAGGAATGGTTTTTATCTATCGACATTTCAAATAATAATGCTTATCATTTAACTATACAAGTAGGGTTATTTTTGCAGCCATCGCGAGTCAGTTGAAATGTCGTAGACGCGTCAGGGACGATAAATGCGGGGTGCCGGAATAACCACTAGAGTGACGCGCGGCACGGGCAGTCACGCTGTTTTTGAAGTCAGACGCATTGCTGCGAGCAGTCGCCACTTCGGAATGACAATCGAGCGTATATATCTGCATCTGCGCTGCCGTTACTGACAGGCAAATCCGGGGAATGCGTGAGCGCGGGCGCGTGCTCGCTGCGCGAGCTGCGACTGCACCTCGGTGTGGCTTCCGAGTGCGGAAAGTGTGCCCAATGCGCGCAGCAGTTGATCAGCGCGGTGATCGAACTTGCGGGCTCGTCGGCGCCCCGCTAACAGTAAAGCATCGGTGGTGGCGATTCTGGAAGAAGAAGAATTCAGAGGTTGCGGGCCGCAGCCGGTTTCTGCCCCGGCCTGATCCCTACCGGTTACCCCACTGGCGGCAGCGGGCTACCCTTAATCTGATAAAGCTCGACGAGCATGAGTACAAGGAGTCGGTCGATGA
>Ga0156176_1125_pt1 | contig 27231 bp, 29 predicted proteins | sample RifCSPlowO2_12_FD_107829 | JGI IMG/M metagenome (GOLD analysis project Ga0156176, IMG submission 107829) | Betaproteobacteria bacterium RIFCSPLOWO2_12_FULL_62_58
GTGCCTTTCCGGTCACCGGTCAACGGGTGCAGGCGCCAGCCGGGGATGTTCAACTGTTCCGGTGACGTGGCCTGATCCAGAGCATCAAGCACGCGTCTTATTCGCGAGGACTGTGTGGCATCGATCCCGCGTCGGTCGTTTTTCTCGAAGTAGCGGGCCAGCCCCTTGTGCCGGAAGCTTTTGATCACTGCATATTGTAACGTATAACGTTACAAACTGACAACCTCGTGGTGGCGAAAGAACGGGGGAAGGTGTCAGTTGGGACTGGAGTCAGCTTCGCACCCCCACCATCGTCTTGAGCAGCTCGAGGTTCGAAGCGTCCATCCTGCGCTCGCCGGCATTGATCTGCCGGTCGATCTCGACCACGGCATCGTTGAAGGGCGTGGGGATGCCGAGTTCCCGGCCCCTGCGCGATACCACGCCGGGGATGTGCTCCATCTCGCTCTTGCGACCCTTGATGTGATCGTAGATCAGCGCGAAGCGGCGCGGCGCGGTATGCGCCCGGCGCGGGCAATGTCAACGAGTTCCCCTTGCTGCATGACGTAGCAGGGCGTGCCCGTGCGGCGCGCCGTCTCGAGCGCCCGCCGCGCCGCGCGCTTGAGTGCAGCGTATGAGCCGAGAAGGTCTTTGTCTTTTGGCTTGCCATTTGATTTCATCTGCTATCGCTCCATTCCAGTAATACCGGCGCCGGCCCGGAATTGTCATACAGTGCCCACGCATCCGACAAATCCCGGTAGATGCGGTGGAAGTTGTTCAAACCGCTGTTAAACCGGCGGCGGATCGCTGACTCAGGCACATTATGCCCGTCTTGTGCCACGCGCGCAGCCACGCGCGCAATCGCGATTTCGGGATTGGGAAGGCTGAGAAAGATGATTTTGACGTGGTAGCCTGCGGATTGCCAGCGCGGGATGGAGCGCGCGTAGCCGCGCCCGGAAAGCGTGGATTCGAAAGCAAAGCTTTCACCCCGTGCGACCTTGCCGGCGATCTCGGCAAGCAAAAGCCGCCCGGCACGGACGGCGGCCGCTTCGGGCTTGAACGGCGAGAGCCCGGCGGCGATCAGGTCAGCATTGATGAAAGAGGGACAATTGGCTTCTCGTGGGAGGAACTCCAGCGCAAACGTGGTCTTGCCCGCTCCATTGGGGCCGGCGATGATGACAATTTTCTTTTCGTGCGGCATACGTTGGCGCAGTTCGTGGGGTGGGTTAGCGCCGAGAAGGCGCGTAACCCGCCGGCGCAAGGGGAAGGGAACAGTCGATACTCACCGGGAAGATGCGACTGGAGTCAGCTTCGCATCAAGCAACTGGAATTGCAGCTACCTCGTGTAGAAACAGGACAACCCCCGCGTCACCCGGCGCGGATCTTCGCCGCGACGATTAGAGCTAAAGATGCTTCGGAAAAAGAAAACCCCGCATTCGCGGGGCTGTCAACCATCGTCGCAGCGCTAGGCGACTTCAAATTTCATCTCTTCGAGGCTGGCTTCCGGCACGCGCTTTCCGACGTTCAGTATCTCGACACCGACAACCTGCTTCTTCGCATTGAAGTCGAGAATAACGCCGGGCTTTACTTCCTCGGACTCGATGATCTTTGAATCGTCGAGGCGAAAATAGAGCGCGTCGGATTTCCGGTCGAATTGGACTTTCATAACTTGATCCTCATGGCCCGGTCAAAATAAGCGGTCACGATCCTGACCGGCTTGGTTGACGCATTATAGACTACTCTCAGCACTCGATCGTCGTGTTCCGGGATCCGCCCCAAAGCATGCACGAGGTCGGGATCGTCGCTATCCGGTTCGGTTTTTTTCGGGCCTGGACAGAACGCGCTCCACCCACTCGATCTGGATGGAACGCTCACCTATGCCCGAGTCCTTGATCACCTTGCCCCACTTGATCACTTCCGCTTTCACGTACGCAGCGAACTCGTCGGGCGTATTGTCGACCGCGTCAAATCCCAGGGCGGCCAGGCGCTCTTTCGTATCGGGGAGCCGCAGGATCGCGGCGACGTCGCTATTGAGCTTGCGCACGACGGCCCTGGGTGTCCCGGCGGGCGCAAAGAATGCGATCCAGGTGTAGTCCTCGTAGCCGGCAAATCCGGATTCGGCCACCCGCAACAAAATTACGTGCATGATTTTCCCCCTTCCCGAAATCGAGCCGCCGCCATTGTATCCCCGCCGGCAGGAGGCGCAGCCTTACCGCTCACTTGCCCGCCCGGGCGGAGCAGGCTCTACGGCTGGTCTTTCCTGTGGAGCAGTTCGACGCTCACCCCGTCGGGGGCCTTGATGAACGCGATGCGGGTGGTCGGGTTGAAGTCGGTGGGGTCCATGCTGAACGCGACGCCCTGGTTCCGGAGCCCCGTGCAAAAGCCGTCGAAATCGCCCTGCACCCGCATCCCGAAGTGATCGACGCCCCATTGCAGGCCGGGCTTCTCCGCCGCCAGCTCGGCAGGGCGCTGGCCGCGCACGATGACCATCGCGCCGCCGAAGGACACGTAGATCTGCGGCGCGCCGCGGACCTCGACGCTCCTGACGACTTCGCCGCCGAGCTTGTCGACATACCAATTGGCGGCGGCGTGCGGGTCTTTGCTGACGAGATGGACATGATCGAAGGCGAGGCGGGCGTTGGGCATGATGGTTCTCTCTCTTGCCGGATGTGGGACGGGCCCTGTGCGGGCGCCGGGGTGCTGCGGAAGTGTAGTCCCCGGCACGGGCGCCTGCAAACGCCCATTCGCCGGCGCTCGAAGGATGAAGGCGGAAGGATGAAGGATGAAAACCCGGTGACTGATGGCGCGTGACGTGGTGAGGCGTGACTGATATGGCGTGAGAGCCGGGAGATCGTGCGCGAGTGTATTGGAACCGGTAATGCCGTCAGCCAAGGAGCGCCCGAATTCGCGCGAGGACCTCGTCCTGCTCGTGCGCGCCTGCCTGATCGGCAACCGCCTTGGGAATGCGCACTGCCAGGCTGTTACCCCATTTCTGCGCTTTTGTCCGCATTTGCAACCTCTGGATGCTATATTTATACAGTGTATATACCACGCCGGATCAGCCCGAAAATGAAGCCTGCTGCACTGGGTTTCAGTGCATGATTACGAAATCCTCACGCCGGCACGCCTTCCAGCAGTTCTTCGAAGCCCCCGCGCGCGATATTTTCCGCCAGCCGTTCGATGGCGGGCGCCTGGTCCACGATCCACGCGCGATACGCATCGAGGTCCGGCAGCGCCTCGCGCAAACTGCGCACGGCCCGAGCCGAGCCGCCGCGTGCGGTCTTTACTTCGACCGCCACGCGGCGGTCTGCCCGCTCGATGACGAGATCGACTTCGGCGCCGGTCGCCGTGCGCCAGAAATAAGGTTGGGAATCGGGGTGCGCGACCGCCTCGCGCCGCATCACATCTTCGATCACGAACGTCTCCCAGCTCGCGCCCCGCACGGGATGCGCATCGAGCTCATCGAGCGTGGAGATGTTGAGCAGATGATGCAGCAGTCCCGTGTCCCTCAGGTAGAGCTTGGGCGCCTTGACGAGGCGCTTGCCGACGTTCCTGAAGTACGGCCGAAGACGGCGGACGAGGAACGTTTGCTCCAGCACGTCGATGTAGCGCTGCACCGTGTGGTACGACACGCCAAGGGCCGCGCCAAGTTGCGACGCGTTGAAGAGCCCCCCCTGGGCATGCGCGATCATCGTCATCAGCCGCCGCATGAGCAGTGGATCGGCCGCGACGCCGAACTGCGGCAGGTCGCGCTCCAGGAAAAGCCGCAGGTACGCCTCCCACCATTCCCTGAAATTGCCCCGCACGGCGTCCGGAAACCCGCCCTTCAACCAAATGTCTTTCCAGCCGACCGGCGCCTCACCGGTTCTTGCTTCGCATGCGGCAAGGGGGCCGAGCTCGACCACAGCGGCGCGCCCCGCCAGAGACTCCGCCACCCCGCGCACCAATGTCGGCTGGGCCGATCCGAGCACGACGAACCGGCCGTTGCGCCGGCGATCGGCGTCGATCAGCCCGCGCAGCGCTGAAATTACGGCGGGAACCGCCTGCGCCTCGTCGATGATGAGCCCGCCCCGCTCGCGCTGCTGGAGAGCAAATCCCGCGTCGTCGCGCAGGAACCCGGCGGTGCGGGGATCTTCGCAATCGAGATACGGCAGACCGGGGAACGTCAGCCGGGCGAGCGTCGTCTTTCCGGCCTGGCGCGGGCCGAGAATCACGACCGCGGGGAACCGGCGCGCAAAGTCTGCGAGGCGACGGGAGGCGAGCCTCTGAAACATAGGCATGCATTTTAGATCGGCTGCTTCTATTTTGCAACGCTACAGCTTTGCCCTGTGCGGCTTCGTTGCGCGTGCCGTGACGGCCCGCCGCGACGATGCGGCCATCGATAAAGGTCGTCTCTCACTGATGCGATGCGAATCGTGGTCCCAGACCGCTGCCTGAAGCTTGAAACCAAGGGATGAGGGACGGATGACGAGTGCCCGGTGAAGCCCGATCGACCTATGAGCAGGCTCTACGGCTGGTCTTTCCTGTGGAGCAGTTCGACGCTCACCCCGTCGGGGGCCTTGATGAACGCGATGCGGGTGGTCGGGTTGAAGTCGGTGGGGTCCATGCTGAACGCGACACCCTGGTTCCGGAGCCCCGTGCAAAAGCCGTCGAAATCGCCCTTCACCCGCATCCCGAAGTGATCGGCGCCCCATCGCAGGCCGGGCTTCTCCGCCGCCAGCTCGGCAGGGCGCTGGCCGCGCAAGAGAATGTGACCCGCTGCCGGGCTGCCCCCGGCGGTGTTCGAATTGGATTCCCGTTTTGCACGGGAATGACAGGAGCCGGCCGTCGCTGCAAGAAACTGATCGACGGTTGCTGACAGAAAGAAGTGACGTAGTGACGGGTGACGAGAAACCGGGAGGGCGGGAGATCGTGAGAGCGGGAGGGCGGGAGATCGTGAGAGCGGGAGGTCAGAACGGCAGCTTCGCCTCCAGCCCGGTGAGCCTGGCGATGCGCATCAAGTCGGCGCGCGTGTCATCCGGCAGCGCCAATCCGTCATTGCGGTTTCTGGCGTCGCTGCGGGCTTCGATCTCGCCGGGATAGAACACTTCGTCGTGCCCTTGGGCGAGCGGGACCGACTTCAGTTCGGCGACGAATTGCTCCATGCGCTCGTTGAATTGCGCCAGCGGCTGAAAAGCCTCGATGTTCATCGCAATCATGAGATGCCCGCAGTTGCTCTTCTCCGCGGTCTTGTAGGGGCTGTGCACGGCGGAGAGAAAGCCGCTGCCGGTCAGCACCCCGGACAGCAGGTCGACGACCGCGGCAATGGCGTAGCCCTTGTGCCCGGCCATCGGCAGGATGATGCCGTCGATCGCCTCCTGCGGATCGGTGGTGGGCTCGCCCGCCGCGTTGATCGCCCAGCCCAACGGTATCGGCTCGCGCTTGTTGCGGGCGAGGTAGATCTTCCCGCGCGCGACGCCCGTGGTTGCGATGTCCATGACGAACGGCGCGCGGCCGCCCGCCGGCGCGGCGACCGACCAGGGGTTGGTGCCGACGATCTTCTTGCGGCCGCCCCACGGCGCCATCGCCGGGCCGCCGTTGGTGGTCAGCAGCGTCACGCACCCTTCACGCGCTCCCATCAGCGTGTAGTACATGCACGTTCCGAAGTGGTTGGAGTTGCGCACCCCCACCGCTCCGATGCCGTGCGCCTTGGCGCGCTTGATCGCCTCCCGCGTGGCGAGGCGCGTCAGCACCTGCCCCACGCCGTCGTGGCCGTCGATCAGCGCGACGGTCCCCGCGTCGACCACGAATTCGGGCAGCGTCACCGGCTTCATCACGCCGTTGCGCAACCGCTCGAAGTACCAGCCGAGCCGCAGCACGCCGTGCGATTGATGCCCCCACAGATCCGCCTGCACCAGCGTATCGGCCAGCAGGCGCGCATCGGGCTCGGGCACGCCTTCGCCTGCATAGACAGCGGCGGCAAAATCGATGAGCCGCTCGGGACCGATGGTGGAGCGTGACATGGTTAAGCGTGACTCGTGAGCGGTGAGCGGTGAGCGATAAGCGGCAACCGGTGCACGGTGAGCCGCAAGCCGGTCATTCGATCTTCAAGCCGATCGCGTGCACGATCTTGCCGAACTTCTCGACCTAGGAGTTTGTCGGACTTGGCCCCGACAAACTCCTTTGGCAAAACCGCCCGCACGAAAACGGCAGAAAATAATCAAAGAACCGACATGCATCGTAGCCTGGCCCCACTTTGCACACTAAAAGGCGTCTTCTTGGAATTCATCATCGGAGATTCTTGGGCGGTTTTGCTGTTAGCAGCCTGTCGGACGCCTAAGCCCGACAGGCTGCTAGCGGTACAGGCGCCGGGAATACGAATCGAGTGACCCGCTCCAGATCAGAACCGCAAAACAGCCATCAACGCCCGGCGCTTCGACGCCGTCCTACGTCACCAGCGGCGTCCGTAATAGCCGCGGCCGCGCCCATAGTAACCATAGCTGGGCCGGCCGCCATACACGCCTATACCGATAGACGGGCCGTAGTACACCGGGGGTCCGTAATACGCGGGCGCCGGAGTGTAGTCGCCTGGTGTGCTCGCGTAGTAGCCGGGGCCGCCCGCGTAGTAGCCTGGTCCGACGGGTATCGCGATGCAGCCGGGGAGCAGCACGAACGACACGATCGCCAATGCAGCCTTCAGGATCTTCATCAATAGATGCCTCCTGCTGCATTGTAAAGCGCGTCACGAACAAAAATCCCGATCAAAAACGTAACATTCTGTAACCAAGAGCGGGCTCTAAGCTTCCCCCGTTTTTCGTCTGCAAACGGCGGCGTTCGGGCGGGGGGCAGGTCATCTACCAGCGCAGCAGGCGCGGGCCGAGCATCGCGCCGAGGGCCGTCGGGATCAGTATGCCGAGCAGGTACCAGATGCCGAGGAACGGCGCCGCCATCTCCGGGCAGTGCAGCGCGTAAACCAGCGCGCCTCCGGCCCCCGAGAGCAGCCCGGCCGCGGCGCCGGCAAGCGCGGGCCGCGTCGGCGCGTATCCCTTCATTGCCCACAGCAGCGCGCCGAATGCCGGCATGGACAGGATCGCGACGTAGAGCGGGCAATCCGCCCAGGTATCGCCGAAGACCAGTTGCCCGCGTTCTGCGGGCGCGGCGCCGAACAGCACGACAGCGGCGAGCAGCCACATCGCCAGCACCGGGGCGGCAATCGCCGCGGGCACGCGCCCGAGCCGGACGCCTGGACGCGAGAGCCGAAGCGTCGCCAGCAGCGCGCCGGCGAAGAGCGCGGCGGGAAACGCCAGCTTCACCCAGAACATCGGCAGCCGCGCGGCCTCGCCGAGATCCGGCCGCACGCCGAGCATGATCGCCATCAGCAGCGTCGCGCCGAACGCGCCCCAGCCCAGCGCCGTCGCGTAGCGGCGCCGCAGCGCGTCGGGCTCGACCGCGTCGGCGCCCCTCGCGAGCATGGTGATCAGTTCATCGGTCTTCATCGTTCCCGCCGTATCATCGCCGCGAGCGCCTTGAGGCCGCGGTGCACGCCCACCTTGACGGCGGATTCCGACATTCCGGTCCGTCGCGCCGTTTCCACCACCGACAGCCCCTCGAGTTTCATATGGACGATGGGCAGCCGCTGCCGGTCCGGCAGCCGCTCGAGCAGCCTGGCGAGATCGCGCCGCGCATCGGCCGCATCGTTGTCGGAGGAGGCGAGCACGTCGAGTTCGTCGTCCAGCGGGTCATGGAGCGCACTGCGCCCCGCGCGCCGGCGCAACAGGTCGACGAGCTTGTAGCGCGCGATCGCATGGACCCATGCCGTCAACGGCTGGGCGGCGTCGTAGGTGTGGCGCTGATTGTGAACGGCGAGCAACGTTTCCTGCACGAGATCCTCCACTTCGTCCGGCAAGCGGGCAAGCCGCCCCCTGAGGAAGGCGCGCAAATGCGCGCTCAATTCCTTCAGGAATGCGTGGTAGGCCGGGACCTCGCCCGCCAGCCCGCGCACCAGCAGGTCCCTGAGCCGGTTCTCGGCTGCGCTCGCGCGGCCTTCTTTATCCATTCGTTGTTCCTGTGTGCCTGGTTACAGCCGGGCGAAAAAAGTCCCGGCCGCGGAGAATTGTGCCCGACCTGTAACCATTCGCCAATTTACTGCGAACTACACCTCGAACCGTACGCTTCGGATCGCTTGAGATTCAGCGTGCGGCGAATTCATCAAACCACATAAAGGAGCCTGATCCATGAATTCCCGCAACCTCACTTTCACCGCCATTACCCTCGCTGCGCTCGCGTCCGGCGCCGCCCTCGCCCAGCCCATGCCCGCGCAGCCCACGATGGACAAGTGCTACGGCGTGTCTCTCGCCGGCAAGAACGACTGCGCCGCCGGCCCCGGCACCACCTGCGCCGGCACCTCCAAGGTCGACTACCAGGGCAACGCCTGGAAGTACGTGGCCAAGGGCACCTGCACCACGATGAAGACGCCCAAGGGCATGGGCTCGCTCAAAGAGATGTAAGGCGAAGCGGCCCGTAGGCACCTCGACACCATGACCACAGTCCTTACCGCCGGGCTCGGCCTGAAGCCGCAGCACTACGATGCGGCGCTCGGCTGCCGCGCGGATGGACTGTGGTTCGAGGTGCATCCCGAGAATTACATGGTCGCCGGCGGCCCGCGCCTCGCGTGGCTGGAGGCGATCCGCGCGCGCCACGCAATCTCGCTGCACGGCGTCGCCCTGTCGCTCGCGGCAGATGCCGAGCCCGACCCGGCGCACCTTGCGCGATTGGCCGGCCTTGCGCGCCGCATCGAGCCGGCGCTGATTTCCGAGCACCTCGCCTGGTCCACCTGGCGCGGCGCCTTCCATCCTGACCTGCTGCCGTTTCCACGCACGGACGAAGCGCTCGCGCGCGTCGCCGACAATGTGTTCCGCACGCAGGACGCCCTGCAACGGCGCATCGCGATCGAAAACCCTTCGCACTACCTGCACATCGGAGGCCATGCCTGGGACGAAATCGATTTTCTCGCCGAACTGGCGCGCCGCACCGGATGCGGCTTGCTGCTCGACGTGAACAACGTGTACGTAAGCGCACGCAATCTGGGCTACTCGGCCGACGCTTACCTCGATGCGTTCCCCGGCGAGCCGGTGATGGAAGTCCACCTCGCCGGCCACACGCCGGACCCGAACCTGGGTGAAGCGCTGCTTGTCGATACGCACGACGCGCCGGTCGCCCCCGAGGTCTGGACGCTCTACGAAAGGCTGATCGCGAGAATCGGCGCGCGACCGACGCTGATCGAGCGCGACGATAAGCTGCCCGACTTCGCCACGCTCTTTGCCGAGCGCCAACGCGCCGAGGCCGTGCTGCGGACTCCGCTCGCGCGGGCTGCCTGATGAACACGCCGACACCCGGCGCCCTTGCCCGCTTCCAGGACGCTTTCGCGCACGCGCTGCTCGCGCCCGAGGCCGCGCCCGCGGCAGAAGTCGCCGCGCTCACGACGCAGCCCGCCTTTGCCGTGTACCGCAACACCGTCATGAAGGGCTGCATCGACGCGCTGCAAGCCAACTATCCCGCGGTGGCGCGGCTCGTCGGCGAGGAGTGGTTCCGCGCCGCCGCCGCGATCCACGTGCGCGAGGCTCTGCCCACCGACCCCACGTTACTGCGCTACGGCGAGGCTTTCGCAGACTTCCTCGCACGCTTCGGGCCGGCGGCCGAACTGCGCTACCTGTCCGGCGTCGCACGGCTCGACCGCTATTGGACCGAGGCGCACGCCGCGCCCACCGAAGACGCGCTCGATCCGGCCGCCGTCGCGCGCCTTGCGCCCGAAACGCTGGCCGGCACGGTGCTGCGCCCACATCCGGCTGCGCGCTGGGCGTGGTTCGACGCGGCGCCGATCTACACCATCTGGTCGCGGAACCGTGTTGATGACGCGCCCGGCGACCCAGTCGACTGGCAGCCCGAAGGCGCGCTGCTCGTGCGCCCGCGCGATGCCGTCGAGTGGAGAGCGCTCGACGCCGCGGGCTGCGCGTTTCTCGATGCCTGCGCCGCGGGCGGCACCCTGGCCGAAGCGGCGCAAGCCGCGCTCGAAATGCAAGGCGGTGCCAACCTAGCGAAATTGATGTCGACGCTGCTCGAAGTTGGCGCTTTCAGCGGCATGAGCCGCACCGACGAACGCGCGCGATCAAGAGCGCGAAACAAGAGCAAGAAACAGTGACCGCAGATAAACGCCAATAAACGCCGATGGATATTCAGATGGAGGAGCAGCGATGAATACGATGACCGAAGGCAGCAGCGCCGCCACCAATGGCGTGCGCGGCGCCTGGAACCGCATTGCCGCCGTGCTGAGCGATCTCATCGGCCACGGGCTGCTCGCGCTCGCCGCGCGCGCGGCCGTGGCCGCGATCTTCTTCCTCTCCGGCAGGACCAAGGTGGAAGGCTTCCTGACCGTCACCGACAGCGCCTACACGCTGTTCCGCGACGACTATAAAGTGCCGCTGCTGCCGCCGGAGTTCGCCGCGCACATGGCCACGTACGCCGAGCACCTCTTTCCAGTCCTGCTGGTGCTGGGCCTTTTCACGCGGCTCTCGGCGCTGGCGCTGCTCGGCATGACTGCGGTGATCCAGATCTTCGTCTATCCCGACGCCTGGCCCACCCACCTCTCATGGGCTGTGCTGATGCTCTACCTCGTCGGCCGCGGCGCGGGACCGGTGTCGCTCGACCACGCGATCGGTTTGAAGTAGCCGCACGGACGTGATTGGCGAGTTGTAGGGTGGGCATTGCCCACCGCTTCGATGAACCAGGCATGGTGGGCAATGCCCACCCTACGCATGGTTCGGCCGGTAGACGGCGAACACCTTGTCGGAGTTCGAAACCCACGACTCCAGGAACACCGATTCATCCGGGGTGCGGCGGCCCAACTCGTGCAAGGCGCCAGCGAGGCAGAACCAGTTCAGCAGTTCGTGGTGCCCGCGGTCCTCGACCTCTTCGAGAGTGGTGTTCCGCCACAGCTCCCAGTCGCCTTGTTTCAGCGCCTCGTAGTAGCGCTTGTCGGCCGCGACATCCGGGAACATCAGCGAGTGCTTCTGCACCAGGAACGAATGGCTCCAGCTGGAGGAGGCGACGATCGCCACCCGCCACGGGCTGCGTTGCAGCGCGCGCGCGACGGCGCCGCCCACCTGAAAGCAGCGCCACGGTTGCGGGGCAGGGGGGTCCAACTCGCTTTCTCCCTCCGGAAGCTTCGCGGCGGCGTCCGACGGTAGCATGGGTACGCCGCGGGAGGAGATCAGCCAGCGGCCGTAAGCGTTCACGGCGAAGGGTACCACCGGGTAGGGAAAGCCCTTGCGGTCGTAATCGAGGTACAGCACGGAGTTCGTGAACGCGTGGCCAAGCGGCCGGTGCAGGGGCTTGTAGGCGTAGGCCACGTCGATGCCTTCGTTCAGCAGAGCGGTCGCGAGGTACTTGCCGCCGGCGCGGTGGCCTTGCACCGTAAAAGTCTGCTCGTCGGGTTCGTCCCACACGTTCCGGCCGCGGCGGTAACCTTTCCACGGCTGGAAGTCCACGGCATCGTAGGCGAGGATGGAGAAGGGCGGCACGCAGTCCTCACGGAAGTTCTCGTACTGGTCGTCGCCCCAGATGAGCACGAAGTCGGGGTTGAAGGCGTCGAGCTCGGCCCGGACCTTGCGGAACTGGTCGATCATGTCCTGCCGGTGCTTGTCGGAGTGAGCGTGGCCCTGGTCGTCGCCCCACTGTTCGCGCATGGTGGGATGCCAGTTCTCCATCGAACGAAACTTCTCGGCAAGCCGGGGGTCGTCGAGGCACTTCTGGAGGCGCAGGCACATGTTCCCCTTGACGGAGAGATTCGGATAATGGGTTATGCCGAGACCAAGGATCTGACCCATGATTGTTCTCCTCTGACGCCGGGCCCGCTTGCCGGACCCTTTTTGCGATACGGCGTGATGCCGCATTTTACGCCGTCGCTCGCGGAAATAGGGCCGGACTGCGGTGTGCATTTCACACGGCCGCCGCGGTAAACTGGTGATGCCGGGGCGGCGCCTCGGCGATCATAACAACGGAGGAGGAAAACATGGCGGCCAACCCACTTCAATTCAGCCGAACGCGGTCCGTCGCCGTGGGGGCGTGTGCCGCTGCGATGCTGCTTGCCGCGCCGGGCGCCGCAACGGCACAGGCATGGAAACCCCAGCAGCAGGTGGAGATCGTCGTGGGCTCGGCGGCGGGCAGCAGCCCCGACACCATGGGGCGCACCATCCAGCGCATCTGGCAGGAAAAGCGCCTGGTGGAGGTCCCGGCCACGGTCATGAACAGGGTCGGCGGCGGCAATACCATCGCGTGGACGTATATGAGCCAGCGGCCCGGCGACGGGCATTTCCTGATGATCTCCAACATCAACCTCTCCGCCGGCCATCTGACCGGCACCAGCACCTTCAGCTACCGCGATTTCACCGCGCTCGGCATCCTGTTCCACGAGTACATCGCGCTCTCGGTAAGCGTGGACTCCCCGATCAAGGACGGCGGGGACCTCCTCGCGCGGCTCAAGAAGGATCCCGGCGCGGCGAGCATCTCGGTCTCCTCGGTGGCGGGCGGCGCGAACCACATCGCCGCGGGCCTGGTGCTCAGATCGGCCGGCGTCGACGTCAAGAAGGTCCGGACGGTGGTGTTCGACTCGGCGGGCAAGGTCATGACCGCCGCGCTCGGCGGCCACATCGACATAGCGGTCACGAGCATTACGGCGGCGTTGAGGCAGGTCCAGGGCGGCAAGGTACGGGTCCTCGGCGTGACCGCGCCGCGCCGTCTCGGCGGGGAGTTGGCGCAGTTTCCAACGTGGCGCGAACAGGGCGCGGACATCGAGTTCTCGAATTACCGGGGCTTCATCGGACCTCCGGGCTTGAGCGCGGCGCAGGTTGCGTACTGGGAAGGCGTGCTCGCCGGGCTGGACCGGGACGAGAGCTGGCGCGCGCACCTGGAGAAGACCCAGCTCGACCGGCAGCTCATGAACGGCCGCGACGCCCGCAAGTATCAGGACGAACTCGACGGTAAGCTCCGGGCGATACTCGGCGATCTCGGGCTGCTCAAGCAGTAACAAGATTAGTTCGTCTGACCTTCCAGCAGCAGCCGCACGACCTCGGGCACGATTGCCTCCGCGCGCTGATCGAGCTCCGCATCCGTGAGGTTCGCGATCGGATGGGGCATCGCGACGAAGCGAAATTCAGGAACGCCCCAGCTCCGGGCCATCGCCCGGCCGGTCACCTTGAACACGTCCGTGATGATGGACGCCGACGGCATGCCGTGCTGTTCGAAAACTATACTGTCGAGCACACTGCCCGACGAGCACGACCCTCAGTCGCCGACACCGGCGACGATGACATCGCAGTTCGCCTTGAACTCCTCGATGATCTCGGCGTGCGGCGCCGCGCCCGCGCTGTGCTTCCTGCGGATGACGTGGGCCTTTGCGCCGTGGTCGCGCTCGATCACTGCGGCGATGCGCAGCAGCAACTGGTCGGAGTTGTGCTTGGTGTTGTCGACGAGCCCGATCCTGAGGCCGTCGAGCGATTTGGGCCGCGGCACGTAGGCGATGCGCCGTCCCGTGACCTCGGTCGTGGGGTCGAATATCTGTACCGTCATGATGCGCTCCTTTCGTAGTTTCACGTTGAGCAAACTGGTGATGAAAAGGGGTGACGAAAAGTGGTGACGAAAGATGGTGACGAAAAGAGGTGATGAAAAGAGGTGATGAAAAGAGGTGAAAAAACATAGCGGCGGCATGCAGTACGTCACCCTTATCTCGTCACTCTCACCTCGTCACCATTTCTCGTCACCCTTATCTCGTCACCCTCACCTCGTCACCATTTCTCGTCACCTTCACCTCGTCACCTTCACCTCGTCACCTTCACCTCGTCACCTTTTATCGTCACCTCCACCTCGTCACTTCTTTGCCTTAATCTCCCGGGTCACGCTCTGCGAGCCGGCCTTGCTGCCCCAGCCGGGAATGAAGGCCGACTGCACGCCCGCGCGCCCGCCCGCCGCGATCACGAGAAAGTCCTGCGGCGCCTCCACCAACGCACGCATCGTCTGCCCGTCCTCGGGCTTCACGTCTCCCGCCATCATGTTGGCGCGCTTCAACTCGGCAACGGTGGACTTGGAATGCTCGAAGCAGTAGCGCTGGACATCTTCACGGCTCCAGCCGGCCTTTTTCATGATGGCCATGTGCTCCCCCGCGAAAACCAGGGCATATTGCGGCTGGCGCCCCGAGCCCGCCGAGATTCGCATGTGAGCGCAGAGTGTCGTCAGGACGCCTTCGGGCGTGCTGCTCAGGCCGTTCGAAATCTGGTTTGGCGCGAGAGCCGCGAAGATGGTCACGGCATTCTGATCGGGGCGAAAGCCGCGCGTCACATGCAGCGGCGGCCAGGGACTCTCGGCCTCGTTCTCCGCGATGCAGAACGTGTACTTGCCGGCATGCCCCAGGCTGCTGCGGTCGAGTTCGCCGGGGAGCGTGCCGATCACGTTGCGCATGATGAGCCGCACCGCCCGCCCGATGGTCGCGTTGGCGCGCCAGCCCGGCCCGAACAGATTGTCGCCGCAGTTGATGTCGATCTCGCGCGCGATCGGACCGTTCACCACCATGAAGACCGCGGAACCGCCCGTGCTGGTCGCGGGCCCGTGATAGCCGTAGAGCGGGTCGGCCAGCGCCTCGACCGCGGCGACGATGACCGGCATGTACTCGGCCTTGCAGCCCGCCATCACCGCATTGATCGCCACCTTCTCCGCGGTCACCGATACCTGTCGATTCTCGATGAAGGCGATCTGATGCTGCGGCTCGATCCCGGCCGCTTCCAGCATGGCACGGATGCGCTCCGCGGTCGGAGGCACGACCGGGAGTCCGTCCGTCCAGCCGTTGGTGTAGCACAGCTCGATCGCGCCACTCAGATCCGGAACCGTGTGGCGTCGCGACTTGAGTTCCATTTCCACCATCTTCTCCCTGTATTTGCGGCGTATACCGGAGTTTACATTAGAACTGTGGGCACTCGCGTCCCGGTTCACCGCGTCTCGTTGTGGACGAACTCGATGATTTTGTCGACCGCCTCGGTGGCCGCCGGCGAACCCGGGTTCTTGGTCATGAACCCTTCCCCTTCGCCTTCAAACAGCCGAAGATCCACCCGGCCGCCCGCCTTGCGGTAACCGGCGACGAAGCGGTCGAGGTCGGGGCGCGGATGGGCGACGTCGCGGGCGCCTTGAAGGTACAGCACCGGCGGCATCTCGACGCGCTCGCCGCGCTCAAGCGCGATCGTGGGGCTGCCCTCGGCCATATTCTCTTCGTTGAGCCAGTACTTGTCGTGGTCGGGCAGAACCCGGTCGATGACCTCGGGGTACGGCTTGCCGCCTGCCTTGAGCTTCTTCGCATAATGGTAGCGTCCCAGCGGATCGATTACCGGCCAGCACATGACGACGCAACGCACGGTGGCGTCAACCGCCGCCTTGGCGGGCAGCGGCAGCGCCGAGTAGCGCGGATCGCGCGGCCTCATCGCTGCCAGCATGGCCTGGTGCCCGCCGCTCGAGATGCCCAGTATCCCGATCTTGTCGGGGCGAGTGCGCAATTCCCCCGCCCGCGATTTCAGCCAGCGGATCGCATAGTTGATGTCGACCATCGAGGCGGGGTACGCGGCATCCGGCGGCATGCGGAAATCCAGGGCCGCCACCGCCATGCCGTTTTTTGCGAGCGTTTCATTGAGTGCGGTGTCGTTGAGGCGGTCCCCCCGGCACCAGGCGCCCCCGTGCAGATCCACGATGAGCGGGAAGGGTCCCGTTCCGCGCGGCTGATACAGCCGCGCGAGCAGCGGCTTGTTGCCGTGGCGGAGGTATTCGATGTCCTTGATGTCGATTTCGTAAGTCGAAAGTACGCTGGTGGTCACGCTGTGCTCCTCAAGTTAAGGCGATGCATTCACAAGTCGGTAAAGCGACACGCACGCGTTTTCTCCAATTGGGCCGCGGCCGGAACGGGGAACTGTCGCGTGCGCAATTTGCGAGAGAGTATCGCACCAAATTCTTCGCGGGTTCAAATCCAGAGAAAATTAACAGGGGCCGGCCCTAACGGCACTATTGTCATTCCCGAGAAGCTTGTCCTCGAGTGCCTTAATCGGGGATCGGGAATCCAATTTCAAAGCAAACCAGATTGAATGCCCGCCTCCGTGAGCATGACACTTGCTGCCGGCAAATCGTCGAAGGCAAAGACCGTGTCGATCATCGGCCGTTAGAAAACAAACTGCCTGCCCACCCGGCTCGGCGATCTCGGCATCGCTGCAGACCGCATCCCGGAGCTGGCGCGGCAGTACGACGGCAGCGGCCCGATCGCGACCAATCCGCGGCCGGTGCGGGGCGCAGACGATCTCGCGGAGATACTCAAGCTCGCGGTTTGAAGGCGACTGTAAAATCGGCGTAAGATTCAGGAGGGAATTTCTCCAAGGAGACAGATCACATGACCCTGCGACGCCCTCGCATGCATAAGGGTGCACGCGGTTCTGACAAGGGATACACTGGCGCGACAGGAACCAAGCGAGGCACGGATACGAGACGCCGCGGGAGGTGAGAATCGCACTCACCGATTACTTCCATTTCTACAACGCGCGCCGGCCGCATCAGAGCCTCGACTATCAAACGCCGGACGAGGTCTACTTCGCAACCGGCAAAATGAAGAGGGCGGCGTGATCGGATCACGGCGGTGGAGGGCGAAAACGGGTAAGGGTTGGATATGGACCTGAGCGTTCGCGTTGATCCTGGCGCATCCTGGCAAGCCGATTTTCCCCAAAACGGGTGTCGCAGCCGCCAGGTGCCCAGTTTCTGCGATCTCGCCTCAAACCGACTCGCCTTTACCGAAGACCTGAGCATGATGCCAACCAGAATCGAATTGCGCACCGCGGCGCGCGACCCCGTGCGTGTGAAGCGCCGCACGCACGCCGCCGTGGACAACTCTTGCACCGCAGTTCAACACTTAACGAAGGCACTTTTTCTGTCTAAACCAGTGGAGCCACTGCTCTCGATCGGGTGTGGATCGTCCGGAATACGCACAAACGTGCCTCTAAGGGCAGAAACCATCGCGTTCTTCGAATCTGTCAGTGGCTAAAACAGTGCGTTACGCGGGTCCGACCCGACGCATTACCGGCGGGTTCGAGCTGACCCCAGCAAGTCGCTCAACAAGGAGGCACTCGCGCACGCTTGCAAGATGGAGTGGATCACCTTCCTGGAGTACGACTTCTACTGCGGAGTCATGCGTAAACCGAAGCTCACTCCCGAGCGACTTGAACTGAAGATTAACATCAACAAGAGATTCATTCGCTGCATAGAGCCCTCGGCGCAACCGCGCGGCGACGCGACGGCGCACGCTGAGCGTTTTGATGTCGATGAAGCGTCAGAATGCGAGCCGACGGTGATCGTTTATGATTTGTGCGCGCGCCGGGGAGACCAAGATGATGATAGAAGATGCTGATGAACAAGAAAGCTTGAGGGTGCTTGGCGGCGCTACAGGGCATCTATGACGCTGCGTTCCGTTGGGTGAGGATGGATTACGTACTTGCGGTCCGTGGAGAGCTTGTCCACGTAGATTTCGCCCTCCTTTACTACGAGCTTTATGCACTCCCCCTCCTGCAGCACGCGAATGTCTCGTGACGGGTCGCCGTCGACTGCAATTATGTCAGCAAGCTTACCGCTCTCCACTGTGCCAATGTCAGGGAGCATGCCAAGCGCCTCGGCTGCGTTCCGCGTGGTGGTCTTGATCGCCTCCATGGGTGACATGCCGAGCTCGACATAGAGCGCAAGCTCTCTAGCGTTTTCTCCCATTTCCGGATCCACCGTCGTGTCGGTGCCCATCGCGATCCTAATGCCAGCCGCGTGCATGCGCCGAAACGTTTGAAAGCATGCCGGTTGAATCTCCTTCATTTTTCGTATCAGTCCTTCAGAGGCGCCGTGTTCGCGGCGACGCGCGATGGCGATATCGGAGCGATGCAGTAGAGTGGGCACGACGTAGCGACCACTTTCTTTGATTCGCGCAATGGCGTCGTCGTCGGTATAGACCATATGCTCTATGGTATCGACACCCGCTTTAACGCACATGCGCTGACCATCAGCTGTGAAGCAGTGGACGGCCACGGGCTTGTTGAATGCGTGCGCCTCGTCTACCACTGCATCGAGTTCTTCCTGCGTCATGTTTCGTACGTTGTGGTCTGACTTCGCTGCTACGCCGCCGGAGACGCAGGTCTTGATTACGTCACAGCCCGTGCGCAGATGCTCGCGTGCGAGCTGACGCAGCGCCCACGGGCCGTCGGCAGTGAAGCCTGGTTCTCGCTTGGCAGCGCGCGGCAGCGTAAGGAGATCGAAATGGGAGCCAGTAATCATGGTGCGGCCACTGACAATCATACGTGGTCCCGGCACGATCCCGGCGTTGATCGCATCGCGCAAAGCGCACAGTTCGGCTGTATATCCGCCGTAAGGCGTCCCGCGCCCCATGTCACGTAGCGTCGTGAATCCCATCTCGAAACACAGCTGCGCGTGATATAAACAGTAGAACATCTGCAATTGCGGGGACACCTCGAAGGTCGCGACACGGTAATTTTGAAATGTCAGACAATTGAAGGCGGCAACGTGCACGTGCAGGTCAATCATGCCTGGCATTAGCGTGCACGCTCCCGCATCTATGATGCGCGCACCTTCCGGGATAACCGTATGCCTTGCGGGGCCAACGGCCTTAATACGGCGGCCTTCAATAAGAACGATCGGGTCCTCTACGACCGAGTCACTACTTCCGTCGATCAACCGACGGCTGCGGATGGCCGTCAGCCGGCTTTCGCTCTGTGCCATGGTGCGCTTTTCCATTAATCACTCGTTTGTCTTGTCGTCGGCGACAGCGCCGCAAGAGACGACAAAAAGCGCTTAATCCAGGCGGTCGTGGACGAACAGATAGTAATGTTGGCTTCCCTCATAGAGTCGCCTTCGAATTTCCACTGGCATATCGTTGAAGCTGAATGCGATACGGTCCACGCATAGTATGGGGTGGCCGGCCTGCACGTTAAGCTTCCGCGCCAAGGCGGCGGTAGCGGTCTTCGCAAATACTCTTTCCTCCATCCTCACCACAGTGATTCCAACTACGCGTTGGTAGACGGAATAGAGGTTCTCCGACTTCTGCTCGAGGTCTTTTTGGCTTAGATACGGAAACTTCGCTACAGGCAATACAAGTTCCATAACGGCAACTGGCTCGTCGCCGACCTTGAGTATCGCCGATATCCGATGCACGTCTGCAGAGCCAGTGCCATCCAGCTGAAGTAGTAGGCGAGTTGCCGCGTCTGCCCGCACCCTCTTCATGGCCGTAATGTGGCGGCGCGTTACGACCTTCTTCCGGCCGCTGCTATAGACGTTGGAGAACCGAAACTGCTGACGCTCAAAATCGTGGCGTGCAACAAACGTCCCCTTGCCCTGCCGCCTCACCAAAACGCCTGCAGCCGTCAGCTCTCGCACGCCGGCGCGGATAGTCGACACTGCGACACCGAATCGTTCTGCGAGGTCGGCTTCGTTCGGCAAACGCCCCCCCGGCCGCCATTCGCCTCGCGCAAGCGCTTCAAGGATGCGTCGCCGCACCTCCTTATAGAGTGGGGCGTCCGAAGACAAATTGTTCAAGACCATCGACGAGAATGTTCTTCAAGCCCTATCTGGCACTAAGTACCGAACGTGAGCCGTAGTATACCCGTAGACTTTGGCGCAGATCTTCGTTTCACATTGACAAGCAATCGAAACAGTACCTATCATGCCAATCATTCCACTCATATATATGACTGGACCCCGACTGGCTACTGGAGGAGTCCCACGAAGATCACCAAAGTTGAAGCATTCCGCGTCAAGATCCCGATCAAGGGCGACTATAGGATGGCCAAGGGGGTGCATGATGCGATGCGTTCTGTGGTGGTGCGCGTCCACACCGACATTGGCGTAGTCGGCGTAGGGGAAGCACACCAAGGGGTCTCCGGCTATTCGTCAGAGACTCTCGGCACCATGGACGCCGTTATCAGCGAGGTATACGGCCCCCTCTTGGTGGGGTGCGAGCTTGACGCGGTGGAGGGTCTTTCGGCCGAAATGGGGCTTGCGCGCCGTGGCAACCTCTTTGCCCGTTGCGCGGTAGAAACCGCGCTCTTCGATGCGCTGGGGCGTGCACGTGGTCAACCGATTGCCGCGATGCTTGGCGGACCGGTGCGCCGCCGACTCGAGCTCTCCGGCAGTCTTGGTATCGACGAGCCATCAGTAATGGCTGAGAAAGCGGCCACCCTGGTTGCAGCGGGCTACCGTACCATCAAGGTGAAGGTTGGCACCAACAATATCACTCAGGACCTCGCATGCGTGCGGGAGGTGCGTAGGGCTGTGGGCGAGGCGGTGGCAATTCGTCTTGATGCCAATGCCGGCTGGTCGTACACCGATGCATTGACTTTCATTCGCGGGTTAGGCGATCTCGGCATCGAATACGTCGAACAACCTGTTGCGGCGGAGCACCTGGACGGGATGGTGAAGTTAACCCGCCTTGGTATCGTTCCGATCCTCGCCGACGAGAGCGTGCATACCCCCGACGACGCTTACCGCGTAATTTCCGCGGGCGCCGTGGACGCGATCAAGATCAAGATCAGCAAGGTCGGCGGCTACATTCCCGCCCGGAAGATCGTCGATATATGCGAGGCGGCGGGCATTAAGCTCGTTATAGGACAAGGCATATGTTCAAGTCTTGAGGCGGCAGCTGAAGCGCACCTCGCCTGCGCTTACCCGCATGTTTGCCCGGTGGCAGAGATGGTGGGTCCGACCAAGCTTAAAGGCGATCTGGTTGAGCCGAAACTTGATTTGGGAAGCGGCTACCTGGATCTGCCGGAAGGTGCGGGCTTGGGCGTCACTCTTTCAGACGCCGCGCTTCAACGCTACACCATAGGGCCGGAGAAGGCCTCAACCAAGCAAGCTTTGGCGAGCGTTTAGCGTCGGCAAATTAAAACAAGAATCCCGTTGGCGAAACGCGTGATGGCTATGTAAATCGGCGGGCGGGCGTAACTCGCGCATCAATAAGGAGGAGGCGATATTGAAACGCTATAGCAAAGCGGTCCTCGCCACGTTTGTCGCGGGCCTATTCACTGTGGTGGGTGCCACAGCCGCGTATCCCGAACGTCCGATCCGCATGATTGCCTTAAACCCTCCGGGCGGGGTGAGCGACACCTGCGCACGAACCATCGGCGAAAAGCTCACCGAGCGTTGGGGCCAGCAGATCGTGGTCGACAATCGCGTCGGCGCGAGCGGCATCATCGGCTCCGAGATCGCGGCCAAGGCCCAGCCGGACGGGTATACGCTGCTCTTGGGCTTCATCGGCAACCTTTCAATCAACCCGGGGCTGTTTAGCAAGTTGCCGTACGACCCGCAGAGGGATTTCGCGCCCATCAGTCTCGTGGCGCGTTCCCCAATCGTGGTAGCGGCGAGCCTCTCGTTACCGGTCAAATCGATTCGCGAGTTGGCCGCGCTCGCCAAGGCGCAGCCGAAAAAGATCGCATATTCGTCCTCGGGCAACGGCAATGGCAACCACCTTGCCACTGAGCTCTTCAGCAGCATGGCTGGCATCGAGCTCCTGCATGTGCCTTTTCGGGGCGGGCCACCTGCACTCGCCGCCGTAATCCGCGGCGACACCAAGCTCATGTTCGGCAACGCGGTGTTTACCGTGCCGCAGGTCAAAGCCGGGCGGGTACGCGCCATCGCGGTGACGACCGAAAACCGGCTGCCACTGCTGCCCGAAGTGCCAACCATAGCAGAGTCCGGCTACCCGAATTATGTGGTCACCACCTGGTTCGGCGTGCTCACAACTGCAGGGACTCCGCCCGCAATCGTGAAGAAACTCAACGACGAGATCGTCGACATCCTGAACGATGCGGAGGTAAAGCAGAGGCTAGACCGCGCGGGCCTTATTCCGGCGCCATCTAGTCCGGGTGAGTTTGCTGCACTCATAAAAAGCGAGACTCCGCGCTGGACCGAAGTCATCCAGAAAACCGGCGCGAGAGTGGACTAATTCTTATACGTTGAGACCGAATATCCTGGAGGAGGCGTCGCGGTGAAAAAATGGTTAGCACGCTGCACATTTGTTGCACTGTTGTGTGGCGCGGTCGTATGGATTGCGCCGGCTCATGCGCAACAATGGATGCCATCACGCCCAGTCGCATTTGTCGTTGGATCCGCGGCAGGCGGCGGCATCGATTTGACAGCACGCCTTCTGCAGCGCATGTGGGAGCAGAGCCAGATCGTAAAGCCGCCGGTAGTTGTAATCAACAAGCCGGGCGCAGGCAATACCGTAGCTTGGAAGTACCTCAACGAACGCGGTGGCGACGGTCATGCCATTGCGGTTGGCACTGCCAACCTCGTCTCAAATCCGGTGATGGGAAAAAATCTGCTCGGCTACCGCGAAGTCACGCCGCTTGCACTGCTGTTTGACGACTATTTTATCCTCATGGTTCGTACAGATTCCGCGCTCAAGTCGATTGCGGATGTTAAGCAGCGTTTGCTTCAAGACCCAGCGGCGCTGGCCTTCGGCTTCGGCCCCGGCATAGGCGCGGGGACGCACATCGCAGCCGCGGTGGCTGTCAAGGCAATGGGTGTCGACGTGAAGAAGGGGCGTTTCATTCCGTATCGCAACGCAGGCGAAGCGGTTGCGGGTATGCTTAGCGGGCAGATCGATATCGTCAGCGGCACGGCAGTGACGGCACCGCCCTTCATTGGAAGCGGGCGCGTGCGTGCGATCGGGGTCATCGCGCCCCGGCGACTCCCGGGCCAACTGGCACAAGTCGCCACGGTAAAGGAGCAGGGCGTCGATGCGAATTTTATCAACTGGCGCGGCGTGGTCGGCCCCAAGGACATGGGAAAGCGACAGGCGGCGTTCTGGGTGCGGGCTCTGGAGCAGGTGAGCCGTAGCGAAGCGTGGCAGAAGGAACTGGAGCGAAATTTCTGGAGCAAAAATTTCAAAACGGGCTCGGCGTTTGATCGTTTCCTTCGGGACCAGGAGGACGCGTTCCGCCTCATCTGGGCGGAAATCGGAGTGCACAATTAGTCGTTGGGGCTTGAGGATCAAGCAGGGCGCGCAAGTGACTGACTGGAAGCTCATTGAAAGCGGCGTGATGGGTAGAGGGCTCTTTCACTATCCCCTCAGCACAGGGCCGATCTAGGCTCGTATACCAGAGTGAGCTTTCCGGGGAACAAGGACGCGGGCGCCGGACAACGATCGAAGGAGGAACTGATGAGACTCAAGTGGGCGACGATTCTCTGGCTGGTTAGTGTCTCGTGCGTGTTCGGAGTAGGGACGTCTTCTTTTGCACAAAGTTACCCTTTACGGGTGGTGCGCATGGTTTCACCGTTTCCTGCCGGCGGTGTTAACGATACGGTGGGTCGCATAATTGCGGAACGGTTGTCCAAGGCTTTGGGGCAACAGGTAATTGTGGAAAATCGGCCAGGCGCTGGCGGCAACATCGGCACCGATTTCGTGGCGAAAGCCGCTCCCGACGGTTACACCATTCTTTCGGGGGGAATGGGCAGTCTCGTCATGAACCCGCTCATCGCAAAAGTCCCATACGATCCCATCAAGGACTTCGCCCCTGTGATCTTAGTTGCCGAATCCCCCAATGTGCTTTCCGTGCATCCTTCACTGCCTGTCAGATCGGTGAAGGAACTCATTTCGTTAGCCAAGGCGCGTCCAGGAGAGCTTAACTATGGATCTGGCGGCACCGGCAGCAACCCTCATTTGTCGGGTGCGCTCTTCAACCAGATGGCAAAGGTCAATATCGTTCACATTCCATACCGCGGTTCCGTCCTCGCTACCACCGACTTAATTGCTGGCCAAGTGCACATGGCATTTCTGCCAACGCCGGTTTCACTCTCGCATATCCAGAACAAGAAACTGCGTGCTATCGGGGTCACGGGCAAGCGCCGTTCCCCTTTCCTCAAAGACGTGCCGACGATCGATGAGCAGGGTCTCAGGGGCTATGAAGTCAGCCCTTGGTATGGCGTGCTCGCGCCAGCGGGCACCCCGTCCGTCATAGTCAACCACCTTAACGCAGCGATCAACAAGGCACTGCAGACTGCAGACGTCAGGGAAAAACTCGCAGCCTATGGGGCAGAGCCGGTTGGCGGTTCACCAGAAGCGTACGCGAAGACTCTGCGAGAAGATCTCGCGAAATGGCGCGAAGTTATCTCGCAAGCGGGCATCACGGCAAAGTGAGTTTGATGGCACCTAAAGTAGCCAGGGGAACCCCATTGGCTGCTCTGTTTAGTTGAAGAACGCCTGCACCGCCTCAAGGAAGTCACGGGAAGCGCGCTCGTTCACATCCTCACCGGTCCCCACGGGGCCGGCGCCCGCCCGTCTAAGCTGGGAAGCGAACGGCCCAGTGGGTAGAGGCGCATGACTACGTAGCCTTCCGATTTCTAGCCCGAAGTTCCCCCTTCAGTAGTTCAGTTTGGCGATAAAAAGTCGTTGGGAATCTTGGCGTTGGGCGTTTCTTGGTCATTCAATGTGTAGCCATGTAATAGCTTGACATACGCTGCGTGAACGGCTATTATGTGGCCATGCATATCGATGTCGTTGCCAACCGCGGCTCACGCCCGGCGTATTTGCTGCGCGAGTCCTATCGCGAGGGCGAACGGGTGCGCAAGCGCACGCTCGCCAATCTGTCCTCGCTCTCCGATGAGCAGCTCCTTGCGATACGTGCGGTACTGCGCGGGGAGCAACTGGCCCCGGTCGATACGCTGTTTGAAGCGATCGCCTCAAGGGCTCATGGGCAGGTGCAGGCCGTTCGCGTAGCCATGCGCCGGCTGGCTGTGGCGAGCGTGCTTGGGACTTCCCCCCGCCGCGAGCGTGATCTGGTGTGCGCCATGGTGGCGGCGCGGGTGCTTGCCCCGCACACCAAGCTTGCCACCACGCGCTGGTGGCACAGTACCACGCTGGCCGAGGAGTTTAGCGTAGCCGATGCCGACGAAGACGATCTGTACGCGGCGATGGACTGGTTGCTTGAGCGTCAGGGTGCAATCGAAAAAAAGCTCGCTGCGCGGCACTTACGCGCAGGGGATCTGGCGCTCTACGATCTGTCCTCGAGCTACTTCGAGGGGACCACCTGCCCGCTGGCAAAGATTGGGCATAACCGCGACGGCAAGAAAAACAAGCTTCAGGTGAACTATGGGCTGCTCGCGAACGAGCGCGGCTGTCCGGTGGCGGTGGCGGTGTTCGAGGGTAATACGGCCGATTGTGAGACCCTGCTACCGCAGGCCAAGCGCTTGCGCCAGGACTTTGGCATCGACTCCGTGGTCATGGTCGGTGACCGGGGCATGATCTCGCAGGGGGCGATCGATGAGCTGCGCGAGCTTGAGGCCATGGCCTGGATCACCGCGCTCAAGAGTGTGCAGATCCGAGCTCTGGTCGAGCAGGGCGCGCTGCAGTTAGGCCTATTCGATAAGCGCAACCTCTTTGAGTTCAGGCACGAACAGTTCCGCGGCGAGCGGCTGGTGGCTTGCCGCAATCCTCAGTTGGCCGAGCTGCGCGCGCACAAGCGCCGCGAGTTGCTTGAGGCGACCCGAGCCGAACTGGACAAGGTGCGCGCGATGGTCGAGCGCGGCCGGCTACGCGGGGCCGATAGAATCGGGTTGCGCGTAGGGCGCGTGCTCAACAAGTACAAGATGGCCAAGCACTTCGAACTGCAGATCGAGCCGCGGAGTTTCGCGTTTCGCATCCGCGAGGCGCAAGTCGCTGCGGAAGCGGCCCTAGACGGTATCTACGTGCTGCGAACCCCGCTTGAACGAAAGCACATGGACGCCGCCCAAGTGGTGCGCAGCTACAAGTCGCTGGCCGAAGTCGAGCGTGCCTTTCGCTGCCTGAAGACCGTAGACCTCAATATCCGACCCATTCACCACCGCTTGGCCGATCGAGTGCGCGCCCACATCCTGTTGTGCATGCTCGCCTATTATGTCGAGTGGCATATGCGCGAAGCCTGGCGAGCGTTGCTGTTTGCCGACGAGGACATCGAAGCCAAAGCACGGCGCGATCCGGTCGCCCCAGCCAAGCGCTCCGATGCCGCCGAACACAAAGCACTCACCCATACGCTGTCCGACGGCTCGCCCGCGCACAGTTTCCGTACGCTGATCGAAGAACTATCGAGCATCGTGCGCAATACCTGTCGCACTCCGAGCGCACCGGAAGATCGCCCCACCTTCACCATCACCACGCGGCCCAACCCCACCCAGCAGCGCGCGCTGCAACTGCTTGAGACGATCCGCGTGTAGCCAGAAGCGAAACGCCCAAAATGAACTCAAGGCCCAGAACTACAAGACAATTCCGCTCCGGCTCAGCCGGAACTTCAGTCTAGCGGTGTGGAGTTTCTTGGCCGTGGAAAAGGGTTCGTCGAGATCCATTCCCGTATCCATTTCTGGCTCAACCTGGCGAAGCCCAGCATGCATCAGGCACATCACTTCGAGAGCAGAGAATTCCTCTCCGGGAATAGCATTCAGCCTGTACTTTTTTTCCGGCGAGGAGTAATCCAAGCCGCTCATGCCAAGTACTGAAATTTCGAGCGCGATTTGTTTGACCTTGGTGGCGGGAAGTTTCTCGAATCGCTCAAGCGCAGCCAATAGATACATGGTTGAGGCCATGGCCATGGATCGCAGCAACGCTGGATTTGTGGTTCCTTGCGGGTGAGAATCTGTCGCGGCCGCTTGCTCCCTCGCGGGTTGCGGCGCAACGCCCGGGTCATCGATCCACTGATACCAATCACGGACGCCAAGCATCTCTGCGAATTCATCGACGAGCAAGTACTCATCGCCCGGATCGAGCTTGCCTTTATTGCGCGCTTGAAAATGCTGGTAGATCTTCTGGGCTACCGGGAACGCATCAAACTTCCGGTAGCTCTGCACAAAATCACCGATTCCCCCAGAGAAATCACTTAACCAAAGCGCCATTGCTCCATTGAGGGCATCATTGACACGCAGGATTCGCCCTGGCGTCAACTCTCTCGTGTCTTTGTTTGTCGAGATGCTCTCTGCCTCATTCGCCAACTGAGTCAAGGAGCATAACTGGTTGTAACGTAAATCCGGGAGACGCTCCCGAATGCGCTGCTCGATCATCATGTCGAGCGGCGCATTGAAAACAAGGCCGCATGCGCCATTGAGTAGTTCCACCATCAGCTCGGCCGTGCGCTTGTTATTGAGCCCCTTGCGTTCGAGCTTTTTGATATCCGCCGCCATCGAGCGGATTGC
>Ga0156176_1187_pt1 | contig 26070 bp, 26 predicted proteins | sample RifCSPlowO2_12_FD_107829 | JGI IMG/M metagenome (GOLD analysis project Ga0156176, IMG submission 107829) | Betaproteobacteria bacterium RIFCSPLOWO2_12_FULL_62_58
CGTGCCTGCTCGAAGGCTGCGGGCGCAACATCGCGAGTTTCAGCGATTGCCTGCAACAGTTGCCCGCGGCCAGGGTGATCGCCGCCATAGAAGCAGTGATGAGTGATGGGTGATGAGTGGCCTGACGGTCCGGTTTTCTTACCATTACCCATTACCCATTCCCTATTCCCTGAATGAACATCGTGCAAGAACGTTATATTGAGTCGTGCCCGGTGGGCTGCGCCGCGCCGCTCGTCGCCACCGACATCGTGCTGCCGGAAGGGCCGTTACTGCGCTGCGCCGACTGCGGCCAGCTTGTGAGCCAGGCCAGCGCCGCGCGCTACTGGGAAACCATGGCGCAGTTCGACCGTTCGGATTTCAACCAGCCCGCAGGGCGGGAACTCGAACGCCGCTTTGCGGTTGCGCGCCGGCGACTCGGGACGATCGCCATGCTGCTCGCCGGCAGGCCGGCTCCGATCCGCCTGGTTGATGTCGGCTGTTCGCGCGGACAGTTCGTGCAGGCCGCGGGCGGGATGGGTTTCGAGGCGGAAGGCGTGGAGCCGGCACCGCAGATCGCGGCAGCCGCCCAAGCGGCCGGGATCAAGGTCCATCAGGGCTTGCTCGAGGACATCGGTTTCCCCGCAGGATCGTTCGACGCGGCCACGCTGTTCGAGGTCGTCGAGCATCTCAAGGCGCCGCGCACACTGCTCGACGAATGCCACCGCATCCTTAAACCTGGCGGCATTCTTGTCATCAGCACCGGCAATGCCGCAAGCTGGACGGCGGCGGCGATGGGTTCGCGCTGGGACTACTTTCACATGGCCAAGGACGGCGGCCATATCAGTTTCTACAACCCCGCCTCGATCCGCCGCCTGTCCGCGAACTGCGGCTACACCGTCGAGCGCATCGAGACCGCGCGCGTCAAATTTCACGAGAAGGCCGAAACGCCGGCCTGGATTTATGCCCCCGGCAAAGCGGTAGCGGAGCTCCTGAATTTACCGGCACGGCTCCTCGGGCGCGGGCACGACATGCTGGCCTACCTGCGCCGTCCCGCGGCCTCATGACCCATGTTTATTACAGTTGCGGCGCCGGGAAAACGCTCAAACCGCCGGACTCGAACTGGATGCGATACAGTTTGGCGTAGATCCCACTGCGTTCCAACAGCTCGCGATGGCTGCCGACCTCCGCGACGCGGCCGCGGTCGAGCACCACGATGCGGTCGGCGCGCTCCACGGTGGAAAGCCGATGCGCGATGACGATGGTGGTGCGGCCTTGCATCAGCGTTTCCAGAGCGGCCTGCACGTGGCGCTCGGACTCGGAGTCGAGCGCCGAGGTCGCCTCATCCAGGATCAGCACCGGCGCGTTCTTCAGGAGCGCCCGCGCGATGGCGATGCGCTGGCGCTGGCCGCCTGAGAGCTTGACGCCGTTCTCGCCGACCAGCGTCCCGAGCCCCTCGGGCATATTGCGGATGAACTCCATCGCGTGGGCGGCCTCCGCCGCGGCGACGATATCGGATTCGCCGGTGCCGTTCATCGCGCCGTAAGCGATGTTCGCCGCCACTGTGTCGTTGAAGAGCACCACATCCTGGCTCACCAGCGCGATGCTGGCGCGCAGGCTCGCGAGCTTGAGCGTCTCCAGGTCGTGGCCGTCGAGCGTGATGCGCCCGCGCGTCGGGTGGTAAAAACGCGGCACCAGGTTGGCAAGCGTGCTTTTGCCGCTGCCTGAGGCGCCGACCAGCGCCACCGTCTCGCCGGGCGCGATCGCGAGATCGACGGAATCGAGCGCCAGCCGTTGCGGATCGCCGTAGGTAAAACACACGGTTTCGAAACGGATCTCACCCCGCGCGCGCGTCATCTCGGCCGTGCCGGGATCGGGCTCGCCTACCTGATCGATGAGCTCGAACACGCTTTCCGCCGCCGCCAGCCCGCGCTGCAGCGGCTCGTTGACGCTGGTGATGCGCTTCAGCGGCGCCGTCAGCATGAGCATCGCGGTGATGAACGAGACGAAGCCGCCGACAGTGATTTCGTCGGCGCCCGATTGCCGGGTCGCGAGATAGATGATGACGGCGAGCGCGACCGCCGCGACCAATTGCACGATCGGCACGCTCGCGGCCGCTGCCGCAGCCTGCTTCATCGCCAGCCGCCGCAGGCGGTTGGCCTGGCCGTCGAAGCGCCCGGCTTCATACTGCTGGCCGCCGAAGAGCTTCACCACCTTGTGGCCGTCGGCCGCTTCCCCCAGCACCTGCGTGATGTCGCCCATCGCGTGCTGGGCATCGCGGCTCGCGCGACGCAATCGCACGCTGATCAGACGCACCACGATGATGATGATGGGCGCAATGACGAGCGAGAGCAGCGTCAGTTTCCAGTTGAGCCACAGCATCCAGGCGAGCAGCCCGACGATGGACAGCGCGTCCTTGAATATCACGGTGAGCACGCTGGTCGCCGCCGCGGTCACCTGGGTGACGTCGAAAGTGAGCTTGGAAATCAGGTTGCCGGTCGGGTGGTCGTCGTAATACGGCGTGGGAAGTTCCAGGAGTTTCTTGAACATCGCGTTGCGCAGGTCCATCACCACCTTCTGGCCAACCCAGGCGATGGAATAGTGGGCGAGGTACTCGGCGGGTCCCCGCACCACGAACAGCGCGACGATCAGCAGTGGCATCCAACGCATGATGGTCGCGTCCTTCTCCACGAAGGTGCCATCGAGCAGCGGCTTGAGGATCGCCGGCAACGCCGGCTCGGTCGCGGCGACGATCACCATGCCGGCGAGCGCCAGACCGAACACGCTCCGGTAGGGTGCGACATACTTCAGCAGTCGCAGATAAAGCCCGGTGCTGGTCATCGTTTGCACGGAACGAACAATAGCATTTTGACCAGAATGAAAAAAGCCGCGGCATCGCGCGGCGGCTGCACAACGGCGGCCGCCTATTCCGCCGTCATCGGGTGGCGGCCGGGACAGGTTGTGCGCTATTTGAACGTGTACTGCGCCGAGACGAACGCGGCACGCTGCGGCGCCGGCAGCGCCGAAAACGTCGGAAAACCGGTGAACACGCCGTAGCTGAAGTACTTCTCGTCGAAAAGATTGCGGATGCCGGCGGCGAGCAGCCAGCCGCCGGATTCGCGCGCGAGCTTGAGATCGACCACGGTGTAGGCCGGAATCCTGCGGCCGAAGGTGTTGGTCTCGTCGCCGTCGAACACCTGCTCACCCATGTAGCGCAGCACGGCATCCAGGCGCGCGCGCGGCGTAAACGCCCATCCCACGCCGGCGTTGAACGCGTGGCGCGGCACCAGCGGCACATCGTTGCCCGCGATCGGGATGCCGCCGAAACTGCCGGCGCGGAATTTCGACACCGCGTAGGTATAGTTCGCGAATACGTCGAGCCCATCGCCCACGCGCCACCTGGCCTCGGCCTCGACGCCGTAACGGCGCGTCGGCGGCAGATTGCGGTTCGCAAACGCGATCGGGTCGAGGAAGATCTCGTTGTCAACATCCATGTGATAAAACGCGATGCGGTAACGGCCCGGGCCGGATTGGATATCGACGCCGATCTCGCGGTCATGCGAGGTCTGCGGCTCCAGCATGGTGACGGTTGCCGTGAACAGGCTGTAGATGTCGTTCACGTTCGGCACGCGGAAGCTGCGCCCGAGCTTGCCGTATACCGAGAGTTCCTCGAGCAAACGCCGGCGGGCGGCGATCTCGTAGGCGGTGAGACTGCGCTTGCGCGTATCCGCGGCCCCGGGATTGGCCGCGTCGGCGACGCCGTAGGTCACGCGCTGCGCGCGCCAGCCCAACGCGAGCGACGTGCCGCGCGAAAACGCCGTGGTGTGCTGAAGGTAAACGGCGGTGTTGCGTTGCGTTGCATGCGGCCGGCCGACGATGGCGGGTCCCGCGGTTGAGTTGAAATCCCAGTCGTCGACGTCGACGCCGGCCACCAGGTTGTGGTCCCAGCCGCCCCAGCGGTGCGGCAGCTTGAGCCGCGGCGTGAACGACCAGACGTTGACATGGGTTTCGACGTTGTTGCGAAACGGCGTGCCGACGAAGAACGAGGCATCGGCGTCTTTCTCGCGATAGCCCAGGTTGGCGGCCAGTTCACCCGAGCCGAGCTTCACCTCGCTGCCCAGGTTGAGATACCCGCCGCGCAGCGTGCTGGCGTCGTTCGGGAATTCCGCCTGGCGGCGGTTGGCGGCGATCTTGGCTTCGCTGATCGCCCCCGGCAGACCGAGCCGTTGATCGTCGGCGCCGGCCTTGAGGGTAATCGATCGGCCGTCGCCGAACAGGCGAATATCCGCCTGCGCGTTGCCCTGGCGCAGGCGATTGTTGTCGCGGTAATTGTCGGTGTCGAGATGACTGGCATGCACGCGCATGCCGACGCTGTCGCCGGCGAGATGGATGCCGGCGCGGACCTCTGCTGTGCCGTAGGTCCCGGCGCCGCCATAGACAAACGCAGAACGTTCGTTGCGCTGCGGCGCCCTGGTGATGATGTTGATGGTGCCGCCGGTCGCGCCGCCGCCGTAGAGCACGGCGCCGCTGCCGCGCAGAATCTCGATGCGCTCGATCGCCGAGAGCGGGATCGCCGACCAGTTGACCGCGGCCTGCTCGTTCTCGCTGATGCGCTGTCCGTCGAGCAGCACCAGCGTGTTCTGGTCGCCGAAAATGCCGAATCCGCGCACGTCGACCTGCAGATTGGGCGACCCCGACAGATCGCGGGTGCGGACACCCGGCAACTGGCCGAGTAACTCGGGCACGGTGGAAACCGTGCTGTGGCGTATTTCCTCCCCGGCGATCACCGTGACGCCGATCGGGAACCGCTGCGCCGGATCGCTGAAGCGCGTGGCGGTGACGATGACCGGTTCGGTTTGTGTAATGGGTGGGGCGGCGGCGAATACAGACCATGCCGCGGCCGACAGCGCGGCAGCGATTTCCTTCCTGATTCTCATGTCGTTGTCCCGGACTCGGGCATGCCCGCCGCATGCCGGCTGATCGAACGCGGGAAAACCACAGGAAGAAAAACGAAAACCGATCGGAACCGGGTCCGCCGCCTCCCCGCGGCATTTCCACACCACCAGCTCGGGCCGGTATACGGGCTCGCGAGAATTTAGTTCGCCGCCTTCCCAAGAGGAGTGGCCCGGACTTCCGTCCGACCCACTCCTTAGCAGGGTGTCGGAACGAAATTCCGACAAACTGCTGCTCAGTGGCTGGCACCTCTCAGACGGACGTTCTGATCCGTCGTGTTAGAGAGACTGCCTTGGCAAACCCACGCTCGCTTACCGTTGCGGGGGCAGCACAGGAGTTGGAGCAGGATTGAGGATTCAGGATTGAGGATTGAGCAGACACCGCCTACTCCAAGCCCTCGATCCTCGATCCTAGTACCTCAATCCTCGTCAGCCGCACCTGTTTCCCGTTTAACCTGCTTCAATCAGGCAAATGCAGGCACCCGGAACTGGGTTTTGGCCAGCGTTCACTTACGGACAGCGAGCCGACCGAAACACCGTTAATTCTACCACTAGCAGCCTGTCGGACTTAACAGTCCGACAGGCTGCTAAAAGCAAAACCGGCTGACAATCCGGAGGGAAACCCACCCGAAGCGGCCGAATATGAAGGAGAGCGGGGATGAATTCGCATATCCGTCATCCCCTTTTGCAATTTTCCTGGCGCCGGTTTTGCATTAACGAGTTTGTCGAGCTTGAGTTCGACAAACTCGTAGGTGCCAAATCACATTCAAAAATTCCCGTTAGCAGTTGACTTAACAGGATTTTTGAAACTATAGTGTACGCATGGAAGCGGAACTCAAGTCGCTCGAGAAGAAAATAAATCAGTTCGTCGAGCTGTGCCAGCGCATGCGTGCAGACAACCAGCAATTGCGGCAACAGTTGGCCGCAGTTCTCGACGAAAAGCGGCAGCTCGAAGAAAAAATAAGCAACGCGACGAGCCGCTTGGAGAGTCTGCTTAATCAGATCCCTGAAGACAACGCATGAGCGCTGAACCAAAAGGCCTGCAGATCAATATCATGGGGCGCGAATTTCGCGTCGCGTGCCCGGAGGAAGACCAGAAAGGCCTGCTCGAAGCCGTCGAGTATCTCAACCAGAAAATGCAGGAGATCAAGGGCGGCGGCAAAGTGATCGGGCTCGAGCGCATTGCGATCATGGCGGCGCTCAATATTGCGCACGAATTTCTTTCGACCAAGGTCGGCGGCGGTTTTGACATCGCGGACATAAAGCGTAGAATGGCCGGCATGGAAACAGTTCTTGATGAGGCGATGTCCGATCAGAACGAACTGTTCTAAGTTTCCCCTGCGGTGCCCGTTAAGGCCTTAGAGTCTTTGAACCAATATACTTGATCTGGTTGCCGACTTAAGCAGCACCGGTGTGCGCGTCCGACAGGAAGCGCCTAATGGGCTCGGGAGGCGACCACCTTGAACCGTCGGTTCAAGATGCAGGTCTGACGGCACAGGCGGGGGTCCCCTTAAAAAATGCGGCGGGTGCCGCATTTTTTATGGGAAATAATAGATGGCAAAGAACGGCTCCCCAGCGTTCATTATCCCACACCATTTACTGCTCGCTCGCGTTCCCCATTCACCATTCACCATTTACGATTCACCAGCACATGCGCTACTGGTTGATGAAGTCCGAACCGTCGGCCTATGGCATCGATGACCTGGCCAGGGACAAGACCACGGCCTGGAACGGCGTACGCAATTTTCAGGCACGCAACTTCATGCGCGATCAGATGCGAGTCGGTGACCTCGCGTTCTTCTACCACTCCAACTGCGGGGAACCGGGCATCGTAGGCGTCGTCGAGGTATGCAAGCCTGCGCATCCCGACGCGACCCAATTCGACCGCAAGAGCAAGTATTACGACCCGGATTCGAAGCGCGACGATCCGCGCTGGCTCAACGTCGATGTTAAATTCATCAGGAACACCCGGCGTGTTTCCCTTGAGGAGCTGCGGAGCCACAAGCCGCTTGCGAAGATGCGCGTGCTCGCGCGCGGCAACCGCCTGTCGATCACGCCGGTCGATCCCGCCGAGTGGGAATTCATCATGGGAATTCTCCAGGATTCAGGATTCAGGATTAAGTAAACCGGTCACGAGTCACCAGTCACGCCTTACCAGTCACGATTCATTCTTTTCAATACCCCCTTGAGGGGTACCAGTCACCAAAGTCAGGAGGAGAGGCCGTGGCCACCGCACCGACCATCGACACCCACACCCATTATTTTCCGGAAACCTACTTGAAGCTGATCGCCGATCACGGCAGGCGCTGCGGCACCACGGTGACCACCGATAGCTCCGGAGCGACGTTCATCCAGGTCGGGCTGCTGCTGCGCACCGGCCCCATTATCCGCCCCTTCTACGATCTCGATGAACGGCTGAAGATCATGGACCGCCAAGGGGTCGGGATGCACGCGCTGTCGCTGACGCAACCGATGGTTTACTGGGCGGACGACGACCTGGGACTGAAGCTGTGCGTCGCTTTCAATGACGCGATCAGCGCCGCGCATGTCAGGCACCCGGACCGTTTCATCGGTTTTGCATGCCTGCCGTTCCAGAATCCGGGCCTCGCGCTGGCGGAACTCGAGCGCGCGGCCAAGCTGCCGGGCATCCGCGGCATTTACATGGCAACCGCCGTGCGCGACCGCGAACTTTCCGACCGCAGCTTCTTCCCGGTCTACGAGCGCATCGCCGGCCTCGGTCTGCCGATATTCCTGCACCCGATGATGGTCAACAACGAGCGTCTCAAGCAGTACTATCTGATCAATCTTTGCGGCAATCCGTTTGACACGGCGATCGCGGCGGCGCATCTCGTCTTCGGCGGCGTGATGGACGCTTTCCCGACGCTGGAGGTCAGCCTGCCGCACGCCGGCGGAGCGTTGCCGATCCTGCGCGGGCGCATGGACCGCGGCTTCCATGTGCGCGGCGAATGCAAGACCATCACGCGGCCGCCGAGCGAGTACCTCAAGCGCTTCACCTACGACACGATCAGCTATTCGGAAGATATCCTGCAGGACCTCATCAAGCTGGTGGGGGCCGACCGCATCATGATCGGCAGCGACTACTGCTTCGATATCGCCTACGAGGAACCGGTCAAGTTTGTCACCCGGATGCGATCGCTCACCGACAAGCAGCGCTCACAAATCCTTTGGGACAACGCCGCGCGCCTTCTGCGCTTGGGGTGATGCGTGACGTGAGGCAGGTCCTAGACATTCTGTGTCACGCGTCACCCGTTACTCATCACCTCAACGCTGACAGCACATCCTTCACGCCCACCACGTAGCAGATCGTCGGCAGGATGTGGTTGATCGCAAATTCGTGGTTTTCCGCGGTGTTGCTCGCCACGCATTCCCGCGCGATAAACACCCGGTAGCCCATGTCGCTCGCGTGCCGGGCGGTCGCTTCCACCACCCAGTTGGTCCAGAGGCCCGTCAGGATCACGGCGTTCACATCGTGGTTCTGCAAGGCCTGACCCAGGTTGGTCGTGAGGAACGGGTCGACGCAGGTCTTGTTGAGCACCAGCTCGTTCTTAAGCGGCCGTACCTTGCGGTGTATCGCCGCCCCCCTCGTGCCGAAGATCAGCTGCCGCGACTTGCGCAGGCCGTCCCATAGCGGATTGTCGCGCGGGATGTCGAGAAAATCGCCCCGCACCGATGCCGTAATGTGGATTACCGGCACCCGCCTGCGCCGCGCGGCCGCGATGACCGCCGCGATATTCTCGAGGATCCGGTTTTCCTTGATGCGCGGCGTAATCTGCACCAGGTCGTTCTGGACATCCAGGACCAGCACCGCGGCCCGCTTCGCGTTAATTCTCGGTTTCAATTGTTCTCCCTCGCCCGTGTCCGGCAAATCAGGCTACTTCACCTTGATGCCGGCAGCCTTGATCACCTTCGCCCACTGAGCGCTTTCCACGCGGATGAGATCGGCGAACTCCTGTGGGGAAGTGACGATGATATCGATCGCGAGCTTCTCGAAGAGCGTTTTGATCTCCGGGCTGGCGAGCGCCTTGACGAGACCATTCTGCAGGGTGGTTACAACCGGCTGCGGGACACCCTTTGGCGCCAGCACCCCGTACCATCCCCCCGTCTTGAAGTCATACCCGCTCTCCTTGAAGATCGGCAGGCCGGGGAACAACGCCACGCGCTTGTCGCCGCCCACGGCGAGCGCACGCAGCTTGCCGCTTCGAATATGCGGCAGCGCCGGGGCGATGGTGTTGAACATCATGTCCACCTCGCCCGCCATGAGCGCCGTCATCGCGGGTGCGGCCCCCTTGTAGGGCACGTGCACGATTTTCACGCGCGCTGCGATGTTGAAAAGCTCGCCCGCCATATGGATCCCCACCCCCGTGCCGCCGGAGGAAAAGTTCATCGCCCCCGGCCTCGCTCTGGCCAGCGCCACGAGTTCCTTTACCGATTTTGCAGGCACGCTCGGGTGCACGAGCAGTATGTACGGTTGGGCCGCGACCTGCGAGATCGGCACGAGGTCCCGCAGCACATCGTAGGGAGTGTTGGCGTTGAGGTTGGGCACGATCGCGAGCGGGCCCGAAAATCCGAAGAGCAACGTGTAGCCGTCCGGCGGCGCCTTGGCCACGAGCTCGGTGCCGATCAGTCCGGCTGCGCCCACGCGATTTTCCACCACGATCTGCTGGCCCACCACTTCGGACAACGCCTGGGATACTGCCCGGCAGGTGATATCTACCGGCCCGCCGGCTCCCGAGGGAGAGATCATCCGGATCGGCTTGGCCGGATAGCCCTGTGCGGCGGTTGGCGGTACGGCTGAATGCGCGAGCCCCGCGCACGCGACAATGAACATCAGCTTTGAAGCGAGCTTCATATGTCCTCCTCTCTTGTGGCGCCGGGCTTTGACGGTACCTTGCGTCCCCGTCACCCATCACCCGTCACCCATCACTCGTCATCGTGGCTTAGTTCGCGATGACCCCGGTCGCCTTGACGACTTCCGCCCACTCCTTGGCCTCGCGTTCGAGCGACCGCTGCACTTCATTCGGGTTCATCTTCAGCGTCTCGGCGGCGTTAGCGGCGAAGATCTCTCTCGCTTTCGGGCTCTCAGAAGCCTTGGCGAACTCGGCGTATAAGCGCTCGATTACTTCACGCGGCGTGCCGGCCGGCGCAAGCACGCCGGAAATCACGGCGCCCTCCACGCCCTTCAGTGTCTCGCCGATCGCGGGAATGTCCGGCAGAAACGGTGAACGCCGCTCGGCGGCAAGCCCGAGGGCGACCAGCTTTCCTTTCTGCACGTGCTGGATGCTTGCCGGGATGGTTGCCATCACCATGGCAATCTCGCCGCTCAGCAATGCTGTCACGGGAAGGGCGCCGCCCTTGTAGCTCACTGGCGTGACCTGGATCCCGGCGCGCAGCCGGAATTTTTCGGCAGTCATGTGAGTGACGGTGCCGATGCCCGAGTTGCCGAAAGTGATGCCCGGGTGCCGCTTCGCCAGCGCGACCAGCTCGCGGACCGATTTCACATTGACGGACGGATGGGAGACCAGCAGCAGCGGCGAGGAATTCACTGCCGCCACCGCGGCAAAATCCCGCAAGGGGTGGTATTTCAGCTTGGGATAGATCGACCCCGTGATCGCATGGGTGGAGAGATCCGTGAACAGCAATGTATAGCCGTCCGGCGCGGCCTTTGCGATGAGTTCGGCCGCAATGATCGTGCCCGCGCCCGCGCGGTTTTCCACGAGCACCTGCTGGCCCAGGCTCTGGGCCATCTCCGCCGCCAGCACACGGGAAAAGGTGTCAGTCGCCCCACCGGGCGGAAACGATACGACGAGCCGGATCGGCTTCGCCGGAAACGTTTGCGCGCACGCGCTTGCCGCCGTTAGAGCCGCAATGACTGCTGCAGCCACGTTGCCGAAGAATCGTTTCATTGCGCTCCCCCTCTCGGTTACCGCACCACCAGCGACGGCCTCTTCGCGTCCGCCCTACTCCACCGGCCAGCGGAGTTTCATGACCTTCTTCATGTTCAAGCGTCGCGTGATGCGCTCGCCGGCCTTCACTACTTCGCGCATGATTTCATCCTGATCGATCCGGGCAAGACGCCCATCGCGCACCACCTGTTCGCCGCCCACGAAGACGTGTTTCACCGTGTTGCCGGTCGCGCAGTAAACCAGGTTCGAAACGGGGTTGTAGAGCGGCTGCCACTCGGAGACTGTGGCGTCGAACAGCACGAAATCAGCCTCCTTGCCCGTCTCGATCGAGCCGATGCGGTGCGCGAGGCCGGCGCCGCGCGCGCCGTTGAGGGTCGCCATCTCGATTGCCTGTTCCGGCGGCATCAGGCGCGGGTTGAGCCGGATCTCCTTGTAGCTGCACGCGCAGTAGCGCATCTCCTGCACCAGGTCGACGGTGCCCGAACTGGCGTGGTCGGCACCGAGGCTCACGTTGATGCCCAACGCCATCAGCTCGGGGTGCATTCCGACGGCGAGATTTCCATAGCCGTTGTGCAGCGACGATGACGGGCAGCAGACGAGCGTCGGCTTGCGCCGGGTGAGGATCGCGACCTCGTGGGGCTCGAGCCAGCCCGCATGCAGGATGAGCATCTTATCGTCCAGCACGCCGAGCGACTCCAGGCGCTCGATCTCGGGCTTTCCGTGCTGAACGATGCTTGCGTCGTGCGTGAAGTACGAGTAGCAGGCGTGGGTCTGCAGGATCGCATCGTGCCGCTGCGCGATATCTTTAAGGGCGAGTATCAGTTTGTCCGAGGAATTATTCATGCCGCGGAACGAGGCACTCACCGTTACCCGCCCCTCGTACTTGCCGGGATACTTGTCGAAGAGTTCTTCCGTTTTGGCGATGCACCGGCCGGTATCCTCGATCATGTTCTCCGGCATGAGGCCCGTCACCGCCTTGTTTTGGTCGAAGCAGCTTGCTGCGAGCACCATGCGCATGCCCGCGCCCGTGACGGCGCGCACGGTCGCGTCAGGAAAGTAGTTTCCCGGCTCGATGTAGCAGGTGACCCCATGGCGCAGCATCTCCACGGTCGCGAGCGAGACACTGGTGTAGACGTCCTCTTCCTGCATCGCCGCCTCGTAGGGGTACATGTGTTCGAACAGGAAGGACTGCGCATTCGATTCGTCCGCCAGGCCGCGCGCGAGCTGGAACGAGGAGTGAAGGTGATTGTCGATCAGACCGGGCGTCACCACGGTGCCGCTTCCGTCTATCACGCGGTCCGCGCGCCACGCCTCGCTGACGGCCGCGGTCTTGCCGATCGCCGCAAACTTCCCGTTCTTGACCGCGATGGCCGCGTCGCGGATGATGCGCCGCTTCTCATCGACGGTGATCAACCAATCGATGTTCCGTACCAGAACATCCGCCTGATTCGTCGTATTCAACGTAGTTTCCTCCGAAGCCGGCAAGCTAATACAATCCGTTCGCGGTAGCAAGCATTGCATCAGGAGACCGGCGCCACACGCCGCCCCGCGCCCGTATACGGAAGAAGAGAGAAGACAACGGCATGACAGTGATCGACACCCATACCCACTTCTTTCCCGAGGAATGGGTTCGCCTGCTGGAGCGCGAAGCTCCGGATCACGGCGCGACCATGGGCAAGAACGAGCACGGCGCGGTCACCTTCGCCTATCCCGGGATCAGGCAGGTGTTCTCACCGGGATTCATCGAGCTCGGCGTGCGGATCGAGGCCATGGACGCCGAGGGGATCGACGTGCATTCGCTGTCGCTCACCACTCCGATGGTCTACTGGGCGCCGCCTGCTTTCGGGCTCAAACTCGCGCAGACGTTCAACGACAGCTGCTCCGCCGCCTGCGTCGAGCATCCGAAGCGCTTCGTCGGCATGGCGGTGCTGCCGATGCAGGCGCCGGACTTCGCCCTGGGGGAACTGGAGCGGGCCGCGAAGCTTCCGGGCATGCGCGGGCTGTACCTCGGAACGCACATAAACAAACAGAACCTCGACGAGAGGTCGTTCTTCCCGATCTACGCGAGATGCGAGGAACTCGGCTGGCCGGTTTTCCTGCACCCGCTCGATCCGTTACATGCCGAACGCCTCGACCGTTATTACCTGCGCAACGTGATCGGCTTTCCCTACGCGACGGCGGTCGCCGCAGCTTCACTCATTTTCGGGGGCGTGATGGACAGATTCCCGAAGCTCGACGTGGTGCTGCCGCACGCCGGCGGCATGTTTCCACCGCTGATCGGACGCTGGGACCATGGCGCCGAAGTGCGGGAGGAAATGAGGCAAGCGAAAGAGCCGCCCTCCGCGTACCTGCGCCGTTTCTACTACGACACCATCGCGCATAACGATGCGCTCATGATGAACGTCATCCGGCAGGTCGGCGTCGACCGCATCGTGATGGGCAGCGATTACTGCTTTGCGATCGGCGACGAGCATCCGGTCGCGAGCGTCAACCGACTGGACGAGTTGTCCGTCGCGGAGCGCGAGCTGATCCTCGGAAAAACCGCCGCGCGGCTGCTGCGACTCTGACGTGATGCGAAAACCCCTCTCAGTTTCGGTTTCCGGTTGTTATTTCCAGGAACAGATTTATTCCATTCGGTTCCGCTGTAACGGAAATCTGCGATGACGAGTAGCCAGCCGTACATGCAAGCTCCTTAAGTCGCTCGACAAAGCGTTCAAAGAGCCTCCAACCAGCACAAGCCATTACTCCACGCGGCGGGTTCTCTGGTGAGAAGTTGCCGACAAGAATACGACCCCCATCGGTAACGAAGTCACCAAGGCGTTTCAGCATGCGAACAAAAAATCGGTCACCAAAATAGTCAAACAATCCAGTTGAGCAGATCGCAGAATAGCGCGTTGTTGGCCGGAAGCTACGCACGTCCGCATGAATAAAGTCGATCGAAGGCGTAAGCAATTCATCAGGCTCGCTACAGCCGCGGAACGGTTAAGGATCTTCGTCAGCAAGGAATCAGGCAAATTTGCTTGTCCTGCCGGTGACGCTTTTTATCCTGATTCGGGATAATCCCAAAAAGGGATTAGGAATGTGGGAAAGCGCAATCCCGCATTCCCGTGAAGACGATCTACGCCAAGCCGTACACAGTGCTGGTGCGACGGCTCAAGGAGAGCCGCAAAGACGCCGGTCTGACGCAACAAGCATTGGCCGACCGGCTGGGTTGCCCGCAGTCCTTTGTCGCGAAATACGAAAAAGCCGAGCGGCGCCTCGATGTGCTTGAGTACCTGCGTGTGGCGATGGCGATCGGGATTGATCCATGCAAGCTCCTCAAGGAAGCGGCCATGTCCCTTGAAGTCATGCAGCCCGCGCGCATCCAGCGCAAGCCTCGCAAACCATGAGTGAGTGGGTCCGTGCTCAGGCCAACGAGACCGCGTTCCGGCAGTTCGGCTTGCGCCGTGGCACCCTTCGCCACCCCCCAATAGGCAGCCACTGGCCGCTGCTGGCCCATGCGGTGGGCGTGGGGAGCAACCCGTCCGGAAGTGCTGAGGGAGTTTATTGCATGAATCGCTTTCGCAGGTGTCCCGAAAGCTTCTATGCCGGAGGACCCTTGTCGAATCCGCCTTTCAGTGGCAAGATGAAAAAATGATGCCGAATACGCTCTCTGAACTCCTCAAACTCTCACCCCGCGAGCGGGCCGAGCTTGCAATGGCGCTTTGGGACAGTCTCGATGAAGCACAGCGTGAGGCCGAGATAGTTCTGACTCCCGAGCAAACGGCGGAGTTGGACCGGCGGCTCGCGGAACACCTTGCCGACCCCCACACTGCTATTCCCTGGGACGAGGTACGCCAGAAGCTCACGAGCGGGGCGTGACGTTTCGTCTCACCGTTCGGCCCCAGGCTCAAGCCGAGTTGCTTGATGCGCACGAGGCGGCGCTCCGCATGCTTCCTGAAAGCGGTCTATTTTGCTACGTCAAATTACCTTGTCGCTGCGGGCTACCGTCGGGCAGGTCATCGCGCTCGCCGGTGACGCTCATGAGCCCGCCCATGCCTTGGATCGTGAAGTCATAGCTTAGCCGCCCCCGGCCCATGTGGTGGGCGCGCAGCCCGCCCGCGTCTCACGCCTCCCGCATCAGCCGCACCAGTTCCTCGACCGACACTGCGGCGCCGAATTCTTCGCCCGCGAACAAACCCTCCGCAAGCGCATGCTTTTCATGGTGCAGTGCCATGATGCGCTCCTCGATCGCGCTTTTCACTGCGAGGCGATAGCCGGTGACGGACCATCAAACAACCCCTTCCGCGCGTAGCTGCGCGATTTCCGCATCGGAGAGCCTGAGCATGCCGCGCAGGATCTCATCGGTGTGCTGCCCCAGCGTCGGCGGCGGCGCTTCGCACTTGAGCGGCGTCGCCGAAAAGCGCATCGGGCTCGCCACCAAAGGCACCTTGCCGGCGAGCGGGTGATCGAGCTCGATCCTCATGCCGCGCGCCACTACCTGCGGCTCTTCGAACACCTGCTCGATATTGTTGATCGGACCGTTCGGCACGCCGGCGGATTCCAGCGCCTCCACCCACTCGCGCGTGGCGCGACTCTTGAACACTCCCTCGAGCAGCGGCACCAGTGCCGCACGGTTTTCGACACGTTTGCCGTTGGTGGCAAAGCGCGCATCCTGAGCGAGATGCCGGCAGCCCGCGACTTCGCAGAACTTATTGAACAGGTTGTCGTTGCCGCAGGCGAGAATGATGTCGCCGTCGCGGGTCTTGAACGTCTGGTACGGCACGATGTTGGGATGCGCATTGCCAAGGCGGCCGGGAATTTCTCCGCTCGCCAGGTAGTTCATCGCCTGATTGGCGAGAAAAGCGACCTGGGTGTCGAGAAGCGCGAGGTCGAGATGCTGGCCGACGCCGCTCTTCTCGCGGTGGGCGAGCGCCGCGCATACCGCGATCGTCGCGTACATGCCGGTCATGATGTCGACGATGGGCACCCCGACCCGCTGCGGGCCTCCGCCCGGCAGATCGTCGCGCTCGCCGGTAATGCTCATGAGTCCGCCCATGCCCTGGATCATGAAGTCATAGCCCGGGCGCTCGCGGTAGGGCCCGCTGTGGCCGAAGCCGGTCACCGAGCAATAGATAAGCCGCGGATTGAGCGCTTCAAGATCGTCGTATCCCAGGCCGTAGCGCGCGAGATCGCCGAACTTGTAGTTTTCGAGCAGCACATCGCACCGGGCGGCGAGGCTGCGCACGATGTTCTGCCCTTCGGGTTTCGAGAGATTCACGGTGATCGATTTCTTGCCGCGATTGGCGGCCAGGAAGTACGCCGACTCGGTGGTGTCGCGGCCAGCGCCGTCCTTGAGCCAGGGCGGGCCGAAGGCGCGTGAATCATCGCCGCTTTTCGGCCGTTCGACTTTGATCACCTCGGCGCCCAGATCGGCGAGATTCTGCCCGGTCCACGGCGCGGCGAGCACGCGCGAGAGATCGAGCACCCTGATATGAGATAGTGGTCCTGCCATAAATTACCTTCGGTAATGGTAACAGGTGATGAAAAGGAGTGATGGTGACGGGTGATGAAAAAAAGTGATGGGCAGCTCGTCACCTCTTATCGTCACTTCTTATCATCACTACTTATCGTCACTTTTTTCTTCACCTTCCCACGAACTTCGGTTTCTTCTTGCTCATGAACGCATCGTAGCCGATGCGGTAGTCCTCGGTATTGAAATAAGCGAAGTTCTCCTCGATCTCGGCTGCGGTAAGCGCCTCCGGCTGCGGCGTCAGGCGCCGCACGAACTGCTTGTGCCAGCGCGCCACGAGCGGCGCGCCCTCGGCGATGCGTTGCGCCGTCGCGTACGCCTCATCCCTCAGACCGGCATCGGGCACGACCCGCGTGAGCAGGCCCTTGGCAAACGCCTCCTGTGCATCCCAGACTCTTCCCTCGATGAGGATTTCCAGCGCCACCGCACGCCCGACAAGCGGCAGCAGTGCCGCGAGTTCATCGTAGGCTATGGGAAAACCCAGGCGGTTGATCGGCACGCCGAAGCGACCGGACTCGCCGGAAAGTCTCAAATCGCACTGGCATGCGATTTCCAGACCGCCGCCCACACACGGGCCGTGAATCATGGCGACCGTGGGATGGCGGCATTCGCCGACCGCCTTGAGTGCGCCATGGACGAGTTCACGGTGATAGCGCTTCCCCTGCTCGACGTTGTCGCGCTCGCGCGCGAATTCCGCGATGTCCGCGCCCGCCGCGAACGCCTCCTGCCCGGCGCCGCGCAAGACGATGCAGCGCAGGTCATCGTTGGCTGATAGTTCGTTCATCACGCGCGCGAGTTGCTGCCACATGACAACGGTGAGCGCGTTGAGCCTGTCGGGATTGTCGAGCGAAACGGTCGCGATGGCGCCGTCGCGCGCGACGAGTATGCCTTGAGTCATATCGGATCGGCGGCGAAACGGGCTATTTTAGCCTAATAGGCTGCGCGCGTAGCCAAGCACGATCAGCGTCAGGACGCCGCCGCCCACGCCGACAAACAGATTGCGGCGGCTGGCATGGAACGCAATGAGCGCCAGCGCACAGGCCAACAGGCGGTCCATAAGAAGGCTGTGAGCCAGCATGCCGGTCGGCATGACGATGATGCGCGTGATGAGACCGGCCACCATTGCGTAGGCGACGCAGGCGATCCAGTTGAAAAGCTCGCTGTCGGTCTCGATCCGCCCCGAGAGCGGCACGCCCAGGCCCCGCCACAGGTAAGTCCCCACCGCGCACGCGAGCACCAGCAGCCACAGTTCAGGCATGGGGCTGCCTCAATCGCCGCTGAATCAGGTAGGCGATGGTGCCGCCGACAAAGCCCGACAGCAATATGCCCCACTGCGCACTGACCAGATGAAACAGCGGCCCCGCCAGCGCGCCGCAGGCCAGCGCCACCGCAGCGAGCCGCGTGCGCACGTCGCCGATCAGGATCACGAAAAAGTAGACCGGCGTCAGAAATACGAAACCGAGCCGCAGCAGCGGCGGAAACGCACTGGACAGATAGAAACCGATGGGACACGACGCCACGCTCACCAGCACGCAGGTGAGCGCGAAGCCGATGAAGTACGGCATGCGCTGCGTCCCGGGAAGTTCGGGACAGCGCCGCATCGCCGCCGCCCAGCCGGTCATGGAGATGAGGTGCGCGGCGAGATAGATCGCGGGCCGGCCGTAACGCTCATCGCGCAGCACCCGTGTGGTGGTGCTGTCGTCCGTCTTGGTCAAGGTTCGAGCGCGCGCCGGCGAGGCCGTATTGCTGGTTTGAATTCGACCCGTAGTGTACGGTCTTGGCGGGCAACGGGCGAGCGTTTCGCTTGCCAACGAACCGGACATCGGCTAACGTCTTGCAGAGCAGGCCAATCGCGGTCACGCCGTGGCCGCACCGTCAGGAGGAGGGAAGCCATGACAAACAGATTGATTGCGGCGATTGCGTTGTTGATTGTTCCGTTGGGCGGCCACCCACAGGAGTATCCGTCGAAGGCAATCAACATCGTCGTTCCAAATCCGCCGGGCGGCATGAATCAGATCCACGCGCAACCGCTGTCCGCAGTACTCGAGAAACTCACCAATCAGCCCGCTCCGGTCATCAACCGGCCCGGTGGAACTGGGGCGGTCGGGACCGCTTCCGTGGCCAACGCTCCGCCCGACGGCCACAACGTACTGGTGACGACGCCTAACCTGTTTCTCGTGCTCGAGAAGGACAAGCTCTACGGCATCAAGTCGCCTTATTCGCTCGATCAGATCGCGCTGCTTGCACTGCTTAGCGCCGACCCCCTGATCATGGTCGTCCATCCCTCGTTGCCGGTGAAAAACGTGAAGGAACTCGTCGCCCTCGCCAAGGCGAAGCCGAACGAGATCGTCTTCTCGTCCTCAGGCCCTTACGGCATCACGCATACGCCCACCGCGATGTTCCTCGACGCCACGGGGCTCAAGATGCGCCATCTGCCGACCACGGGCGGCGGCCCCGCCATCACGCAGGCGCTGGGCGGCCACGCACAGCTCACCGGCGGCGGGCCGGCGGCCGTCTATCCGCACATCCAATCGGGCAAGCTGCGCCCGATCGCGAGCTGGGGTGTCAAGCCGTACCCGGCGCTTCCGAACGTGCCGACATTCAAGTCGATGGGCATAGGCATCGAAGCATACCTGTGGGTGGGGTTGTTTACCGGAGCGAACGTGCCGGAGGCCATTCGCGTCAAGATGCGACAAATGATCGGCAAAGCGGCGGCCGATCCGCTTTTCAAGCAGGCATTGGAAAACGTCCAGGTCGTGCCCGACTACAGGGACGAACCGGAGTTCAGGAAGTTTTTCGACGCCGACTACAAGCGCCTGGCGGCGGCGATCGAGAAGATCGGGAAGCTCTGAGTTCGCGTAACGGGTGATGGAAAAAAGTGACGAGAAGAAGTGACGAATACTGGTGACGAAGTGATGGTGACGTGCCTGACAGCGCGTTTCCGTTACGATTTTTCGTCACCCCTTTTCATCACCCCATTTCGTCACCTCTTTTTGTCACCTCTTTCAAAGCTTGATCTTGGGATCCAGCCAGTCGCGTAGCGAATCGCCGAACAGATTGAAGGCAAACACCGCGAAGCTGATCGCCAGCCCCGGAAACACGATCATCCAGGGCGCCTGCTGGTAGAAATCGGCCGCCGCCCCCGAGAGCATCAGCCCCCACGATGGCGTCGGTTCGGTCACCCCCAACCCCAAAAACGACAGTGAGGCTTCGGCGAGGATCGCCTGCGCCATGAACGCGGTCAGCATGATGAGATAGGGCGCGACCACGTTGGGGATGATGTGGCGGAAGATGATGCGTGTGTGTGAATAGCCCGCCGCGCGCGCCGCGTCGATGTAGGGCAGTTCCCGGATCGCGAGCGCCGAGGAGCGCACCACGCGCGCCACCTTCGGCGCCATTGGCAGCCCGATGGCGATGATGAGATTGATGTCGACGCCGAACACGATGTTCTTGCCGAGTACCGCCACCACCGTGATCGCCAACACGATGATCGGGAAGGCGAGCAGCACGTCCATGATGCGCTGGATCACCATGTCTATCTTGCCGCCGAAGTAGGCGGAGACGACGCCGATCACGGCGCCTACCGTCGAGCCCCAGAACGAAGCGATGAAGCCGATCGCGAGCGCGGTACGCGCGCCGTAGATAACGCGCGAGAGCACGTCACGGCCGAAGGAATCGGTGCCGACCCAGTGTTCCCACGACGGCCTGGCGAGCATCCCGGCATAGTCCACCGTGAGGGGATCGTATGGTGCCACCCACGGCGCGAACAGCGCGCAGATCCCCATCACGATGATGAAGACGAGTCCGCCGGCGCCGAGCGGCTGCTGCAATATGAACTGCAGCACCGGGTGGCGTCGCTTCGGAACCTTGTAGGTGATCGTGGCAGCGGCGGTGCTCACAAGCCCAAACCTTTCAGCGCGAAGGACGCGAAGAAAAAACGAAGGTCGCCAAGAAAATCCTGATGTTCATTAACTTTGCGTCCTTTGCGTTCCAGCTTTTGATCTTTAGCCATAGCGAATTCTCGGATCGAGGAGCGCGTAGAGCATGTCGATCGCGAAGTTGATCAGCACGAAAAACACCGACACCAGCAGCACCAGCGCCTGGATCATGGTGAAGTCGCTGCGCGCGACCGCCTGCACGAAAAGCCTGCCGATGCCGTTGAGGTTGAATACCTGCTCGGTCACGACCAGCCCCCCGATCAGGAACGCGAACTCGAGGCCGATCACCGTTACCACCGGCAGCAGCGCGTTGCGCATCGCGTGGCGCGCCACCACCAGCCGCTCCCTGACGCCCTTCGCGCGCGCGGTCCGGATGTAGTCCTCCTGCAGCACTTCGAGGATCGAGGAGCGCATCATGCGGGTCGCGACCGCAGAGTAGCGGTAGCCCACCGCGAGCGCCGGCCAGATGAGCTGCGAAAGGTTCTTCCAGGGATCTTCCCAAAGCGACGTGAAAGTGAGCGGCGGGATCCACGAGAAGTACGTGAGCAGCAGCAGGATGACGATCATGCCCAGCCAGAACGACGGCACCGCGAGTCCCGCAATCGAGAACACGCGTATCGACTGGTCGATCCAACTGTCCTTGAAGATCGCCGAAAGCGTGCCCAACGGCAACGCGAGCAGGACGGCGAGGATGGTGGCCATGATGGCGACCTGCAGCGACAACTCGAGCCGGATCGCGATCTCGTAGGTGACGGGCTTGCCGGTCCACATCGAGAATCCGAAGTCCCCCTGCAACACGCCCCAGAACCACTTGAAGAACTGCACCCAGAGCGGCTGATCGAGGCCGAGCCGCACGCGCTCCGCGTCCAGCACCTGTTTCGGGATGTTCGCTCCGCCCGCATCCCCCAGCAGCATGGTGGCCACCGGATCGCCCGGCATGAGCCGCAGCAGGAAGAACACCAGGATCGCGACGCCGACCAGCGTCGGAATCATCAGGAAGATGCGATGGATCGTGTAGCGCAACATAGGATCGAGGATTGAGGATCGAGGATTGAGCGATCAGGATCGAGGGAAAGACAAAGGCCCGGCGCAACGCGGCTGAAACTCAATCCTCAATCCTGAATCCTGAATCCTGCCTCATTGGTCGAGCCAGACATCCGTCAGATCCTGCCCCGCGTAGTGGCTGGGCAGGATGTTCCAGCCCTTCAGGACCTTGTGGTGCACGATGATGCGGTGCCACCAGATGGTCGGGACGGTGTACGCCTGATCGAGCGCGCGCTTCTCGAACTCGCGCAGGATGGCGTAGCGCTTCTTCCTGTCGAGTTCGCCAGACTGCTTGTCGTAGAGGTCGTCCAACACGCGATCGGTCTGCTGGGCGTAGTTGATCGCCGAGCGGTCGTGCGACAGGTATTTCTGAAGCTGCAGGTTGGGTTCATCCATGAAGTCGCAATTGAAATCCAGCGCTGCATCAAACGTGGGCTTGTCGCGCTGCTGCGCGGCGAGATAGAGCCGGGTTTCGAGCTGTTCGTGCTTGACGTTCACCCCGATCTGCCGCCACTGGTCGATCAGGTATACGCCCACCGGCGTGTAGGGCATGGCGACAGTGCGGTTGGTGAGCGCGAACGTGAGATTAGGGACGCCTGCCGCCTGCAGCAGCTTCCTCGCTTCCGCGCGAGCAGCATTGATGTCCCTGGACCACCCGGGCAACTGCACGAGCTCCTTCTCGGAGGCCGCGAGGTCGTAGCCCGGTCGCAGGATGCCGCCGACGTGGCGCACCAGCGCGACCTTGGACAGCGCCTGCGCGCCGCTCCAGCGGTCGACGGCAAGCGATAGCGCGCGCCGCACACGCGCGTCGTCAAACGGTTTCTTCCTGGTGTTGAAAGTCACGACCAGGCTGCACACCCACGGTGTCTCCTGCACCACCGCCCTGTCGCCGAGCGCTTTAACGATGCGGTCGCGGTCAGCCGGCGAATGCCCGCGGAATTCCACCATCACCTCGCCCGCAGCAAGCGCGTTCACCATCGGTGCGCCGGCGATGAAAACCGCGAGATACCCGTTGAGATAGGGCTTGTCCTTTTCGAAATAGCCCTCGAACTTGCGGCCGGTCCAGTGCGATCCCGCCACGTGCTCGACAAAGCTGAATGGCCCGGTGCCCATGATGTTGCGCTCGGGGAACTTGGGATCCTGCTTCAATTTCGCCGCGCTGTAGACGCAGTCCCATGGCGAAGCGAAATTCGCCAGCATGGACGCGTTCGGCTTCTTCAATTTGAATACCACGGTCAGCGGATCCGGGGTCTCGATCGCCGCGATGTCCGCATAGGTTCCCTGGCGCAGCGAACGCACGCCCGGCGGCGGGTTGCGCAGCCGATCGTAGGTCGCCCTGATGTCCTCGGAGCTGAAAGTCGAGCCGTCGTGGAACTTGACGCCCTTCCTCAACTTGAAGGTGTAGGCGAGGCCGTCTTTCGCCACGGTCCAGGATTCGGCGAGATCGCCCTTCACCGCGGGATACTTCGCGGTATCGAACTTGAGTAATGTTGAATAGTGCGGCCGCACCGGATGAATGAAGGCGAACGACGAGTTGGCGTGACAGTCGTAGTTGGGCGGCTCGGCGCTCACCGCGAATCTGAGCACGCCGCCTGATTTCGGCGTTTCCGCCGCCATGGTGCCCGCAGCGGCCATCGTCACAGCACTTAGCAACAAAACGGAAAATTTCATTTCCCTCCTCCTTTTTATCCATCGGGGTGAACAAGTGAACGAGTGAACCCCCTCACCCCATCCCTCTCCCCGGGTACGGGGAGAGGGTGTTTGCTTTCTCACCCATTCACTCGTTCACTTGTTCACTCATTCACGGTTTCTAGAGCTTGATGCACGCCGCGTAGTGCCGCGGACGCACTTCCCGCAGAGGCGGGACGCCCATCTTACACTCTTCACTTGCCAGCGGGCAGCGCGTGTGGAACACGCACCCGCGCGGCGGATTAAGCGGGCTCGGCACTTCTCCGCCAAGCACGTGGTGTTCGCGGCGCGCCTCGAGCGCGGGATCAGGAATCGGCACCGCGTCGAGCAGCGCCCTGGTGTAGGGATGCAGCGGATCGGCGTACAGCGTGTCGCGGTCTGCGACCTCCATCACCTTGCCAAGATACATGACGATCACGCGGTCGGAGATATGCCGCACTACAGCGAGATCGTGCGCGATAAAAAGATACGTGAGCCCGAACTTCTGCTGCAGATCTTCCAGCAGGTTGATGATCTGCGCCTGGATCGATACATCGAGCGCCGACACCGGCTCGTCGCACACGATGAACGACGGCCGCATCGCCAGCGCGCGCGCAATGCCGACGCGCTGGCGCTGGCCGCCGGAGAGTTCGTGCGGATAACGCTCGGCCATGTATTCGAAAAGCCCCACCTGCGCGAGCAGCTCCGCGACCTTGGCTTTCGCTGCGGTCTTGCCGGGTTGGAGCTTGTAGACCAGCATCGGTTCGGCGATGATCTCCCCGATGGTCATGCGCGGATTGAGCGAGCTGTACGGGTCCTGGAAGATGACCTGGATCCGGCGCCGGTAGCTCTTGAGCGTGTCGCCGGAAATTGCGGTGACATCCTTGCCGTCGAATGCGATCGATCCGGCAGTGGCATTCTCGAGCCTCAACAGCGTGCGGCCGACCGTGGTCTTGCCGCACCCCGACTCGCCGACCAATCCGACTGTCTCGCCGCGGAATACGTCAAACGACACATCGTCGACCGCGCGCACGACGGCGTGGCCGGCCGCGAGCGCCTTGAAGCCGGTCGCCACCTCGAAATAGGTCTTGAGCCCGCGCACCGCGAGGAGCGGCTTTGCGCGGTCGAGCGGCTTGGGCGCGGGCGGCTCCAGCGTTGCGCTCTGCAGACCCATCCCGGTCGGTCCGACCTGTGCCATCTCCCGGGCGCGGATGCACGCCGAGTAACGGTGCGGCAAGACGTTTTCCAGTTCGGGCATCGTCCTCACGCACGCATCCTGCTGCGCCCGGCAGCGCGGCGCGAAACGGCAGCCCGGCGGCGGCTCGAGCAGGTTGGGCGGCAGGCCATCGATGGTTTCGAGCTTGCGCCCGCGCGGCTGGTCGAGCCGCGGCACCGAGCGCAGCAACCCCGCGGTGTAGGGATGAATGGGCCTGGCGAAGACATCGGCGGCGCTCCCCTGTTCCGCCAAGCGCGCTGCATACATCACGTTCACGCGGTTGGCGTAGCGCGCCACGATCCCCAGGTTGTGCGTGATCACCACCAGCGCGATGCCCAGATCGCGCGAGAGCTCCTTCATGAGCTGCAGGATCTGCGCCTGGATGGTGACGTCGAGCGCGGTGGTGGGCTCGTCCGCGATCAGCAGCTTGGGATTGCAGGAAAGTCCGATCGCGATCATCACGCGCTGGCGCATGCCGCCCGAGAACTGGTGCGGATACTGGTCGAGCCGGCGCTCCGGGTCGGGAATCCCGACCATCTTCATTAGGTCAACCGCCCGCGCGCGCGCCGCTTCCTCCGTCATTCCCATGTGGATCAGCAGCGGCTCCATGATCTGGAAGCCGATGGTGAGCACCGGGTTGAGCGAGGTCATCGGCTCCTGGAAGATCATCGCGATGTCGCGCCCGCGAATCTCGCGCATCTCGTCTTCCGAAAGATCGAGGAGATTGCGGCCCTGAAACAGGATGCGGCCGGCGACGATGCGGCCGGCGGGCTTGGCGAGCAGCCGCATGATCGCAAGCGCGGACACCGACTTGCCGCAGCCCGATTCGCCGACCAGGGCCACGACCTCGCCGGCCCTGACCTTGTAGGAAATGCCCTCGACCGCGCGCACCACGCCGCGCGTGGTCACGAAATGGACGTGCAAATCCTCGACTTCGAGCAGCCAAGGGCTCTGCGTTGCTGCAGCGGGCGCCGCTGCAGTCACGGTAGGTTGATCCATCCTCCGGCGGGAAATTCTGGTTATAGTCAGGTCAGGCTATTGACCGACAGGGAAATTGTCAAGCACAGAGGTCAAGAAGCGTCCGTGCCGAGCCGCGGTGCACGTCCAAGCCCTTCAGCAATGTCACACATTCAACGCTGATTCCAGGACTCGTGCGACATGCACGGCATCGCGGGCGGCGCCGTCGTGAATCTGATGCCGACAGCTTGTGCCGTCGGCGACGATCAGCGTGCCGGCGTCGGCTTTGCGCACTTTCGGCAGCAGGGACAGCTCGGCTATTTTCATCGACACCTCGTAGTGCTCGGCGTCGAAGCCGAAGCTGCCCGCCATGCCGCAGCAACTCGAGTCGATTACCTCCACTTCGAGTCCGGGAACGAACTCGAGCACCTGTTGTACCGCGGGCATCACGGCGAAGGCCTTCTGATGACAGTGGCCGTGCAACAACGCTTTCTTCTGCGGGAGAGCCTTGAGGTCAAGCTTGAGGCGCCCCGCTTCGACCTCGCGCGCAATGAACTCTTCGAACAGGAACGCGTTCATCGCGAGCCTGCCGGTTTCGCCGCCGGGGAACATCGAGAGGAACTCATCGCGCAATCCGAACAGACAGGACGGTTCGAGCCCCACGATCGGCACACCGCGCTCGACGTAAGGTTTCAGCGCATCGAGCATGCGCTGCGCTTCGTGCCTGGCTTCATCCACCAATCCACAGGATAGAAAAGTACGGCCGCAGCACAGCGGCCGCGCGCCGTCCGCGGCGCGCGGGAGGCGCACGGTGCAGCCCGCCGCCTGCAGCACCGCGAGCGCGGCTCGTGCGTTCTCGGGCTCGAAATAATTGTTGAAGGTG
>Ga0156176_1251_pt1 | contig 25593 bp, 28 predicted proteins | sample RifCSPlowO2_12_FD_107829 | JGI IMG/M metagenome (GOLD analysis project Ga0156176, IMG submission 107829) | Betaproteobacteria bacterium RIFCSPLOWO2_12_FULL_62_58
AGTCTGCCGCTGCCCGATGGCCCGGGCCTCGGCGTGGCGCTCGATGAAGCGAAGCTCGACAGGTATCACTTCGAAGCGAAGGCGGCGGTATGACGGCGAAATCGCAACGGCATGTCTACAACCAAAGGAGGAATGTCATGACTAGTCTGACGCAGATGTTTAACCGAAGTATGCGTTGCTGTACCGCCGCAGTGTTGTGTATCGCGGCCGCATGGGGACTTGCTGTTGCGCCGGCACAGGCCGCGGACTATCCGGTGAAGCCGGTGACCATCGTATGCTGGTCGGCGCCCGGCTCGCCGGTCGACGTGTTCGCCCGCAAGCTCGCGCAGTTGTTGGAGAAGGAATTTGGCCAGCCGTTTGTGGTGGAAACCAAGACCGGCGGCAGCGGCGTAGTCGCGGTCAACTATATGTTGTCGCGGCCGGCTGACGGCTACACCATCATGGCCAACACCGCGACGCTGACCACGCTGTTTAGCGAGAAGGGCGTGAAATTTAAGCCGGCCGATCTGCACATGATCGCGCGCCTGCAGATTGATCCGTTCGGCCTGCTGGTGCCGGCGGGAAGCCCGTTTAGGACCATCGACGACATGCTCAAGCAGGCGAAGGCCAATCCCGGCAAGGTCAACGTCGGCGGCCCGTTTGCGATGAGCGCGCACCGAGTTGCGTTCGAGAAATTCATGGAAATCGCAGGTATCGATGCGACTTGGGTGCCGTTTGAAGGCGGCGGCCCGGTGCTTACCGCAGTGGCCGGCGGCCACGTCGATGTCGGTCACACCAACCCCGGCAACGCCAAAGCGCAGGTCGCGGCCGGTAAAATACGCGTGCTGGCAGTGTCGAGCGATCAACGCCATCCCGATTTCCCCGATGCGCCGACCTACAAGGAGAAGGGCATCAACCTAGTGGCGGCGCAATGGCGCGGCGTGATGGCGAAGGCAGGCACGCCCAAGCCGGTCGTCGACAGGCTCTCTGCGGCGATTCAGAAGATTCGCCAAACCGACGAGTGGAAGACGTTCCTCAAGCAGGTCGGCCAGCTCGACGGTTACCAGGATCCAGCGGCGTTCACCAATACCGTACTGACCGAAATGAAGGATATCGAGCAGGTCAAGAAAAGGCTCGGCCTGTAAGCGTTGCAGGTGAAGGTCAATTCCCACCGTGTGGTGACGGCAGCTGTGGGCGTCGTGCTGGCACTCGCCGCTGCCTACCTGCTGTGGGTCACGTTTGACTTTCCCCCCGGCCGGCGGCGTGAGCCTGGCCCCGCGCTCTGGCCGCGCATCGTGCTGACCCTGATCATCGTGATGGCGGGCGTCATCGCGGCCGGCGCCCTGCGTGACAAACAGGACCGCAGCCTGATCGAGCCCGGCGCGGCGGCGGCGCCGTTTAGCCTGATGGGGCTGATGCTCGCTTACTTCGTCGTGTTCACGCCGCTGGGCTACTATCCGGCAACCGTGGTGTTTTTCTTCGCCGCGCTGTGGACGCTCCGGGTGCGATCATGGAAGGTGCTGGCGGGCGTTTCCCTTGGATTTCCGCTGGTGGTGCATCTCGTCTTCGAGCGGCTGCTCAACGCCAGATTCCCGCGCGGAGTGCTGGAAATGCTGGTGGGGAGCTGACCGCGTGGAGACCCTCAGTCTTCTGGGGTCGGGGTTCGCTGGCGCGCTTGAGACCTATAACGTGCTGATGCTGCTGCTCGGCGTCGCGGTCGGCATCCTCGGCGGCGCGATGCCGGGACTTAGCGCCTCGACGACGGTGGCGCTGCTGTTGCCGCTTACCTACGGCATGCCGCCCGATACCAGCATCATCCTGCTCGCGGCGACCTACGTCGGCGCCGAATACGGCGGCTCGATCAGCGCCATCTTCATCAACACACCGGGCACGCCCGGTGCGATTGTCACCACCTTCGACGGCTACCCACTAACCAAGCGCGGCTACCCGATCAAGGCGCTGTGCTTCTCTCTGGTGCCGGGCACCATCGCTGGCCTGCTTGCCAACGTCGCGCTGATCACGATCTCGATCCCGCTGGTCGAGTTCGCGCTCAAGTTCGGTCCGGCGGAGTACTTTGCGCTCGGCGTATTCGGACTGGCGACCATCTCCAGCCTCACCGAGGGCAGCGTGACAAAAGCGATGCTTGCGGCCGCCATCGGGCTGCTGCTCGCCACCATCGGCACCGACACAACAATCGGTTTTCCGCGCTTCACCTTCGAATATCCGGAACTGCTGGACGGCATTCCGTTGGTCCCGGCGCTGATCGGCATGCTAGCGCTGTCCGAGGCGTTCATGATGGTAGAGGAACTGGGCACTCGCGCGCTGCTGCCGCAGCGCTTTTCGCACGAGTACCCGACTTGGCCAGAATGGAAATCGGTGATGCCCGCTTCGCTGCGCGGCTCGGTGATAGGGCTGGTGATCGGCGCGATTCCCGGCGCGGGCTCGACCATCGCCTCGATTATTTCCTACAGCGTGGAAAAGCGCGCCTCGCGGCATCCCGAAAAGTTCGGCACCGGCACACCTGAGGGTATTGCCGGGCCGGAAGCGGCCAACAACGCGGTGGTCGGCGGCACGCTGATCCCGATGCTCACGCTCGGCATCCCGGGTTCCGCCACCGCCGCGATCATGATCAGCGCGCTGATGCTGCACGGCCTGCAGCCGGGACCGGAGCTGTTTTCGAAGAACCCCGAGGTCGTCTACAATCTGTTCGCGAGCCAGTTCCTCGCCAATCTTGCGATGCTCGCACTGGGCTTGATCGGCATGACCTGGTGGATCAAGATCGTGGAGGTGCCGAAGGCGGTGCTTGCGCCGTGCATCATCGCGATCTGTTTCGTCGGCTCGTACGCGGTCGGCGGCAACATCTGGGACATTGGCGTGGTGGTGGTGTTTGGCATCGGCGGCTATTCCATGCGCAAGCTCGACATCCCGGTTGCGCCGACGGTGCTGGCGCTGGTGCTGGGCTTCATGGTCGAGGCCAACTTTCGCCGCATGCTGCTGATCTCGGGCGGTGACTGGCTCGGCCCGCTGATGCGCCCGATCACCGCAGTTCTGCTCGCGCTCGCATTGATCAGCTTCGTTGTCCCGTTCTGGCGGACATACCGCCGAAGACAGGCGATCTTATGAGCAATCCTACCCCCCGTCAGCGGCTGCGCGTGCGCCTGGAGAGCACCCCGATCATTGTGGCGCCGGGGATCTACGACGCATACGGCGCGCGCTTTGTCGAGCAGGCCGGTCTCGAAGCGGTCTACATGACCGGCAACGGCGTCTCGGCGAGCCTACTGGGGCGTCCCGATGTCGGTTTGATCGATCTCACATTGATTACCAATCACGCGCATCGCGTCGCCTCGTGCGTCGATATTCCGCTGATCTGCGATGCCGATACCGGTTACGGTAATGCGGTCAACGTGCGGCGCACTGTCGAGGAATTCGAGTCGGCGGGGGTCGCGGCGATACATCTCGAAGACCAGGTCTCACCCAAGCGCTGCGGCCATCTGCCAGGCGCGCGGCCCGTGATCGAGCTGGCCGAGGCCGTGGGCAAGATTGATGCTGCGATTGCCGCGCGCCGCGATCCCGACTTCATCATCATCGCGCGCACCGACGCGGCGTCCGGTCACGGTCTCGACGAGGCGATTCGCCGCGGCAAGGCCTACCGCAAGGCGGGCGCCGACGTGGTGTTCGTCGAGTTGAAGACCAGCCCGACCGTGCTCGAGGATATGAAGCGCATCACCTCCGAGATCGACGCGCCGTGCCTGGTCAATATCGACGGCGGCGGCAAGCTGGGCGGATTGACAGTGCCCGCGATCGAAGAGCTGGGTTTCCGCATCGCGATCTTTCCGGGCCTCGAGCGCTACGCTGCGGGTTTTGCCATCCGCGAAGCGATGGTCGCGCTCAAGCGCGACGGCAATACGCGGGCGGTGCGCGACCGCATGCTGACGATGCAGGAATACAACGACGCGCTCAAGCTGGCGGAAGTCGAGGATTGGGAAGAGCGTTACCTGAAATAACTGCCAAGGCGCACAAAACAACAACAACATTGAACCGCCAAGATTCCTTTCAAAACCCCTTATTTTCAATACCCCCTTGAGGGGTACTTGAGGGGTACGCCAAGCACGCCAATAACGGGAGGATCAAATTCAGCCCGAAGACGCATAGGCGCAACCAGATTTCGGATTTCTTTCCTGTTATTTTTTCCGGGGAGGCGCATGGAAATTACCAGGACACTCGCAAAGTTCATAGTTACGCATCACTATCGTGATATCCCGGAAAAAGTCCGGCACGAAGCGGCGCGCTCGTTTTTGAACTGGGTCGGCTGCGCGGTCGGCGGCTCGCGCCACGAGACCGTCGAGCGGGCGCTCGCCGCGCTCGCGGAATTTTCGGGGCCGCCGCAGGCAACCGTGCTCGGGCGCGCTGACCGGCTCGACATCATGCAGGCGGCGCTGATGAACGGCATCACGTCGCACACCTTTGATTTCGACGACACGCATTTGAAGACCGTGATCCATCCCAGTGGTCCGGTGGCGTCCGCCATCCTGGCGCTGGCGGAGCAACAGCCGGTGACAGGCGAAGATTTCGTGCACGCTTTCATCCTCGGCGTCGAGGTCGAGTGCCGCATTGGCAAGGCGGTCTATCCGTCGCACTACGACGTGGGCTGGCACATTACCGGCACCGCGGGCGTATTCGGCGCCGCCGCGGCAGCGGGCCGGTTGCTGGGCCTCAACGAGCGGCAGATGACGTGGGCGCTCGGCATCGCGGCCACGCAATCCTCAGGCCTGCGCGAGATGTTCGGCACCATGTGCAAGCCGTTCCATCCGGGCAACGCCGCGAAGAACGGCCTGCTCGCCGCGCTGCTTGCGCAGCAAAACTTCACCAGCTCCAACCAGGGCATTGAGGCGCCCCGCGGGTTTGCACACGTTCTTTCAACGGAATTCAAGCCAGCGGAGATCACCGAGCGGCTGGGCGAGACCTGGGAAATCGCGCTCAACACCTACAAGCCGTTCGCGTGCGGCATCGTGATCCATCCCACGATCGACGGCTGCATTCAGCTTCGGAACCAACACCAGCTCAAGGCGGAGGATATCGAGAGTGTTTCCCTCAAGGTGCACCGGCTGGTGCTGGAGTTGACCGGCAAGAAAACGCCGCAGGCCGGGCTCGAAGGCAAGTTCAGCGTCTACCACTCCGCGGCGGCCGCGATCATTCACGGCGCGGCGGGAGAAGCTGAATACAGCGATGCGGTCGTCCGTGACGCCCGCATAATGTCGCTGCGCGACAAAGTGACTGCGGTCGCGGATAGTTCCGTGCATGAAGACCAGACACAGGTCTCGATCAAGTTGAAAAACGGAAACACGCTCGAGAAATTCGTCGAGCACGCGGCAGGAAGCTTAGCCAAGCCAATGAGCGATGCCGATCTCGAAGCCAAGTTCCGCGCTCTCGCGGACGGCATCCTGTCGAAATCGGAGACGGACAAGCTGCTTCGCCTGTGCTGGGACATCGGCAAGCTCAAGGATGCGGCCGAAGTCGCCCGCGCCTCAGTGTCGAACGGAAGTGCGAACAGGTCTTGAGGTTTGATCCTGTTTCCCGGGCTGCTGTGCGCGGCCGTGGCCGGGCGAAAACGAGGACTCAGGCTGCGCGGCGCTGTAGTTTTTCGGCGCCGGCCTTGGCTTTCGCCGGCAGGCCGGTCGCTTCGAGATCGGCGCGCATCTGCGCCTTGGCTTCCTCGGTCATCTCGGCGCAGGGCGTGCGCACCGGCCCGCCCACCATGCTGATGCATTCCATCCAGAATTTCTGCTCCGCGATGGCCATCCGGCCGCCTGCGCTGCCATACCCGGGAATCCACTTCGCCAGGACCGAACGCAGCGGGTTCAGGCTCTTGCAGATTTCCGTTGCTTTGTTCATGTCGCCGGCGAGCGCGGCGCGGTAGTAATCGTTGACCGGCGTGTAGCCGGGGACCTGGTAGAGATGCGGGCAGTAGTTCAGCAGCCAACGGTCGCCGCATACGCCGACGTTGTAGAGAAAAGGCGCCTCGTCCGCAACGCTTACTTCCACGTCCTTGCCGATCGCATCGCGCAACGCGATCGTCGGCTGAGGCTTCCCGACGCCCTGCTTGAAGCCGCAGATATTCGGTATCGTCGCCAGCCGCTTCGCGAGCCTTGGCGATATCGGGTACGTGGCCTCCGTGTTGAACAGGACGATGCCGATATCGACGCGTTCCGAAACGAACTTGTAATAGTCGTACACGGCGTCATCCCCGCGGGCCGCGACATAGGGGGTCAGGATAATCACGAAGTCTATGCCCGCCGCCTGCGCATGCTGCGCAAGCTTCACCGCCTCGTAGGGGTTCTGATGGTGGCAGCCCGCGATCAGCGGTATTCGCCCTTTCGCGACTTCGACGTTGATCTCGGCAAGCCGCATGCGCTCTTCATTGGTCATCGACCAGAACTCGCCGACATTGCCGACGCAGTAATGGCCATCCAGCTTCAGCTTCGAGATGCAGTGCTCGAGATTGGCCGCATTGCCGGCTTCGTCCAGCCGGTCGTCCCTGGTGAAATTCGTGGGCAGCGCGGTCCAGACGCCCTTCAGGACCGTCTTTGCGTATTCTTTCGCTTCATGCTTGCGGTATTTCATGGATGTCCTCCATGTGGTGTGATGGGTCGCTCAAGCGGATGTTGTGCCGGTCCAGCATAGCAGATCGTTTTCCACCCCGCCAGACGACGATGCGTGATCTGATGGCGCGCTCCTCCGCCTGTCGTTCCATAAATTGGACTCTGGTGCAATTCGTATTCTTGCATTGCCATAAGAGTAAAATGCGACAGACTGAGCCGATGAAGGATTGCCTTATTGGGCGAGTCTATATGCTGTCAAACGCCCTACTGAGCACCGGAAAACTGCGTGACGATGCAAATCCCTCATCCCCGCCCTTCTCCCGAGGGGAGAAGGGAGATTCGAGGTGCAAATGCCGTTAGTCATTTGCACGAGAGCCAATAGACCGATGTGCTTTTGAAAACGGCAAGCCCTGAGGGAAGGAAGGCTATATGAGTCTGGCACGCCAACTGGCAGAGCGCATTACCGCGCTGCGTTACGAGGACCTCCCGCCGGAGGCCATCTACTGGTGCAGGATCGCCGTCCTCGACACGATAGGCGTCGCGCTCGCTGGTTCTGTTGAAGAGGCCCCGCGCATCGTCGAGGAAGTACTGGATTTGCATGCGAACAGCGGTCCCAGCCTGATCGTCGGGACGAGCCGCCGCGTCGGCGCTCTCGACGCTGCGCTGATTAACGGCACTGCGGCGCACGCGCTCGATTTCGATAACACGGCGAGCAACATGGGCGGGCACGTATCGGCGACGATGGTTCCCGCGCTGATTGCGGCAGGCGAAGCATTCGGCGCCAGCGGGCGCGATGTGCTGCTGGCGCACGCCGCGGGGTTCGAGACGGCCCGCATCGGGTATGGCGTCAATCCGCATCACACCGAGAAGGGGTGGCATCCCACGTGGACGCTGGGTGTGTTTGCCGTGACCGCCGCCTGCGCACGGCTGCTCAAGCTCTCCGTCGGCGAGACGGAAACCGCGCTCGCGCTGAGCACATCGCTCGCCGGCGGCACCAAGGCCAATTTCGGCACCATGACCAAGCCATTGCACGCCGGACAGTGCGCGCGCAGCGGATTGATGGCAGTACTCCTTGCACGCAAGGGATTTACCGCGAATCCCGATGCGTTCGAGCACAAGCAGGGCTTCTTCAACGTATTCAACGGGCCGGGTAACTACGACACGGCACGCATCCTCGATGGCTGGGGCGCGCCCCTCGACATCATCACCCCGGGTGCGAGTTACAAGCTTTACCCCTGCTGCTACAGCACGCATGCCGCGATCGAAGCAGCACTGAGCCTGGTGCGCCAGCACGGCCGGTTCGATGCGCGCGAGATCGCGCGCATCGATTCATGGACGCCGGCGTCCGGCCTTCTTCACACCGACCGCCCCGCGCCAAACAGCGTGCTCGATGCCAAATTCAGCGTGCAGTATTGCGTAGCCCGCGCCTTGCTGCACGGCGAGGTGGTGCTCGAGCATTTTGACGGCGATGCTTATCGTGACGCGGTGGTGCGTGGCCTGCTGCCGCGGGTTCACGCTGCGCCCTACGCCGGAAAACCATTTTCGCCGGACGACCCTTTCGACGCCGAAGTCAAAGTCACCTTGACTGACGGGCGAACATTTTTCGCCAAGGTCGACCGGCCCCTCGGCAGGACATCGGATAATCCCATCCCGTTGGAACACATCCAGGCGAAATTCGAGAACTGCGCGCGGCGTGTGTTGCCGCCGGAAGCGGTCGCAGCCGTGTCCCGCGCGATCGAGTCGTTCGAGCAGGTGGATTCGGTGCGGGAATTCACGAAATTGCTCGAGCCGGGCGGCGCGGGCATGAGCGATGCCAGGCGGGTGGCGGGAATCAACGCGGCCTGACAGGGCATCAGGGCCGGGATAGCGCGGATGGGCAAGATGATCAAGAGCGCAGGCTTCAGCAACTGAATCGAAAAACAAGGATGAGCGCCATGCAACAGTTTGACGTGGTAGTAGTGGGCAAAGGAAATGCAGCGCTGTGCGCGGCGCTGTCCGCCAGGGACATGGGCGTCAGCGTGGCGATGCTTGAAGCCGCATCGGTGGAGGAATCCGGCGGCAACAGCCGCTTCGCCGGCGGGGTCATGCGCTTTGCGTACAGCTCGGTCGAGGACCTGAAGAAAATCACCGATATCCCCGACGATGAGGCCACGAACACCGATTGGGATAGCAACACGATCGAGGAGTTCTATGACGATTTGTATCGCGTCACGAGCTACCGCACCGATCCGGACCTCAGTGAAGCCCTGATCACGAAAAGCCTGGAGGGCATGGTGTGGCTGCGCGGCCAGGGCGCGCGATTCGTGCCGAATTACGCCTCCCAGTCGGCGATCGTCAACGGCAAGCGCAAGTTCTTCGGGCGCTTCCCGATCACGGTATCGGGCGGCGGGGCGGGCCTGGTGCAGGACCTGACCAATACCGCCGTGAAGAAAGGCATCGAGATCTTCTACGAAACCCGGGCAGTGTCCCTGATCTACGACGGCGAGCGCGTGCTTGGGGTGAGAGCCAAGAGCCGCGGCAAACCCGTCGAGTTCCACGCCCGCGCGGTGGTACTCGCGTGCGGCGGCTTCGAGGCCAATCCCGAATGGCGCACGCGCTATCTGGGTCCGGGATGGGAGCTGGCGAAGGTCCGCGGCACGCGCCACAACTTGGGCGAGGGCTTGCGGATGGCCCTCGACATCGGCGCCTGCCCCTACGGCAACTGGTCGGGACGCCATGCGGTTTCCTGGGAGCGCCACGCGCCGGAGTTCGGCGATGTGAACCGGTCACACGACCCGTACCGGCATAGCTATCCGCTGTCGATCATGATCAACGCCGAAGGCAAGCGCTTCGTGGACGAAGGGGCGGAATTCTACAACTACACGTACGCCAAGTATGGCGGCGAAGTGCTGAAGCAGACGGGGCAGTTCGCCTGGCAGGTGTTCGACGCCAAGGTGAAGCCTCTTCTGAAGCAGGAATACAGCGGCAGGAACGTGACCCGGGTCATCGCCAACACGCTGGAAGAGCTTGCGGCCAAGCTCGAGGGCGTCAATCCCGAGGGATTTCTCAAGACGGTGCGCGAGTACAACGCGGCGGTGCGTACCGACGTGCCGTTCAGTCATGCAGCCAAGGACGGGCGCTGCACGGTGGGCATCGAGCCGCCGAAGTCGAACTGGGCGAACCCGCTCGACACGCCTCCGTTCGAGGCCTACGGCGTGACCTGCGGCATCACTTTTACTTTCGGGGGGCTGCGCATCAACCACGAAACCGGACAGGTGCTCGACTTGAGCTACGCGCCCATTCCTGGGCTCTACGCCGCGGGCGAGATGGTCGGCGGCGTGTTCTATTTCAACTACCCGGCGGGCACGGGGCTTGTTTCCGGCCTGGTGTTCGGCCGGATTGCCGGGTCCGGCGCCGCCACCGGTGCGCGCGCGGCATAAGGCACTCTTAAGCCGCGGCTTCAAAATCAGGTGAGGTGTGACGGCCAAAACAGCAAGTCGCGAGCTGATCCTGGGCAAGAATGCCGCGCGATTGCTTGAGCTTTAAGAATGGGAAGCAGTGAGCAGTGAGCGGTGAACTTCTGTAGGGCGGTGAAGGTCAATTTTTTCCGCTTACCGCTTACCGCTTACCGCTTACCGCTTACCGCTTACCGCTTACCGCTTACCGCTTACCGCTTACCGCTTACCGCTTACCGCTTACCGCTTACCGCTTACCGCTTACCGCTTACCGCTTACCGCTTACCGCTTACCGCTTACCGCTTACCGGTCACACTTGCGGGTGCGTCGGGCACGGATCGAGGGAAATAGATGAAGCTCTACATGACCGATATCTCCGGCAACTCGTATAAGGTACGGGTGCTGGCGTCCATCCTCAACGTGCCCTACGAGAAGGTGTACGTCGATTGGGACAGCAGGGAGCACAAGCAGCCGCCGTTTCTCAAGCTCAACCCGCGCGGCCAGGTGCCGGTAATGGAGATCGAAGGCAAGGTGTTCTGGGATTCCACCGCGCATCTCGTCTATATCGCGCGCAAGTTTGGCGGGGAACGATGGCTGCCTGCCGACGCGCTGGGCATGGCGGAAGTGGCGCAATGGCTCGCGTTCGCGCAGAACGAGATTCACTTCGGGCTGCAGTGGTCACGTGGTGTCATGAAAGGACTCAAGACCGGCAGCCTTCAGGAGTACCAGGGGTATGGCCGCAAGGCGCTGGAGGTGCTCGCCTGGCACCTCAAGGACCACGAGTGGCTCGCCGTCGGCCGTCCGACCATAGCGGACATCGCGTGCTACCCGTACGTGAAGCGGGCGCCGGAGGGCGGCTTCATGCTCGATGCCTATCCGGCGGTAGTGACGTGGCTTGAATGTTGCGAGGCGCTGCCCGGCTGGCTGAAGCTGCAAGAGCGGTGAGCGGTAAGCGGTGAATCAGGATTGAGGATTCGGGATTCAGGATCAATTGAGTGAAACGTGAAACGTGAAATGTGAAACAGATTCCCTCTCCCCCAGTGGACGGGGGGGAGGGAAGTTTTACCTTTTCACTCATTCACTTATTCACTCGTTCACTCCGACGACAGGAGGCTGGTGGTGCTGAAAATTGGAATTGTGGCGGGAGACGACATCGGACTGGAAGTCGTGCCCGAGTGTGTCAAGGTGATGAAAGCCGCGGCTGCAAAAAGCGGGTTCCAATTGGAGTGGCAGGAGCTGCTCACGGGGCGCCGGGGGCACGAGGCGCACGGGCACACCTGCCCGCAGAGCACGGTGGACGCGCTGGCCAAACTCGACGGCTGGGTGCTTGGGCCGCATGGGCACAACGCCTATCCCCGCAACGATCCGACCTGGATGAATCCGCCCTTGCGCAAGAAGTTCGAGATGTTTGCGAACGTGAAGCCGGTCAAATCGTATCCCAATATTCCGTCGGTCCACAAGAACGTGGACATCGTGTTTCTGCGGGAGACGACGGAGGGCATGCAGACAGGCGGCGTGGTCGTGGCGGGAAGCGGGGAATTCCGCCCGAACGACGAGATCTCGATCGGCATGCGGGTGATCACGCGCCGCGGCGCCAATCGCGTGGCGCGCGCGGCTTTCGAAATCGCCCGTACGCGGCCTCGCAAGAAGGTGACGGCGGTGCACAAGGAGCCGGTGTATCGGCTCTGCTGCGGCATGTTCGCCGAGGAATGCCGCAAGGTCGCGAGCGAGTTCCCGGACGTGCGGCTGGAGGAAGTACTGGTGGACGGCATGGCGATGAAGCTGGTGATGTGTCCCCAGCAGTATGACGTGGTCGTCACGACCAATCAGTTCGGCGACATCCTCACCGACGAGGGCGCGGGTCTGGTCGGAGGGCTCGGGCTGGCCCCGGGGCTGGTCATGGGCGAACGCTATGCAATGGCGCAGGCGACCCACGGCTCGGCGCCCGACATCGCGGGAAAAAACATCGCCAACCCGTACGCGATGATCATGTCTGGCCAGATGCTGCTCGAGTGGCTCGGCCGCAAGCGCGATGAGCCGAAGGCATTGGAGGCGGCAAAGCGGATCGATGCGGCGGTGGACAAGATCATCGCCGAAGCGAAGCACCTCACGCCGGATCTGGGCGGCAAGGCGAGTACCACGGAAATGGGCGACGCGATCGCTGCCGCGGTTTGACACTCAATGCTGACGAACGAGCTCGCTGTTAGCGCGTCCACTCGCTAGAAAGATTCTTCGCCTTCCCTGCGCAGTCTGTGCAGAGCAACCAGTCGGATTGCGAGGTGGAATACTGCCTTGTGAGCAACTCGATGGCCTGTTCACGAGGGATACCTGTCTCCACGAGCATTCGGATATTTGTCTCGTCAATCCCGAAGCCTTTAGTGAGAAGCGCGCGAAATTGTTCTGCCGAAACGCGTGCGGCATCCTGTTCGGTGATTGAGGCATTACAAACGTCACAAGTCATGGTGATCGGTTGGAGGTGAGGGGGAGAAGGTTGAAACGAAGGGCTCCGCAGAAGCTCATCAAATTTGTATTCTCGTGCAAGTGTTCCTGCGGCTTTCAATGCTTCTTGTGCAATGGTCCCGGCATCTCTCGCGGTTAGTCGACATTCTTCCATTAGGCGTTGTAGTGCACTTCGATTACTTCTCAGCGACGCAGCGGACATCAGGATCAGTTGAGGTTTAGCTATCTTGACATTACTCGACTTCATCATTTTTTCGATCTGCTTACTTCCTTGAATAATCATGCTTACTAGTTCTGTTGTTAGTGGGTTAGTTGCTTCTAGATTCATAGTCTCGGTCACCCGCAGTGCCCACCTTCTTCGTACAAATAGCATGACTGCTCCTTCCCTATTGTGTGACGGCTGACGTCCTGGCTCACTTGCGCCCGACCTGCAGCAGCGCCTGCTGTGCGTATCCGAAAAGGTGCACGTCCGCGTTATCCGACATGATGAATCGTGACCGGTGACTACCGGTCACGATTCATTCAGGCTTGATGCCGGCCATCTTCACCACATCGCCCCACTTCTTGAGTTCCGATTTCATGTACGAGAGGAATTCGTCCGGGCTGGACGGCGTGGGCACGGTGCCTTCGGACAGCATGCGGTCGATGACGTCTTTCTGCTTCAGGGTATCGACGATAGCCTGGTTGAGGCGATTGACGACGTCCCTTGGCATATTCGCGGGGCCGATCATGCCGCCCCACGCGTACGATTCGAACAGTGCGGCGGCGAGGTGCCCGGTGTTGCCGACGCCGGGGGAGGAGTAGACGATCTCGTTCGGCCGCGCCTTAGCGAGCGCGATCAATTCCTTCACGTTCTTCACCGGCAGCGAGGGATGGGAGACCAGCAAGAGCGGAAAGCTGCACATATTGGCGATGTAGGTGAAATCCTTCACCGTGTCGTGGGGCAGTTTGGAATACAGGAACGGATTAACCGCCAGGGGGCCGGCGGACGCAGCGCGATGGTGTAGCCGTCAGGCGGTGACGCTTTCAGGTTTTCGAGACCGAGAATGGCATTGGCGCCGGGGCGGTTGTCCACCACTACCTGCTGGCCGAGGCGCTCGGAAAGTCCCCTGCCCACGATCCGTCCGATGTAGTCCACGCCGCCGCCGGCCGGGAACGGGACGATCAGGCGAATCGGTTTTGTCGGATAGGCCTGTCCCCACGCTGCGACGGAAAACAGGCTCAAGAACCCCGCCATGATGGCTAACGCTTGTGCTTTGTTGTATGTGCTCATTGCACCCTCCCTTGGTTTGAAGCGAGAAATGAAGGTCGCCGAATTGCGGGAACTTGTCAACAACCATTTGGAGTTTATACTGCCCGCACCAGCAAGTCAGGAAACCGCCGATGCATCACCGATTCATGAGGAGTTGAAATGGATTTTTCATTGAACGAAGAGCAGCGCGGCTGGCAGATGGAGGCGCGGAAGTTCGCGGAAGAAGAGATCCGCCCGATTTCGCTGCAGCGCGACCAAATCTCCGATCCGCGCCAGACCTTTGACTGGGAGATCATCAAGAAAGGCTCCAGGCTCGGGTTCCGGACGCTGGCGGTTCCCAAGGATTGGGGTGGACATGGCGCGGATTTCGTGACGCAGGCGCTGGTGATGGCAGAACTCGCCAGGGGCGACAGCGCCATTTCCAAGACCTTCAGCCAGTGCTGGAAGTGGAGCCATTTGATCGCCGCTGTTTGCAATCAGGACCAGAAGGAGCGTTTCCTGAAGCCCTTTCTTGCCGACGACACGTACGTGCTGGGCAAGGGCGGTACCGAGCCGAACGCCGGTTCCGATAACCGCTTGCCGCCTGAAGACGACCCCCAGTCCGGCTATAAACTCAGGGCGGAACGCAACGGCGACGAATGGATCCTGAACGGTGAGAAGTGCTTCATCGCGAACGGCAGCGTGGCCAAGCTGTTTTTCGTGGACGCACGCACCAACCCGAACGTCAGCATTCGGCAAGGTAGCACGCTTTTCATGGTGCCGAGCGATACGCCCGGCTTCCGGGTCGGCAAGGTTTCCAACAAGAGCGGCTGGCGTTTCTACCAGAACGCGGAGCTGATATTCGAGAACGCGCGCGTGCCGCATGCCAACGTGGTGGGCGAGGTGAACGGCGGCGTGAAGAAAAGCGGCGGCGACACTACGGGCGGGGATCTCTTCGGCGACCTGGAACTCGCGGCCAACGCGCTGGGAGTATGCGAGGCTGCGGTCGAAATGGCCATGCAGCACGCCAGGACGCGGACGACGGGCGGCAAGCACCCCATCGAGCACCAGGTCATCCAGTTGAAGCTCTCCAAAATGCACATGCTCACGGAGGCGCTGCGCTCGTTCGTGATGCGGGTTGCCTGGGAACATAATCAGAGGGCGCATTCCGCGAACGCCGGTCTCGTGATGAACTATTCGACCGACATCATTCAGGAAGTCACCCGCCTGAATATGGATATCCACGGCGCTGCGGGATCCATGATGCATGCGGCTGCCGACAAGCTGGCTCGCGACGCCATCATCTGGACGCATCTGGGTGGCGATTCCGTGCAGCGCATGAAGGTCGTCAGGCGCATCGCCGCCAGATAAGCGCCGGCTTTCGGACAGAGCCCGCCCTTGTTCCGGCTCAAGTTGGATTGAGCGTTCATGGAAAACCCGTGAATGAGTGAATGAGTGAACGAGTGAACGGGTGAACCCCCTCACCCTAACCCTCTCCCCCAGTGGACGGGGGAGAGGGAAGTTTTACCCTTTCACTCGTTCACTCGTTCACCCGTTCACTCCGACGATAGGAGGATGATCGTGCTGAAGATCGGTATATTGCCGGGCGACGACATCGGTTTGGAGGTCGTGCCCGAGTGCGTGAAGGTGATGAAGGCCGCAGCGGCAAGGACGGGGCTCGAGGTTGCGTGGAGCGAGCATCCCATCGGCAAGCGCGGGCACGAACTGCATGGCCACACCTTTCCGCAATTGACGATCGACGCGCTCGAGAAGCTCGACGGGTGGATACTGGGCCCCATCGGCCACAATGCCTATCCGCGCAATGATCCCACCTGGATCATGCCGCCGGTGCGCAAGCGCTTCGAGCTTTTTGCGAGCGTCAAGCCGGTGAAGTCGTATCCGAACATCAAGTCGGTGCACAAGGACGTCGACATCGTGTTCCTGCGCGAGGTCACCGAAGGCATGCAATCGTCCGACACCGTCGTCGCGGGCAACGGCGAGTTCCGGCCGAACGACGAGATCACGATTGCGTCGCGCGTTATTACCCGTCGCGGATCCAATCGCGTCGCGCGCGCGGCGTTCGAGATCGCGCGCACCCGTCCGCGCCGGAAGGTGACCTCCGTGCACAAGGAACCGGTTTACAGGCTGGCCTGCGGCATGTTCGCCGAGGAGTGCCGCGAGGTGGCTGCTGAATTTCCTGACGTGAAGCTGGAGGAAGTCCTCGTTGACGGGTTTGCGATGAAGCTGGTGATGAACCCACAACAATACGATGTGGTGGTCACGACCAACCAGTTCGGCGACATCCTGACCGATGAGGGCGGCGGGCTGGTCGGGGGGCTGGGGCTTGCGCCGGGGCTATGCATAGGCGAGCGCCAGGCCATGTCGCAGGCGACGCACGGCTCGGCGCCCGATATCGCAGGAAAGAACATCGCCAATCCCTACGCGATGATCGTGTCGGGCAAGATGCTTTTCGAGTGGCTGGGCCGCAAGCGCAAAGAGCCGAAGGCGGTGGAGGCGGCGCGGTGCATCGATGCGGCGGTCGAGAAAGTGATCGCCGCCGCAAAACATCTGACCGCCGATCTTGGCGGCAAGGCGAGCACTGCCGAGATGGGCGATGCGATCGCCACGGGCGTTTGAAAGGCGAGAGGAGAGAGGCGAGAGGAGAGAAGAGAGAGGCGAGAGGCGAGAGGTCAGGGGGATGGGATTTCCGAATCCTCAATCCCGCATTCCCGTAGCTACGGAGAAGCGCTTTACCGCGCCAGCTTGTGCGTGATGTCCGCCTGCCACTCCGCCCGGGGCTTGAATCCAGGAGTGGCGCGAGCGCGTTGCTCGGCCCACGACCATATCTCGTCCTCGGATTTCGACAGGTCAAGCGGAACGCGGTGAGGTTGGGGCACGTACCACGGCGTGTCGATCAGCAGCTCGACGCGGTTGCCCTCGGGATCGCGGAAATAAACTGACAGCGCGTTACCGTGGGATATTGGCACGACGTCGGTCACCGGCTCATTCTTCAACGCGGTGTGCATCTCCTTCAGCGTTTTCAGGCTGTCCACGCGGAACGACATCTGGTTGACCACGTTGAACGGCGTGTCGGCCGGCCGGCCGCTGGCCATTACAAGCTGATGGTGCTCGGCCGGGTCGCGGGTCATGAACACTATCCCGCCTCCGCCGGACGTGCTTCCGCGATCGCTCACGACAAAGCCGAGGAAGCGCGTGTAGAAGTCGACCATCCGGTCGAGGTTGGTGACGAAGATGCCGACGTGGCTGAACGCGAGCGAAAATGGCCGTGTCATCGCATATCCTCCGTGAGGGTTCCGCGGTTCCCTCTTGTGAACCGCGTGTCCGGAAACAATCAGGAAAATGTATTATAACCGCCGAAATGCTGCGCAACATGTTCGTCACCGTCATGCGCGATCCGGGCTACGCTTGCTTCATCCGCCGCGCGAACGCGTCAGCGAAGCGTTCGACAGCGTCCCAGTCCGTATACTCGTAATCCCGCGAGGTATCGGTGTCGCCTCCGGTGACGCCGACGAACATGCGCATCAGCAGGCGCTTGAACACACCATATTTGCTGTACTGCAGCGCCCCGGCGACGGTCGCAGTTTGCTGCGGGCGCCAGCCGACCTGGCGCAGGAAGGTCTCCAGGTAGCGCCGCGCCGCCTCGGGCTTAGCACCCGGCCCGCCCGCGCTCAGGCTCACCGAGAAGAAGGCGCCGGGCTGTTTCGCCAGCGCCGTGCGGTGGCCGCGCACCAGCGCGCGCAGATAGCCGGGGTGCCGGCCGTAGTGGATCGAGGCGCCGACAATCACGCCGTCATACGCTGCCGGATTCAGACCCACCGGAGTTGCGTCGGCCGGGTGTGCTTCCACGGCATGTCCCCGTTCCCGGAGCACTTGCGCAATGCGTTCCGCGATGCGCGCGGTGTGGCCTTCGGTGGTGGCGTAAAGGATAAGGGTGCGGGGCATCGGAGTTGGGTGCAATATGAGCGCGGCTGGCGGCGCAAGCGCCGCCGCCCCTTTGTTATAATCGCCCAAAAGATCAGGATCGGCAAACGCAAATCGAGTCACGAGGAAGCGAATGATGAAACGATGGCTGGTCACTGGTTGTGCCGTGGTACTTGCTGCGGTAACGCTGACGGCATTCGCCGCGCCGAAGAAAGGTGCGAAGAAGCCGGCGCCGAAGAAGATCGAGCGCCTTGCATGCGTGCTGGGCACGGAAGACCGCCAGGCGCGGGTTGCGGTCGAGATCATCAAAGGGCGGATCCAGAGCTTTGCGTACTACAGCAAGCAGAAACCGCGGACATGCTCCGTGCATCTCCAGCGCGATGAGGCTTATAGCAAGTGGACCGACGAAGGGCGCTTTACCAAGGTTACAACCGAGAACGGCGACTTCCTGTTCGAGAACAGACCGAAGGATGTGCATTTCCTGTTCAGAGACGTTGACCGCATGGCCTACTGCGGGATGGAGATCGGCAAGATCAATGGCAGCATCACCGTGATACGCGGCAAGAAGGAGTGCATTGTCGATCATTTGATGGATGCACACGAGGAGCCGTGATGGTGGCGGCATAAGGCCGAGGGGATGCCCCTCGAGGTCATCAAGAGCATTCCGCTGTTTGCCGGGCTCGAGCCCCGGGAACTCGAGGATTTTCTGCGCATCTTCCGGCGCGTGTCGTTCGACAGGGGCGCCTGTCTGGTGCGGCGGGCGCTTTGCACCCAGGACTGCCGCGCGGCCTGAGGAGCAGGGATGAAGCGCGCGGGTCGATCGGCTTTCCGAACTGAGCGGCAAGCGGCTGGCGATCGGTCGCGAGGGCAGCGGAGCGCGATTCCCGGCTTTGACCCTGCTCAAAGCCAATGGCATCGAAGCCGGCGGCCGGACCGCGCTGCTGGATCTGAGCGGAGAAGACGCGGCGCAAGCGCTGGTCAAGGGCAGAGTCGACGCCGTGTTCCTGATGGGAGATTCCGCCGCGCCGCCGATCATGCGCAAGCTTCTGGGGAGACCGGGAATCAGGATTCTCGATTTCGCGCAGGCGGACGCCTACGCGCGCCGCTTCCGCTATTTGAACAAGCTGGAGCTGCCGATGGGGTCCATCGATTTCGGAAAAAATATTCCGGCACGGAATGTCGCCCTGATCGGCCCCATGGTCGAGCTCGTGGCGCGGGAAGACTTGCATCCGGCGCTGTCCGATTTGCTGATCGAGGCGGCGCACGAAGTACACGGGGGCGCCAGCCTGCTGCAGCGCGCGCGCGAGTTTCCCGCCCCGCTCGAGCACGAATATCGCATCAGCGACGACGCAAGCCGCTACTACAAATCGGGCAAGAGCTTCCTTTATCGCTACCTGCCGTTCTGGCTGGCGAGCCTGGTGGACCGCATGTTCGTGGTATTAGTGCCGATCGTTGTGCTGTTGATCCCGGGACTGCGGCTCGTGCCCGCGCTGTATCGCTGGCGCGTCAGATCGCGCCTCTACCGGTGGTACGGCGTGTTGCTGGCGCTCGAACGGGACATATTCGCGCAGTCAGCGCCCGAGAAGCGGGAAGAGCTGCTCAGGCGGCTCGACGACATCGAGCAGGGGGTCAACAAACTCAAGATGCCGATCTTCTTCGCCGACCAGTTCTACGTGCTCCGCGGGCACATCGGCTTCGTGCGCGATCGTCTGGTGGACAGTACGGCCAGATCCGAAATTCCGCCGCCGCCCCAAGAAGATGAAGGCCAGCTCCCTCCAGCGGGCCATTGATATTCTTACCTGCTCGCCACAAACGTTTTGGCCCGTTGCAGCTCCGGTCTCTCGCCGTCAGCCTTATTGCATATCTCGGTGAGCTTCGCGTAGAAGGTCCTCGCCTTCTCGCGGGCCATCGACTTCATAGCTTGTGTCGAGCCGCTGGCGCCGCGAGGAGAAGCGGTTCACCGGCGCCCCGCTGCGGGCCTAGACCGTAACCGGGTAGCGCCGGATGTCGACCTGCGTGCCGGCCGCGGCCATCCCTTCAGCCGACTGCAATAGCGCGCTCGCGACAGCGTCGTCCACATAGTCTTCGCCACAGTTCGGGCAGACCTGCGCCGGCACGTCCTTGAACACAAAGGTCGCGCCTTGCCGCTCAAGCGTCACCGTCGTCGTGCCGGCTCGGGTTTCCGCCTGCTTGCAGACAATGCACTTCATCGCTTCTTCCTCCGAAAGCCCGGCTCCCAATCGGCCGTAACGGGCTCGTACACGGTAACCACAATCGTCTCGTCGTCCGTCGCATTATAAGCCGCCACCACGTGCAGCGGGCGGTCGCCCCGCCAGCCGAGCACCAGCTGGCTCGGGTACGGCGTGTCATCCGGGTAATCGGCGATGGTCTCGCCCGTGGCGAGCACCGCACGCACCTCGTCCGTCGAAACGGCCCGCTCGAACATGCGGCGCACCCCTTGTGCTATCATTCCACCTGTACGTAAACCTGTACAGGTAAATTATGGACGTAATCTCTTACACCGCTGTGCGCGCCAAACTGGCCGAGGCCATGGACAAGGTCAACGACGACCATCGCCCGGTGATCATCACTCGCCAGCGCGGGAAGCCCGCCGTGCTGATATCGCTTGACGATTTCAACAGTTATGTGGAAACAGACTACCTGTTGTCGAGCCCCAAAAATGCCGCGCGGCTCGCCAAGGCGGTGCGCGATCTGAAGGCAGGCCGCGGCCGGGCGCACAAGCTGATCCGGTGAGAATAGTCTGGGCGCCGGGTGCCTGGCAGGATTATCTCTGCTGGTCGCGTACCGATGTTCGCGTGCGCGACAAGATCAACACGTTGATCGAAGACATTCAGCGCCATCCGTTTACCGGACTGGGCAAACCTGAACCTCTGAAGCGCAATGTGCGCGGTTTCCGGTCTCGACGCATCACTCGTGAGCATCGCCTAGTCTACCGAATCGAGCCCGGCGTGATGCAAATCGCGCAGTGCCGTTTCCACTACTATTGATCCTTGCATAATCGACTAACAAATGAATGTCGTCCCCGTACGAAGCTTGTCCCCGCGAATGCGGGGAGCGGGGACCCATACTGAGCTACCACGAAGCGCGATGCATAGTATGGATTCCCGTTTCCACGGGAATGACATCGACCTATTACGACTGTTACGGGTAATGAGTAATGGGCGAAACCGCTTCAGCCTGAGATGGGTCTGCTCCCATCACCCATCACCCATCACCCATCACCCATCACTCATCACCAGTCAGGCGATTGCCTTCTCGCGGTACTTGTCGTAGATCACGCCGGCTTCGAACATCGCTTCAATCTCTGCGTCGGAGTACCCCAAGCCTTGCAGCGCTTCAACCGAATGCTGGCCGAGCCAGGGTGCGGGTTTACGAATCGCCAATAGTTCTCCCGTCGACTTGACCGGGATGCCGAGCGCCTTCATGCGGCCGATTTTCGGGTGCTCGATTTCCACCACCATGTTGCGCGCCTTGATGTGCGAGTCGTTGAGGGTCTGGTCGTAGGTGTAGACCGGCCCGCCCGGGACTTCGGCTTTATCGAGCTTCTCCACCCAGTGCGCGGTGGGTTGCGTCGCGAACACAGCCTCGATTTCCTTTTCGAGCTCGTCGATGTTTTGCAGGCGCGAGCGCACATCGACAAAACGCGGGTCGGTCAGCCATTCCGGCTTGCCGCACACCATGGTGCAGAAGTTGTGCCACAGCTTGTTGTTGTTGGCGCCCACGGTGACATAGCCGTCCCGGGTCTTGTAGGCCTGGTACGGGGTGGAGCGCCGGTGGCGGGTGCCGGTGGCGGTCGGCAATTCGCCGCCGCCGAAATAAGCGCCGAATTCCCAGAACGTCCAGGCCAGGCCCGCTTCCAGCAGCGAGGTTTCGAGGTACTGGCCTGTGCCGGTCTTCAGTCTCCCGATGTAGGCGCCAAGAATGCCCGAGAGCGCGGTCGCGCCGCTCGCGATGTCGTTCATCGCGATGCCGACCTTGGCCGGGCGGCCGCCCGGATAGCCCGTCATCATCATGATGCCGGACATGCCCTGCGCGACGATGTCGAATCCCCCCTTCTTGCCGTACGGCCCCGTCTGACCGAAGCCCGACATCGAGGCGTAAATCACGCCGGGATTGAATTTGCTGACGGTGTTGTAGTCGATGCCGAGCTTCTTCACGACGCCGGGACGGAAATTCTCGGTAATGATGTCGGCTTTCGCGGCGAGCTTCATGAAAATTTCCCTGCCTCGCGGGTTTTTCATGTCAAGCGCGATGCTCTTCTTGTTGCGGTTGAGCACCGCGAAACAGTAGGACTCGCCATTGACTTTGGGATCGAAGCGGCGCGATGCGTCGCCTTCCGGGAAATTTTCGACCTTGACGACTTCCGCGCCCATGTCGCCGAGCACCATGCTGCAGTAGGGCCCCGCCATGACGGAGGTGAGGTCGAGCACTTTAACGCCTTCGAGCGGAAGGGCCATCCGGATGTCTCCTGGAACCAGAGCGTGGCCGGAAGCACTCCGGCGCGCGCCCAAGTCTCAAAGTAAATAAAACCGTTGAAATTATAACGCGTTGGAGGTATTCCCCGCAGCCGGTGATTGAAAAGCCCGTGGTGCTTCCTCCATAATGCGGAACAAAAGGTAGTTCAAACCACAACGAGGAGGAGGCAAACCATGAAACTGTTCTATCGTATCGCCGTTCCGATTCTCGCTTTTGCGATTCTTTTTCCGTCAACCGCCGTCGCCCAGGCCTATCCGTCCAAGCCGGTGCGAGTGATCATCGTGTTCCCGCCCGGGGGCTCCAACGACGTGGTCGGCCGGATTGTGTTCCAGAAGATGTCGGATTTGATGGGACAGCAGTTCGTGATCGACAACCGCGGCGGCGCGGCGGGCACCATCGGTGCCGATATTGTCGCCAAAAGCCCGCCGGACGGCTACACCCTCATGGTGCAGTCCGCTACCCACCTTGCCAACGCGCACCTTTACAAGAAATTGCCGTACGACACGCTCGGAGATTTCATCGGCGTAACGACGATGGCGCGTCAGGTGGGCATGCTGATCGTACACCCGTCGCTGCCGGTGAAGACCACCAAGGAGTTTATTGCGCTGGCGAAAAAGCGTCCCGGCGAGATCGTCTACGGCTCTGCCGGCAACGGCAGTTTCGTGCATCTGACGATGGCTCTTCTCAACTCCATGACCGGGACCAAAATGGTACACGTGCCCTTTAGGGGGGGCGGCCCCGTCAACATTGCAATCGCGTCCGGCGAAGTCCAGGCGGTCATCGCCACCATAGGTTCGGTTTTGCCGAACCTCCAGGCGAAGCGCGTGCGGCCGATCGCGGTGACTTCGGACAAGCGGACGGTGCAGTTCCCGGATGTTCCGGCGATCGCGGAAGCCATTCCCGGCTACGAATTTACGGCGTGGATCGCCACGTTCGTGCCGGCGGGAACGCCGAGGCCGATCGTCGACGCGCTCAACGCCGCGCTCGGCAAGGTGCTGGCGGATCGCGATGTAGCGTCGAAACTCAGCGCGCAAACGCTGGACCCGATGCACATGACGCCCGAGCAATTCGCCCAGCGCCTGAAGTCGGACTACGATAAATACGCGAAGGTCGTCAAGATCAGCGGCGCGCGGATCGATTGATCCGGCGGCCTCGGCGCGGCGCGCACCACGCACTTTTCCCTTCATCCTGCGGGGGCCTCCCGGTCCTCGCAGGCCTTGCGTCGTCTTCAGTCTGATTGATCCGCGGAACGCTTTTCGGCGATAATCCCAGTCCTGCCTCGTAACCAAATTGGGTGTATCGATGAAAAACGTTTTGCATGTCACGGCTGTCATCCTGACCGCGGCGTTGCTTGCGCCGTTTGCCGCGGTCGCCCAAAGCTATCCGGCCAAGCCGGTGCGCGTGGTGATCCCGTGGCCGCCGGGAGGATCGAACGACGTGGTCGGCCGGCTCGTGTTGCAGAAGCTCTCGGAATGGATGGGACAGCAGTTCGTGGTCGACAACCGCCCGGGTGCTTCCGGGGTTGTCGGTTCCGACGTTGTAGCGAAGGCGGCGCCGGACGGCTATACCATCATGATTCATTCGACGACGCACCTCGGCAATGCGCACCTCTACAAGAAGCTCCCGTACGACACGCTCAAGGACTTTACGGGCGTGGGCCTGCTCTCGGCGCAGCCGGGCGTGCTGACGGTGCATCCGTCGCTGCCGGTCAAGTCGGTGAAGGAGTTCATCGCGCTTGCGAAGGCGCGCCCCGGCCAGATCCTGTATTCTTCGTCGGGCAACGGGAGCGCGCCGCATCTGCAGATGGCGTTGCTTATTTCGATGACCGGCATCAAGATCACGCACGTGCCGTATAAAGGCGGCGTGCCGCAGGTGACGGCCCTGGTTTCAGGGGAGACACAGGCTTCCTTCGCAACGATCTCGACTGTCATCGCGCACATTCGTAACGGCAAGTTGAGGCCGCTGGGTGTCGGCTCGGTGAAACCGTCGAAGACGCTGCCGGGCGTGCCCACGATTTCCGATGCGGGCGTGCCGGGCTACGAGATGGCGCCGTGGATCGGCGTGTACGCACCGGCAGGAACCCCCAGGAACATCATTGACCGTCTCAACTCCGAGATCAACAAGGCGCTGGCCCAACCCGACATCGTGCAGAAGCTGGAAAGCCAGGCGCTCGATCCGTTGCCGAGCACACCCGAGGAATTCAACGCGCGCATCAAGGCCGACTACGAGAAGTACGGCAAGCTCATCAAGCTGATCGGCGCCAAGATCGAGTAAACAGCATTGGCCACAGAGAGCGCAGAGAACACAGAGAAAGCAACTTCAAGAAGAACTCAAGTGACAGAGTAGCCGTCATTCCGGACTCGATCCGGAATCCAGTGCTGCTCTGGATCCCGGCTTGCACCGGGATGACGAACTGATCACATACGTTGTCATGCAGTTCTGTAGTGCTGAATAGAAGCTTGTATCTTCAATCTCCGTGACCTCTGTGTTCTCTGTGGCTATTTTTGGGGTTTGCCGATGGAGTTGGGAATCAAAGGAGAGGCCGCGCTCGTCGTTGGCGCAAGCGAAGGCATCGGCTATGAGAGCGCAAAGGCCTTGCTGGAGGAGGGCGCTGAAGTCCTGATCTGCTCGCGCAACGCCGGCAAGCTCAAGCGCGCGGCGCAGCAGTTGGAGCAGGCGAGCGGGCGCGAGGTGCGCTGGTTCGCGGCCGATGTCACGCGTGCGAATGACGTAGTGCAACTCAAGGAATGGCTCGGACGCGAGGCGCCCAGACTTGATATCCTGGTCACGGCGGTCGGCGGCAGCCACCGCGCATTCTTCGAGGAGCTCGACGACGCGGCATGGCTTGCAAACTATGAATTCAACCTGCTGGGAACAGTGCGGGTGGTGCGCGCGACGCTCGATTCTCTCAAGCAGTCGTATGCCGGCGGACGGATCGTCATCCTCGGCGCAGCCGGCGCGCGCATGCCGTACGAACACCAGGTCGTATCCAATGTCCACAAGGCGGGACTGATTGCGCTCGTGAAGACGCTCGGCGCCGAATTCCAGAAATACAATATCCGCGTCAATTCGGTCTCGCCCGGCCGCACTTTGACCTCGCTGTGGACGACGCGCGCCGAGAAACTGGCCAGGGAGCGCGGCGTGACGCCGGAGGAAATCATCGGTGAGTTTTCCCACGAGATTCCGATGAAACGGTTTGGCAGGCCGGAGGAGATCGCGGCGATGGTGGTGTTTCTCGCATCCCACAAGGCGAGCTACGTGACCTGTCAATCGATCCTGGTGGATGGCGGAATTGCCAAGGGTCTCCTCTAGGAGGAGGCATGACCACTGACGATTGACGAGAGTCTTGTTCAAGGTTGCAAGTTCAAAGTTCCGAGTTCAAAGTTCTATCTTGCATGACAAACCTCGAACCTCGAACCTATTGATGTTTGCATAATCGACTAACAAAATG
>Ga0156176_1169_pt1 | contig 25554 bp, 24 predicted proteins | sample RifCSPlowO2_12_FD_107829 | JGI IMG/M metagenome (GOLD analysis project Ga0156176, IMG submission 107829) | Betaproteobacteria bacterium RIFCSPLOWO2_12_FULL_62_58
CAATCGGTTACACGATGAGGCGGTCAAGGCGGTTGCGGTGCCGGACGTACAGCAAGCGATGTCGCGCCAGGGTCTGGAGGTCGAGACCGGCACGCCGCAGGAACTTGCCGCCCGCATCAGGACCGAGACCGCGGTGTGGGCGGAGGTGATCAAGGCCGCGGGCATCCGCGCAGAGTAAATTACGAGAGGCGAGAAGCGTGAGGCGCGAGGCGAGAGGAGAGCCGCGTAGGGTGCGCATGGCGCACCTCATGTTGCTCATTACTTTGTCGGTAGGGCTGGCGGGGATTGTGGCGGCGCAGGTGCAATATCCGAACAGACCGGTGCGTATAATCGCACCCAGCGCGCCCGGCGGCGCTGCCGATACTGTTGCGCGGGCGATCGCGCAACCGCTCGCCGAACGCCTCGGTCAGCCGGTGGTGGTGGAGACCCGCGCCGGCGCGGGCACCGTAATCGGCACCGAAGCCGTGGCAAAGTCGGCGCCCGACGGCCATACCCTGCTGATCGGCCTTCCCGCGCTCGCGATAAACCCGTCGATATACAAGAAGCTGCCCTACGATGCGCTGCGCGATTTCATGCCGATCACGCAGGCGGTCAGCCAGCCCAACCTCCTCGTCGTGCATCCGTCGCTGCCGGCGCGGTCGGTGAAGGAGCTGATCGTGCTCGCGAGGGCACGGCCCGGCGAGCTGGTGTTTGCCTCCTCCGGCGTCGGCGCCAGTTCGCACCTGACGATCGAGTTGTTTCTCCTCATGACCGGGACCCGCATGTTGCACGTGCCGTACAAAGGGCCCGGACCGGGCGTCATTGATCTCATTGCGGGTCGCGTGTCGCTAATGGCGCCGAGCACGATCGCCACCCTTGCCCACGTTCGAAGCGGCCGGTTGCGCGCGCTCGGTGTGACGACTGCCAAGCGTGCCTTGGGCCTGCCCGATGTTCCCACCGTCGCAGAGGCCGGCGTGCCGGGCTACGAGTGGTATCGTGGTTTGGGTTGGTCGCGCCGGCGGGCACACCGAAAGAAGTGATTGCGCGGCTGCACAAGGAAGTGGTATCGATTTTGCGCACGCCGGATGTCCGGGAACGTTTCGCCAGGGACGGCACCGAAGTCGTCGCCGGCTCACCCGAAGAGTTCGACGCCTACATCCGTGCCGAGATCGTGAAGTGGGCGAAGGTCGTGAAGAGCGCCGGCATCCAGGCCGAGTAAAGCGCGCTTCCTTCGTTTCCGACATTCGGTAGTCCGTCTTGCTCCCGGTAAAACGTCTCACTTCGCCTTCAGGCCGACAGCGCGGGCGATTTCGCCCGTGCGCACGAGCGTCCGCTCCGTAATTCTGAACATAGTCCGGCGTCCGCTCGAATGCCGCCATGCCGACGCCCAGGTGCTTGGAGGCGGCGATGATCTTACCCGGACGGAAGTAGATCGACGCCTTGTTCAGCGCATTGCTCGTCGCTTCGCGTCGACCCCTCCTCGACGAGGCGGGAGGCCACATGTATTGTTGACGATGCCGCCGGGAGTTGCAACACTAACGTCCCGCCTCCTGGATTCCAGATCAAAACCGCCGTGAAGATTACCGCCATCCACTCCACCAGCGTGCCGATCGCTTCCGAGATTCGGAACGCGTTTATCGACTTTTCCAGGATGACGGCGAGCGTGGTTGCCGTTGTCACCGACATCAAGAAGAATGGAAAGCGCGTCATCGGCTACGGTTTCAACTCCAACGGCCGCTACGCGCAGGCCGGTCTGCTATCCGAGCGCTTCATCCCGCGCCTCATGCAGGCCGACTCCACGTCGCTGCTCAATGACGCCGGCACCAATCTCGATCCGCACCGAATCTGGGCGTGCATGATGGCGAATGAAAAACCCGGCGGGCACGGTGAGCGCTCGGTCGCGGTGGGGGTCGTCGACATAGCGGTGTGGGACGCGGTCGCCAAGATCGAGGGCAAGCCGCTTTATCGCTTGCTCGCCGAGCGCTACAACGGCGGCAAGGTTGACGACAAGGTGTTCGTCTACGCTGCCGGCGGCTACTACTACCCGGGCAAGAATGTGAAGGCGCTGCAGGACGAAATGAGAAAGTATCTCGATCTCGGCTACTCGGTGGTCAAGATGAAGATCGGTGGCGAATCGCTCGCGGATGATCTGAAACGCATCGAAGCAGTCATCAAGATCGTGGGTTCGCCGGACAGGCTGGCGGTGGACGCGAATGGGCGCTTCGATCTGAAAACTGCCATCGAGTACGCGAAAGCGTTCGAGTCCTACGGCCTGTTCTGGTACGAGGAGGCGGGCGATCCGCTCGACTTCCAGCTTCAGGCGGAGCTTGCAAACCACTACGACAAGCCGATGGCGACCGGCGAGAACCTGTTTTCGATGCAGGACGCGCGCAATCTCATCCGCTACGGCGGCATGCGTCCCGACCGCGACTGGCTGCAATTCGACTGCGCGCTTTCGTATGGGCTGGTCGAGTATATGCGCACGCTCGCGATGCTGAGGGAAAACGGCTGGTCGCCGCGCCGTTGCATCCCGCACGGCGGGCATCAGATGTCGCTCAACATCGCCGCCGGCCTGGGACTGGGCGGCAATGAGTCCTACCCCGACGTGTTCCAGCCGTTTGGCGGTTTCGCCGACGGCACACCCGTGGAGAATGGCCAGGTGCCTATGCCGCAAGTGCCGGGCGTGGGTTTCGAGGCCAAGGCCAATCTTTATAAGGTGATGAAGGCGCTGGTTTAGATCGTCAGCGACGTAGGCCGGGGTGCGTGGAGCGCTCCCCGGCATTGATCGTCAGGTAGCCGCCGATGCGGCAACCTGACCTACGTCTGCTACGCCGCGCAAAAGCGGAAGACGTTCCCTACCTGCTTGGCGTTGTACATAGCGGTGTCCGCGGCCTTGACGAGCTTGTCCAGGTCCTGGGCATCGGCCGGATAAATTGCGATGCCGATGCTTGCGCCGACCGAGGCTTCACGTCCTGCGCCGCCGAGCTGGAAGGGTGCAGACAGCGCTTCGAGAAGTTTTGTGGCGACCATCGCCACATCCTGGCGGTTCGCGATTTTCGGCAGGATCGCGAGGAACTCATCGCCACCGATGCGGGCGACCGTGTCGGATTCACGCAGCCGCGCCCGGATCCTGTCGCCGACGGTCTTGAGCAGCTCGTCGCCGGCGTCGTGCCCCAACGTGTCGTTGACCGCCTTGAACCGGTCGAGATCGACGTAGAGCAGCGCCAGTTCGTGGCGGTCCCGCCGGGCAAGCCCCATCGCCTGGCGCAGGCGGTCGTAGAACAGCGCCCGGTTCGGGAGCCCGGTGAGGCTGTCGTAATGGGCGAGTTGCCGGATTTTCTCCTCGGCCTGCTTGCGCTCGGTGATGTCGCGGAATATCAGGGAGACGCCGACGACCCTCCCGGCCGTATCCTTGATCGGCGACTGGGTAATCGAAACGTCGATCCGCCGGCCGTCCTTGGTCAGCCGCACCGCGTCGGACGCGGGTATCGACTGGCCCGAGGCGAGCAACGCGCGGTTCTGCGCCGCCAGCGCGGCCTGGTCGGGCGGGATGATCAACGAGACGTTCTGGCCGATGGCTTCCGCCGCACTATAGCCGAAGAGCCGTTCCGCAGCGGTGTTCCAGGTGACGATTCTGCGCTGGAGATCGCGGCTGACGATCGCGTCGTCCGAATTCTCCACGATCGCCGCGAGCTGGGCGTGCACGGCCTCGGCCCGGCGGCGCTCGATCAGGCGGGCGAGCTGTGCGCCCACGCTGCCGATCGTCTCGACCAGCGGCGCGTCAGGGTCGCGCGGCTCGTCGGAGAAAAATTCAATGAACGCGGCGATTTCCTCGCCCACGATCACCGGGAAGGCAAAGGCGGAACGCAATCCCGCCTTCGCCGCTTCAAGGATCCGGCCCGAGACCGGGAGTTGAGAGAGATCCGCGAGCCACACCGGTTCCTTCTCGCGCAACACCTTGCCGACGAAGTGCCCGCGCGTGGCGGTGTGGTCGGTGCGTTCGGACTGGTGTATGAAATGCGTGAAGCGCCCGGGATCGGCCGCATGCCAGTACGTGGTCTGCGGGATGCCGCCCGGCCGCCCCTGCGCAAACGTGCCCACGCAACCCAGCGTCCACTTGCCATATTCGGAGATGATTCCGAGGCAGGACTGCATGGCCGTCTCTGCGGAGGCAGCCTCGTTCGCGGCCCGCGCCAATGACTCCATGAGCTGGCTGAACCCGGCCTTGCGCTCCAGCTCGCGCTGGGCGTGCTTCAGTTCGCCGATGTCGCGATAGATGAGAGCGACGCCCGTGACGTTGCCGGAACTGTCCAGGAGCGGCGAGGCGCTGATCGACACCTGTACGCGGCGGCCGTCCTTGGCGAGCCGCTCGGTTTCATGGGGGGGCGCCTGCTGACCGTCAAGGGCAATCGCTCTTCGCTGCCCGAGTTCGTGACGCCGGTCGTCCGGCACTAGGAGGCCCACGTCGCGGCCTACAACTTCCACGGCCCTGTAGCCGAACATGCGCTCCGCGCCGGCGTTCCACGTCAGGATGATCCGATCGGTCGCGGTGCTGACGATCGCATCCTGCGAGGATTCGACGATCGACGCGAGCCGGGCGTGCGCCACCTCGGCCCGGTCACGCTCGACCAGCCGGGCGAGCTGCGCGCCCACGCTTCCGATCGCTCCGAACAACAGCAGGTCCACCTCGCGCGGCTCCTCGGCGAAGAACTCGAGGAAGGCGGCGACCTCGCCTTGCACGATGATTGGAAAAGCGAAACCGGAGTGCAGGCCGGCGTTGACGGCCATCATCAGGCGGCCACGCGCGTCCGCTTTGTCGAATTCCGTAATCCACACCGCCTGTTTTTCGCGCAGCACTACGCTGATGAACTTGCCGGACAACTGCGTGTAGTCGTAGCTTTCGGACACGCGCACGAACTCCGCGAAACGTTGCGGGTCGCTGCCGTGCCAGAGCGAGGCCTGGACTACCGGCGTGGGCGAGCTCGTCTTGAGAAGAGCGACACGCCCGAGGCGCCAGTGGGCGTAGGCGGAAATTCGTTCGAGGCAGGTGCGCATGGCTGCCTCGGGGGAGGTCGCCTCGTTGGCGGCGCGCGCCAGGGCTTCCAGAAGTTCCAGCAGCGCCACCTTGCGGGGCCGCCTCACGGCGGCCCGCGGCGCGGCGGGCGGGCGCGCTTTCGATGATCGCGGCTGAGTATCGCGGTTTCTCACGGTGCGGCTAAACTCGAAATGGAAGCGGTGTCGCACGCATTCTACCCGCGCGGCCGAGGTCCTTGAAATTCATGGGTCCTAGGAGTTTGTCGGGCTTAGCCCCGACAAACTCCTAATGCAAAACCGGCGCAAGGAAAAACTGCAAAAAGAGGATGACGGATATGCGAATTTACCCCTCTTGTCGTTATATTCGGCCGTTTCGTGTGGGTTTTCGTCAGAATTGTCAGCCGGTTTTGCTTTTAGTCTGTAGGGTGCGCTTTGCGCACCTCTATACGGTGCGTGGAACGCACCCTACGTGCGAGGTCTCTCGCGTGGACTTGATCCCGCCCTACGCCGCGCAAACCGGTAGACATTCCGGAGTCAGCAGTCACGCTTTTTGAGGCCTGGCGGCGCCGCAACTCCAGCACGACGTGAACTGGCCTTCCAACGCCTCACCGCAGTTGGGGCATTGCCAGCGCTCGGCGCCGAACTGACGGGCGAACGAGCCATTGAGAAAAGCGACCAGCAGTTCGTTTGCGCGATCGAATTGCGCCTCGTCGGTGATCCACACCGAACAAACGTCGACCGGCAACTCACCCCACCCGCTGGTCAGGTACTCCCCACGCACGACCGCGTCAATTCCCTGCGATTCGAGGAATCCTTTGACGAGGTGCGCCTCGGGCGCGTGCTTGGCGACGTGAACCTGCTTCACTGTTTTGCCCGCGAGCTGGTCTTGATCCAGTCGGCAATGCGGCGCACGACCTCATCCTCAATCCCGATGAAGCCATGGTAGTGGCGCGCTTCGCAGGGATCGCCTTGCACGGGGCCGCCGCCGGCAATCCGGATCAGTTCCGTTTTGGGCGCCGACTTCAAACCTTCAATCAACGAGTTTACATCCGCGAACAGGATCACGCTTGCGACCGGGTTCCCGGGTTTGATCACCAGCACGCGCTGCGTGACGCCGGGACGGGTTTCGATGTCCTTGACGAAGGTTTCGGCGGCGATTGCCGGCGTGCAGCCGAACAGCGCGAGGATCAGCCCCGGAAGCAGCGAGCGCATGGTGGCAACAGCTTACGCTACCACCCGGCGGAAAGCACCAGCACGGATTATTTACACGCTCCTGCTGTGGCCGGCGCCGGCGATATGCATGTGGCAGGCGACGGCGTGTGCGGTAGCTGCGTTGCAAATCGTCAGCGCCGGTTCGACTTTCTCACACACGCCCTCGGCGAACGCGCAGCGCGTGCGGAAGCGGCAGCCCGGGGGCGGATTTATCGGATTCGGCGGGTCGCCGATGAGCGGGGGTTGCTCCAACTTGATATCGGGATCCATCGACGGGCGCGAGGCGAGCAGCGCCTGGGTGTAGGGATGGCGCGGCCGGTGATACATGTCGTCGACCGAACCCAATTCGACGACCTTGCCGAGGTACATCACCAGCACGTAGTCGCTCACGTACTGCACGACGTTCAGATCGTGCGAGATGAAGAGATACGTGAGCCCCAGGTCGTGCTTGAGGTCCATCAGGAGATTCAACACCTGCGCCTCGATCGATTTGTCGAGAGCGGACACCGCTTCGTCGAGGATCACCAGGATAGGATCGAGCGCCAGAGCGCGTGCGATATTGACGCGCTGGCGCTGGCCGCCAGAGAGCTCGTGCGGATAGCGGCGGCCAAACTGATTGGGATCGAGCCCCACCAGCGCGAGCAGCTCGCGCGCCTTGTCGATCGTTTTCTGCTTGGGCACGCCGTGCGAGCGCGGTCCGAATGCGATGCTGTCCTGCACCGACAGCCGCGGATTGAGCGAGGCGTAGGAATCCTGGAATACCATCTGCATGTTGCGGCGCAGTTCGCGCAGCGTGAAACCGCCGGGGTCTCCGAGACGCCTGCCGGCCAGCCATACCTCGCCTGCATCAGGCGCGATCAAATGCATCAGCAGCCGCGCGGTCGTGGACTTGCCGCAGCCGGATTCGCCGACGATGCCCAGCGTCTCTCCGGCGTTGATCGTGAAACTCACGTCGTCGACCGCTTGCACCAGCAGCCGCGGTCCCATGACCCGGTCGGACCGCACGGGGAAGTACTTGCGCAAGTTGCGCACCGACAGCAGCGGGTGCGGCTCGGCGCTCGTCGTGTGCGCCGCCGTCATAAACACGATGCCCCCAAACGACAAGTCAGGTAGCCGCGCATGTGGCAACCTGACCTACGACGTTCATCATTCATCCGTTCATCATTCATCGCTCATCGTTCAGCGTTCCTACAGCCGCACGTCCATTGCGCTGCGCAGCCCGTCGCTGATCAGGTTGAAGCACATGGAGGCAATGAAGATCATGAACCCGGGCAGCACCGAGACGAGCGGCGCGAGGAAGATCGACTCGCGCAGCGTGTTGAGCATCAGACCCCATTCGGCGGAGGGCGGACTTGCACCCAGGCCGATGAAGGAGAGCCCGGCGGAGATGACGATGCTGACGCTGATCAACACGGTGGCATAAACGAAAATCGGACCGAGCACGTTGCCGAGCACGTGGATGCGGATGATGGTGAAGGTGCCGGCGCCGCTTGCCCGCGCCGCCTCGACAAAGTCCATCGCCCGCATCTGGGTCGTGACGGACTCGGTGACGCGCGTGAGGGGCGGGATAAACACGATCGTGATGGCGAGCAGCGCGTTGCGGATGCCGGCGCCGAGCGAGCCGGCGATGGCGACCGCGAGCAGAATCGAGGGAAAGGCGTAGAACACGTCGGTCACGCGCATGATCAGCATGTTGATCCGTCCGCCGACGAAACCAGCGACGAGCCCCAGGCTGCCGCCGATCAGGAGCGCGACCAGCACCGGCACGATCCCCATCATGAGTGAGAGCCGGCCGCCGTGGATGAGACGCGAGAGCATGTCGCGGCCGAGTTCATCGGTGCCGAGCGGATGGCCGGGTGAACCGACGGGCAACAAACGGTTGGTGGAGTTTGTCAGCGTCGGGTCGGGCAGGCCGAGCCATGGCGCAAACAGCGCGGCGGCGGCGATCAGGATCAGAATCAACCCGCAGGCGACGGTGAACGGATCGCGCATGACGCGCCGCCAGACGTTTTGCCAGTAGGTCCGCTGCGCGATGCCGCCCACGGGGATTTCGACCGCCGTCGGCTGGCCGGTGTCGAATCCGAAGGCGAGCGCGATCTTGTCGCTTGCGGCAGGTTTCATCCCAGTTTAGCCGCGGCTGATGCGGGGATCGGCCCAGGTCTGGAGGATGTCGATCACGAGGTTTATCGATACGAAGAAAAGCGCAAGCAGCAGGATTGTCCCCTGCAGTACCGGAATGTCCCGATCGAAGATGGCGAGGTTGAGCAGATAGCCGGTCCCGGGCCATGAGAATACGGTTTCCACCAGTATCGAGCCGCCGAGCAGGTGCGCGAATTGCAGGCCCATCACCGCCAGCACGGTGGGCAGTGCATTGCGCGAGACGTGGAGCAGGATGCGCCGCTCCGAAAGCCCGCGCGCGCGCAGCGCTTCGACGAACTCCTGGCTCAGGATCTCCATGACGCAGGCACGGGCGGTGCGCGCGACGATGGCGCAGGGGATCGCGGCCAGTGCAATGACCGGCAGTATCATGTGCTTCCATGCGTCCCAGCTCCAGGTCGAAGTCGGGGTGCCGGCGCCCATCGAAGGCAGCCAGCCGAGCTGCACCGAGAATACGATTACCACGAGGATCGCCAGCCAGTACGGGGGAATGCTCACGCCGGTAATCGTGGCCGAGGACACCGCCTTGTCGAGCCAGGCGCCGTGGTTGTAGCCGGCGAGCATTCCCGCCGTAACCCCGACGATAAAACCGAGCAGCGCGGCGGCTACCCCGATCGTAATGGTGTTGGTGGCGGCGTCGATGAGCGTCTTGAAAACCGGCACGCCGGTGCGCAGCGAGTAACCCATGTCGCCGGTCAACGCGCTGCCGAGCCAGATCAGATACTGTACCGGCAGCGGCTTGTCGTAGCCGAATGACGCGCGCATCTCCGCCAGCATTTTCTGATCGACTTCGCCCACCACGGCCGACAGCGGGTCGCCGGGCGCGAGATGCACCAGCGCGAACACGACGAGCGATACGCCGATTGCGATCGGGATCGTGTAAAGAATCCGGCGGATGATGTAGTTCAGCATTCGCTACCGAGGGAGATCACTATTCACGTTTCACTTTTCACTTCAGTCGGCGACATAGACCGGCGCCAGGTCCTGGAACCAGTGCTTCACCTGGACCCAGCCTCTCACCCTGGATGACAGCGCGCGCGGCCCCACGTCGTGCACCACCCACACGTCCACCGCCTGGTTGACAAGATAAGCGTGCAGTTCGCCGAGCAGTTGATCGCGCTTCTTCTCGTCGAACGTATTGTTGGAAGTTTCGACCATGGCATCGACCTTCGGATCCGAATAGTGCATGTAGTTGAAGCCCTTGGGCGCTATCGCCTTGCTGCTGTAGATGCGGCCGAAAGCGCTGAAAGGATCGACCGTTGCCGAGGAGTTGTTGATGCCGTGCACGCCCTGGCAGATGGGCGATCCCGCGCCGGCGCGACGGCAATTGCGCAACACCTCCCAGTCCTGCGTGACCAGCTCCAGATTGATGCCGACCGCTTTCAGGTTTTGCTGGATGTATTCGTTCATCGGCCTGGGCAGCATCTGGCCCGAACCGGAAGGCGACACCATCACCTTGAGCGTGAGCGGTTTTGCGTCGGAATAGCCTGCTTCAGCCAGGAGCTTCTTCGCGCCCGCCGGATCATACTTGATATCGAAAGCGGGTTTGCCGAACCACGGGCTCGACTTGTCCACCGCGCCCGCCGCAGGTGCGCCGAAGCCGCCCAGCAGCTTGATGATGCCGTCGCGGTCGATCGCAAGGTTGACGGCTTTGCGCACCCGCAAGTCGCGCCACGGCGAGTCTTCGCGGAAGCTCATGAAATACGGCCAGATGTGCGGATACACGTTAGAGGTGATCTGGAAGCCTTGCGATTTCAGCCGCGGGATGAAATCGGGTGGCGGCGCCTCGATGAAATCGACTTGGCCGGAGAGCAGTGCGGACGCGCGTGTCGTGGCTTCGGGTATCGGCAGCAGGATCACGCGCTGGGACCTCGCGACACGCTTGGCATCCCAGTAATTCGAGTTGCGAACCAGTTCCGCGCGCTCACGCGCCACCAGCTTCTCGAGACGGAACGGGCCGGTGCCCGATGGCTGCTGCGAAAACTTGTTCCAGTCTCGCCCGAGCTTCTCCCACTGTGCCGGGCTGGAATAGAACACGTAGGTCGTTTGGTAGGGAAATGTCGAATCCGGCGCATGGGTCGTAAGCTCGATCGTGTGGTCATCGACCTTGCGCCACGACTTGAGCGACAGGATGCGCCCGGCGGCCTGCGCCGTCTGCCGTGCGTCGTGCTGCGGCGCATCTTTCTTGAACAGCTTGTCGAGGTTCCACACCACCGCGTCGGCGTTGAACTCCGACCCGTCGTGAAACTTCACTCCCTTGCGCAGCTTGAAGATCCACTTGGTGGTGTCCTTGTCGTCGATTTTCCATTCCGTGGCGAGGCCCGGGACCAGGGTCGAGGGACCTTGGGCGTCGTCGAGCTTCCAATTGATCAGCGCGTCATACAGGGTATAGCCGGTCATTCGGTAGCCTTCGAAACCGCCATTCGGCTGGCCGCTGGTGGTCGGGATGTCGCTCAAAGTCATGCCCACGCGCAGTGGTTTGGACTGCGCCCACGCCGCACCGCTTGCGAGCGCGCCCGCTGCACCCAGGCACACCAGAATCAGTCCCAAACGTTTCGTTTTCATAGCGTTCTCCTCAGGTTAAAAGCGATTCTTGCATCATTGCAGCGATGCGGTCATGAATGGCACTACCTTAAGCAAAAATGTGCGAAAGAGTTCAGGCGCGAAAAATCTGTCGTTCTCGCCCCCGATCACAACATTCGAGGGCAGGCTCCAGCGGGAACCCAAATAATCTGTCGTTCCCGTGAAGACGGGAACCCATTCGGCGGCTCCACATGTTCATATCGTAAATTGGATTCCCGTTTTCACGAGAATGACAACCTAAGCGTTTGCACGGGAATGACAAGGGTTGTTCCGTCATTATCCTCTGTAGGTCGTTCAATTGGCTTAAATCCGGTCTAAATTCATCCCAATGCGCGCTGCACCCACTCGGCGGCCACGAACAGCGCAGCGTCACCACCGTGCCGCCCGATCACCTGCACGCCGAGCGGCAGTCCCGTCGGGCCGCGGCCGCACGGAAGCGTCAGGCATGGCAGCAGCAGCAACGTCCACATCAATCCGAATATCGGTTCGCCGGTGCCATCGAGCCCGCTCGGCGCTTCCCCCGGCGCGCTCGGCGCGAGCAACACGTCGTAGCCACGAAACGTGTCGGCGATCCGTTTGCGGCAGCGTTCGGCAAGCGCCAACCCTTCCTCGTACTGCGTCCGCGTGACCTTGCCCCCGGCAGCGATGCGCGCAGTGAGACTCGGTGAAATGAGCTGCGGAAAACGAGTGCGCTCGTGAGTGAGTGCGCGGAAAAATTCGTAGGCGCTGACCGTGATCTGGGTTGCGGCAAGCTTGGAGAACTCGCCCGTCAGTTCGACTTCGCTCACCGCGGCGCCGGCGGCAGCAAGCATTTGCGCCGCGCGCTCGAGATTCGCGTGGCTCGCGGCGTCCGCCTGGTCCCAGTAGGGCGTGCGGCAAAAACCGATCCGCGGCTTGAGCGCCGCGACCGTGGCGAACGAGGTTGGCGGCAAGCCGGCCAGGACTTCAACCATCAACGCCGCGTCCTCGATGGTGCGCGTGAGCGTGCCGAGCGTGTCGAGCGATTCCGACAGGAACTTAAGGCCGGCGCGGTTGATGAGATTGAAAGTCGGCTTATATCCGATCACGCCGCAGAATGCCGCCGGACGGATGGTGGAAGAGGAGGTCTGTGTGCCGAAGGCGATCGGCACCATGCAATCGGCGACCGCAGCCGCCGAGCCGCTCGATGAACCGCCCGGCGTATGCCCCAGGTTGTGCGGATTGCGTGTCTTGTTGGGATGACGCGTCGCAAACTCGGTGGAAACGGTCTTGCCGAGGATCACGCCGCCGGCTTCACGCACCTGCGCCACGCACGCCGCATCATACGCCGGCTGGTGACCGCGGTAGATCGGCGAACCGTACTCGGTCGGCATGTCGCAGGTGTCGATTACGTCTTTCACGCCGACCGGAATGCCGTGCAGCCGGCTCTTCGGCGCCTCGCGGTCGCATTGCCGCGCCTGCTTCAGCGCGAGTTCCGGGTCGATGAAGGCCCAGGCGCGAACCGCGTCCTCGCGCTGCTTGATGCGTTCCAGACACGCCGCAACCAGCGCTTCTGAAGTGAGTTTGCCCGCCACAAGGGCGCGCGCAGCGTCGGCTGCGGAAATCTGGTTCAGGGCCAAGGCGGTGGTCATGCCGTGACGACCTCCCGGCGTCCGACGAGTTCGGGTTGAATGCAGCGCGTCGTGTGAGGATATGGCCCGTCGTTTGTGATCTCGCGCAGTTCAGGCAGCGCTTTTTCGCATTGAGCAACGACGTATGGGCAGCGCGGCGCAAAGCTGCAGCCTGGCGGCAGCGCCGCGAGATTGGGCGGCGAGCCGGGAATCGGCGTCAGCCGCGCGCCCTTTTCGACTTCGTGCACGGTTGAGCCCATCAGCCCTTCGGTATACGGATGGCGCGGCCGGCGCACGACTTCGGTGACTGCCCCGCTCTCGACAAAGCGGGCGGCGTACATGACGGCGATCTTATGCGACACCTCGACGGCGACGCCGAGGTCGTGGGTGACGAAAATCATCGCCATGCCGAGCTCCTGCTGGAGGCTGCGCAGCAGCAGGAGGATCTGGATCTGGACGGTCGCATCAAGCGCGGTCGTAGGCTCATCGGCGAGCAGCAGGGCAGGGCGGCAGGACAGCGCGATCGCGATCATCGCGCGCTGGCGCAGGCCCCCCGACAACTGATGCGGGTAAGCGTCGAAGCGCCGCTTCGCCGAAGGGATCTGCACCATGTCCAGCAGTTGCATCGCGCGCGCCGCAGCTTGGCTTCGGCCCAGACCTTCATGCTGCACGATCGTCTCGACGATCTGCTGCCCGATGGTGAACACGGGGTCGAGCGCGGTCATCGGCTCCTGGAAAATCATCGCTACCATCGCGCCGCGCAACTGCGACAGCGCCTGGTCGTTCAGCGCCATGACGTCGCGGCCGGCGATTTCGATTCGGCCGGAAAGCAGCGTTTTCTTCGGCGGCAGCAGGCGCATCAAGGCGCGCAGGGTGACGCTCTTGCCCGAGCCCGATTCGCCGAGGATGCCGAGCACCTCGCCCTTCTCAAGCGTAAACGAGATTCCGTTCACCGCGTGCACCGTCGCCTCCCGGCTCACGAACTTAACGGTGAGATCCTCGACCTTCACTAAGGGTTTGTCTGCCACTGCGAAATCCTATTAGCCGCCCAGCCCTCATCCCATGCCCTTCTCCCTCAGGAGAAGGGAATCTCGATCCTCCCCTCTCCACGCGGGGAGAGGGGTCGGGGGTGAGGGTCGAACGCCGATGAACGCAGATAAGGTCCAATAAAAAAAACGAATGGACAGGATTAACAGGATTTACATGATCTCTTGAATGAAAAGCTCTAATCCTGTGAATCTTGTTTATCTTGGTTGGTGGTTTTAGGTTTTCGTTTCTCATCGGCGTTAATCGGCGTTCATCGGCGGTTCCAATGGGCCCTTCACAGGCGCGGCGCGCAGCGATGCCAATCGGTTTCCTGCTGGTAGAGGTGCGCCGCGCGGAAGATCAGCGTCTCGGAAAACGGCCGGCCCATGAGCTGAAAGGCGATCGGCAGACCGTTTTCCGAGAAACCGGCCGGGACCGACAGCGCGGGCAGACCCAGATAATTGGTCGGGCGCGTGTTACGCGTGATGCGCGATACGATGCCGGTCACGTCGCCCGAAGCCCTGGGCTCGGTTTCGGCGATGGTGGGCGGCGGCATCACCATGACCGGCGTGTGCAGCAGATCCACCTTCATATAGACCTGCCGCATGAAGTCATCGAGCAGGTGGGCGCGCAGATTGATCGCCTGCAGATAGGTCGTCACGGGAATGTGAAAACCGGCCTCCATCCGGCTCAGCACGTAGAGCGAATAATCCTGCGGCCGGGTGCGGATCCACGGACCGTGCATCGTCGCCGCCTCCGACTGGGACACGGTGGCGGAGAGCAGAAAGATTTCCTGCGGATCGGGCACTTTGATCTCGATGATGCGCGCCCCCAGCGTTTTGAAAACCGCCAGGCTTTCCTCCATACGCTTTCTGACATCGCCGGTCGCGCCGTCGTAATAATGGTTGGCCGGCACGCCGATTTTCAGTCCCTTGACGCGGCCGGCGAGAGCCTGTTCGTAATTGGGAGCCGGTTCGTTGACGCAAGTCGGATCCTTGGGATCGGCGCCGGCGATGATGCGCGTCAGGCGCGCGCAGTCGTGCACGGTGCGGGTGAGCGGGCCCACGGTGTCCTGCGACCAGGAGCGCGGCATGATGCCGTAGCGGCTGATCAGGCCGTAGGTGGGCTTCAGTCCCACCACGCCGCACGCGGCAGCCGGCAGCCGCACCGAGCCGCCGGTGTCCGATCCCAGCGCGCCATAGCAGGCGCGTGCCGCCACCGCCGAACCCGAGCCGCTCGACGAGCCGCCGGTCATGTGCGCCGGGTTCCACGGGTTGCGGCAATGTCCCCAGTGGTCGTTGTGTCCGGTCGGATTGGCGGCGAACTCCGACATGTTGAGACCACCCAGCCAGATCGCGCCGGCGGCGGCGAGCCGCTCGACGACGGTCGCTGTTACCCTGGGCCGGTAATCGCGCAGGATGTTCGAGCCGCCGGTGGAGACTTTGCCGGCGCGGTAATACATGTCCTTGTGCGCAAGCGGCACCCCGTGCAGCGGGCCCAACCTGGCGCCGCGCTTCAGCGCCTGGTCCGCCTTCCTGGCCGCTTTCAGCGCTTCCTCGGCTTCGATCGAAATGAAGCAGTTGAGCTGTGGCTGCACGCGCGCGGCATGGTCAAGGCAGGCGCGGGTAACTTCGACCGACGACACTTTCTTCCTGCGGATCGCGCCGGCGACCTCGATCAGGCTCAGATTGAGCAGTTCGGTAGGGGTCATTTCGCATTCGCCTGACGGTACGCGAGCAGCAGCGCGGTGAAGCGCGCTGGCTCGTCGTTGAAATCGAGCCGCACCGCGGCATCGAGCACGGCGTTGTTGAGGCGCTCGACCTCGGCCGCGAGTTCGCCGGCGCGGTGTTCCGAGATATCGAGACGGACGAGTTGCCGGCCGTGGTCGCGGATCAGTTGTGCGGTGAGCTTTTCGTTCGTCATAGTCACTTATCAGTTTTATTTGGCAAGTCCAAGTTCGGTGAGCAGCACTCTCGACTGCTCATAGTCTTTCTTGAGATAGGCCAGTGTGTCGCGCGCATTCTTGTAGCCCCACTCCCAGGAATTGAATTCGAGGTATTTTTTCCATTCCTCATGCTGCACCGTTTTCTGGAACACGCCCTCCCAGTACGCGACCTGCGCCGGCGTGATGCCCTTGGGACCGACGAAGATGGTCCAGCCTTCCATCACCACGTCGTAGCCCTGCTCGCGGCAGGTTGGCACATCGGGGAGCCCGGCCGAGCGTCTCGGGGTGCTGAGGCAGAGGATGCGCATCTTGCCGGCTTTATGGTGCGGGATCGGGTTGTTGACCGCCTGCACCATCGCGTCGATATGCCCGCCGAGCAGGTTGGTGACCGATTCGGCGCCGCCGCCGAACACCAGGATCTTGAGCTGTTTCGGGTCGATGCCGGCGGACTTGGCGAGCAAAGCGACGGTGAAGTGATTGATCGCGCCACGAGTGCTCCCGACCGAGATCGCGAGCGAGCTCGGGTCCTTCTTGAGTTGCGCCACGAAATCCTTCAGCGTCTTGTACGGGGAATCGGCGCGCACGGCGAGCGCAGCCGGTTCGTTGCCGACGAAGGAAAGCGGCGTGATGTCGTTGAAGTGCAGCGGGCTCCGGCCGGTGATGTGGTTGGTGTTGAGGCCCGCCTGGGCGATGGCGATGTGGTGGCCGTCGCCGGTTTTCTGACTCACGTAGGTGTAGGCGAGCGAGCCGCCGCCGCCAACCTTGTTGGTGATAACGGCGTCCACAAGTTTGGTTTCCTGCCAGATCCTGTGCATCACGCGGGCCGACTTGTCGTTGCCGCCGCCCGGCGCCGCGAACACCACGACTTCCACCGTCTTTTCCGGCTTCCAGGCGGACTGCGCGTGCACCGCTGAAGTTGATAATGCCAGCAGGGCGCACGCGCCGGTGGCCAGGATGTGAAGGTGCGGACGGAACCAGCGGAATACTTGGGGCATGGTGTGATCTCCTCGCTTTCGGACAACCAGATCTGGATGACAGTGGCGCTTATCGTCGTCCAGTGGTCCCTATCTTAAACCGTCCACGCGGCGCAGAGAAGAGGCGCGGCTTACCTTTGCTATACTATTGATCCTTGCCTTCAGACCTTCCGCCGGCGTTTCACGACGCGGCACCGAATATGATCTCATGCCGAGTTACAGCGATCTCGTTTTCCTGAGCGCCGCTGCCCAGGCCAAGCTCGTCCGGCAGCGCGCGATTTCGCCCGTTGACCTGGTGCAGGCTTGTCTTGCCCGCATCGAGCGCTACGACCCGGTGTTGCGCGCTTACATCACGGTGTGCGCCGAACAGGCGCTGGCGGAAGCGCGACAGGCCGAGGGCGAAATTGCGGCGGGGACTTATCGCGGACCGCTGCACGGCATCCCGTTCGGCGTGAAGGATCAGTTGTGCACGCGCGGCATCAGGACCACGGTCGGATCGAGAATCAAGGCCGATTACGTACCCGACTTCGACGCTACCGTGATCGCGCGGCTCAAAGCCGCGGGCGCGATCCTGATCGGCAAGGAAAACCTGCACGAGTTCGGCAAGGGCGGGACCCATGTTTTTCCTTACGGCCAGCCGCGCAATCCATGGGACCCCGATCGCAATCCGGGCAGTTCGTCGAGCGGCTCCGGCATCGCGCCGGCCGCGGGTTTCTGTTCCAGCTCGCTCGGCGAGGACACGGGCGGTTCGGTGCGCGGTCCGGCTGCGGCGTGCAGCGTGGTGGGATTGCGGCCGACGTTCGGCCGCGTCAGCCGTCACGGCGGCGTCATGTACGGATGGACGGCGGACACCATCGGGCCGCTCACGCGCACGGTGGAGGACAATGCGTTGTTCCTGCAGGCGGTTGCCGGCTACGATGCCGGCGATCCGCTGACCAGCAAACGCCCGGTGCCGGATTACGCGGCGGCATTGCGGCTCGATCTCCAGGGCCTGCGGCTCGCGGTGGTGCGGGAGATGAGCTGGCCCGACGGCGTGCATCCCGAAGTGCGGCGCGCGTTCGAGCAGGCGCTTGCCGTGCTCAAGGAACTCGGCGCGGAGCTGACCGAAGTGTCGTTGCCCTGGGCCAAGCACGCGATCCCGCTCAATATGATGACTTCGGACGCCGACGTTGCTTCGATGTATGTGCCCCTGCTGAGAACGCGCTGGAACGATTTCGACATCGGCACACGCACGCGCATGGCGACCGCCGCATTGGTGCCGGCATCGATCTACAGCCGCGCCATGCGCGCGCGGGCGGTGGTGCGCGGCCAGATCCTCGCTGCGCTCAGGAGCCACGACGCGCTGCTGTCGCCGACCAACCTTAAACCGCCGGCGCTGATCGAAGATGCGCGCGAGAAAGTCGAGTCCCAGGCCGATGTCGCGCAGCGGCTGATCCTGCGGCGCATCAGCACCCATCCTTTTGGCACGGCCAATACGCCGACGCTGGCGCTGCCGATGGGGTTTACCCAGGATGGGCTGCCGCTGTCATTGCAGATCGCGGGCCGGCCGTTTGCCGAGGAGACGGTCTTTCGCATCGGCCACGCCTACGAGCGTGCGACGCCGTGGCATGCGCGGCATCCCGATCTCGAGCGCACACTGCATGCATACCTCAGGCACGACGAAACCGCGAGAGTTTGAGCATGGAGCTGACGAGGCAACAAGTGCGGGAGATGGTGGCAGCCATCAACCTCGAAATCCCGGAAGCGGATCTCGAAAACGTCAGACTGCGCCTGACGACGCTGCTCACTTCCATGGAAGAGATCGAGCGCGAACTGGGCGCAGCGATGGACCAGACCGAACCTGTCCCGCCGGTCTATCCGCATGATGAGTTTTAGAAGCATCAACGCAAAGGTCGCGAAGGAAAAACGAAGCTTTTGACTTTCAGTCGGAGATAAAGTGAATCGAGCGTTGAAGATTGGAATTCTGGAGGGCGACGACATCGGGCTGGAGGTGGTGCCGGAGGCGATCAAGGTGATGCGCGCCGCGGCGGCGAAGACCAGGCTTTCGATCGAGTGGTTCCCGATGCCGATCGGCCGCAAGGCGTTCGACCAGCTCGGCTATACGTTGCCGCCCGGCACGCTGGAAAAGCTCGATACCCTGGATGGCTGGGTGCTGGGGCCCATCGGGCATCAGGCCTATCCCAAGGACCAGCCGAATGCGATCAATCCGCACCCGATCTTGCGCAAGCATTTCGATCTCTTCGCCAACATCCGCCCCGCGAAATCGTACCCCGGCCTGCCGGCGCTGTACCACGACGTCGACCTCATCATCGTGCGCGAGAACAACGAGGGATTCCCGCCCGACCGCAACACTTACATGGGCAACGGTGAATTCCGCCCCACGCCCGACATGACGATCTCGATCCGCCTCGTCACGCGTCAGGGATCGAGCAAGGTGGCGCGTGCCGCATTCGAGCTTGCGCGCACCCGCCCGCGCAGGAAAGTGACCGCGGTGCACAAGAACACGGTGTTCAAGCTGGGCTGCGGCATGTTCGCCGAGGAGTGCCGCAGGGTCGCGCAGGACTATCCCGACATCACGCTAGACGAGGTGATGGTTGACACCTTCGGCATGCGGCTCGTCATGAAACCACAGCAGTTCGATGTCGTCGTGACCACCAATACCTTCGGCGACATCCTGTCCGACGTGGCCGCGGGGCTGGTGGGCGGGCTTGGGCTCGCGCCGGCGCTGTCGGCGGGACCGGCTCGCGCGATGGCGCAGGCAACGCACGGTTCCGCTCCGGACATCGCGGGCAAAAGCATTGCCAATCCGTACGCGATGATCATGTCGGGGCAGATGCTGTTGGCCTGGCTCGGCCACAAGCATGACGAGCCCAAGGCTGTGAAAGCGGCGGAGGTGGTCGAGCGCGCGATGCAGAACGTAATCAACGCCGGCAAAACGCTCACGCCCGACCTCGGCGGCAAGGCCTCAACGGTCGAAATGGGCGATGCGGTCGCCGCACAAGTGCAAGCGTGAGAGCGCGAGGGCGTGAGAGCGTAAGGCATCAAGGGTGCACCTTCTCCACTTCCGATCTCCCGACCTCACGACTTACGCTGTTCGAGTCATCAACGAGTCACCGGTCATGGAGTCCAAGAACAGATGGCGACAATACGCATCCTGAGCGGCGGCGCCGCGCAGGCGGTGGTGGAGAAAATAGCCGCGGAGTTTCAGCGCGCCACCGGGAACGACGTGAGCGCGGAATTCAGCGCGGTCGGCGCGATGAAGGCGAAAATCGTTGCCGGCGAGCCGGTAGACGTGGTGATACTCACGGCGGCGCTGGTGGATGAACTGATCGTGCAGGGCCTGGTCGCGGCGGGTTCCCGCGCCGATCTCGGCAAGGTCGGCACCGGGGTCGCGGTGCGCGCCGGCACGCCGTTGCCGGACGTATCGAATGGGGAGGTGTTGCGCGGCAACATGCTGGCGGCAAACAAGATCGTATGTCCGGACCCCGCGGTGGCGACCGCCGGCAAGGTGGTGATGGGCCTGGTCGAGCGCCTCGGCATCACCGGGCAGGTGCGAGACAAAATGCAGTTTTTTCCCAACGGCTACGCGGCGATGCGCTGGCTCGCCGCAAGCGCCGGCACGCTGGAAATGGGTATTACCCAGATCACCGAAATCCTGCCCAACAAAAATGTTAAACTGGCGGGGCCGCTGCCGGATGAGTTACAGAGGAAGACGGTCTATTCCGCGGGACTGGCAGCGCGGGCGCAGCAGACCGATGCGGCAAAGGATTTTCTCGCGCGCCTGAGCTCGCTCTCGGCACGGCCGATACTGGCGGGCGCGGGCTTCGAATTCGATAATTGAGGAAAAAAAGTTTTTTTCTTTTCACCGTTCACTGTTCACCATTCACGGATTCCTTATGAACCGCATTGTCCATCTCGCGTTGAAAGTCGATGATCTCGAAAAGACCACCGAGTTCTACCAGAAAGTTTTCGGTTTCCGGGAAGTCGAAACCAGGAAAACCCGCGATCACCTGTCGCGGCACCTCACCGACGGCGCACTCGATTTCACGCTGATCAGGTACGACGAAGGCGCTGACTCGGCGGAATCCAAGGCTTCGGGTGCAGGGCCGTGCATCCATCACTTCGCGATCGAAGTGGAAGACTTGAAGAAATACGCAGAGGAAATCAAGGAGTACGGCTGCGAGATCGTGAGCGATCCGGGCGTGATTCCGGTCAAGTTCCGCGCGCCGGGCGGCACCGTCGCCGAGCTCGTGCCGGTCGGTCGTTACAAGAAATCCGAACCGCCGAAGTAACCGATACCATGGAGGAGGCAAGGTCCAGGGGCGGGGACATCGTGTCCGGCACAGTGCTGGCCGGACTCGGGGTTTTCATCATTTCCGAAGCCTGGCAGTGGGACTATCTCGGGGCCGACGGCCCCGGCGCCGGCTTCTTCCCGCTGTGGTACGGTATCGCGATGATCGCGCTGGCGCTGGTTCTCATCGCCGGCAGCTTGTTTGAGAAAGCGCAGCCCGCATCCGGTCAGAGGGTCAATTGGCGCGAGGTCGGGCGGGCGCTTGGCACCTGGGCGGCCCTCGCGGTCAGTATCGCGCTGCTGAAAGTGCTCGGGTTCCTGGTAAGTTTCACGCTGCTCACGCTGCTCGTGGTGGTGGTCATGTACCGTCGCCCGCTTGTCACCGGGCTGGTCGTGTCCATAGGTACCGCAGCCGGTTTCTATCTCGTGTTTCCATTGGCGCTCAACGTGAGCCTGCCGGTGGGCATTCTTGGTTTCTAGAACACATGAAGCATGGAGTAAAGCGAGTAGTCAATGGCTATTGAACGAAACCTTTGTGTACCCCTCAAGTACCCCTCAAGGGGGTATTGGAAATAAGGGGTATTGAAAAGAATCCTTCGTGTCCTTTGTGGTTCTGCTTTGACTTTCCGCCTAGCGCACAGGTGAACGACCCATGGAAGTCATAAACGGTCTGTTCCACGGTTTTGCGGTCGCGCTGACGCCGATCAATCTGTGGTGGTGCTTCGTCGGCGTGTTTCTCGGGACGGTAGTGGGGATATTGCCCGGACTCGGGCCGCCTGCGACGATTGCCATGCTGCTGCCGCTCACCTTCCAGATGAATCCGACGAGCGCCATCATCATGCTGGCCGGAATTTATTACGGCGCCAAGTACGGCGGCTCGACGACTTCGGTCCTGCTCAACGTGCCGGGCGAATCGGCCTCGGTCGTCACCTGTTTCGACGGCTATCAAATGGCGCGCAAAGGCCGGGCCGGCGCCGCGCTCGGCATCGCCGCGATCGCCTCTTTCGTTGCCGGCACGTTCGGCGTGGTGATGCTGATGCTGGTGGCGCCGCCGCTCGCCAGGATGGCGCTGTCGTTCAGTTCTCCCGAGTACTTCGCGCTGATGTGCCTGGGGCTGGCGATGGTGGTGCTGCTCGCCGGAAAGTCGCTCACGAAGGCGCTGCTCGCGATGCTGGTGGGGTTATGGATCGCCGGCATGGGCACGGATCTTTTCAGCGCGACCTCGCGCTTCACGTTCGGCAACATGGAACTTCTTGACGGTATCGACTTCGTGGTGGTCGCGATCGGCGTGTTCGCGCTCGGCGAGGTGCTCGGCAACATGGAGAAGCGCGAAGAAGCGCAGATGCTGCCGGTGCCGAAGGGACTGCGCAATCTGCTGCCGACAATGGCGGAGCTCAAGGCCTGCCGCTTCGCGTTTGTCAACGGCTCGGTGATCGGTTTTCTGATCGGCGTGCTGCCGGGCGCCGGTTCCACCATCGCCTCGTTCATTTCCTACGGGGTGGAAAAGGCGGTATCGAAACACCCCGAGAAATTCGGCACCGGCGTGCCCGAGGGCGTCGCCGCGCCGGAGGGCGCCAACAACTCGGAGACCGGCGGCGCACTGGTGCCGATGCTGACTCTTGGCATTCCGGGATCCGGCACCACCGCCATTCTGCTCGCGGCGTTCATCCTGTGGGGGCTCAAACCCGGCCCGCTGATGATCCAGGACAACCCGACGCTGTTCTGGGGGCTGGTGGCCAGCATGTACATCGGCAACGTAATGCTGCTGGTGCTGAACCTGCCGCTGATTCCGCTGTTTGCGCAGGTCCTGAAGCTGCCGGCCTATGCGCTGTATCCGGTGATCTTCGGCATCTCGATCGTCGGCGTCTACAGCGTGTCGGGCAGCCTGTTCGATGTCTGGATGCTGGCGGTGTTCGGCCTCATGGGTTATGCGATGCGCAGGCTCGACTATCCGGCGGCGCCGCTGATCCTGGGGCTGGTGCTCGGCGACAGCATGGAGCGCGCGCTCAGGCAGTCGCTGATGATGTCGCAGGGCGATCTGTCGATACTGGTGTCCAGACCGATCTCGGCGGTGATGCTATTCTTGGCGGCGGTGATCCTGATCGCGCCGCTGTTCAGGAAAGCCAACGCCTGGCGCATCAAGGCGATCGAGGAGCAGGTCTGACCTTTAACTAGAAATGAGGAGAAGGAAATGAGAACGCGCATATCAATCGCATTGTTATTGGCTGGTTTTGTTGCCGCAAACGCAGGCACGGTATTCGCGCAGGGCTTCAAGCCGAGTAAGCCGATCGAGTTCCTCACCCATACGGGTCCCGGCGGCGGCGGCGACGTGATAGCGCGCGCCATCGGGACCGCGATGGAGAAGGAGAAGCTGATGCCGGTCCGGATGCAGGTTCTGAACAAGACCGGCGGCAGCGGCGCCACGGCGATGGCCTATCTTGTGGAGAAGAAGGGCGATACCCAGACCATCGCCATCTTCACCGGCCTTTGGTTCACCAACCCGCTGATGCGGGCGGAGGCCAAGATCACTTTGAAGGACCTGACGCCGGTGGTCCGCCTCGTGCTCGAGCCGGCGTTGATCGCGGTGAAGAGCGATGCGCCGTACAAGACCCTCAAGGACTTCATCGACGCGGCGAAGCAGAATCCCGGTCAGCTCAAGCAGTCGGCCGGCTCCATCGGCAGCCGTGACTGGCTGGTCCGCCAGCTCCTGATGAAGACTACCGGCGCGAGCTGGGCCTACATCTCGTTTCCGGGAGGGGGCGAGCGCATCGCGGCGCTGCTCGGCGGCCACGTGAATATGATGGTGATCGAGCCGCAGGAGGCGGGCGAGCACATCCGCGCCGGCAATTTGCGCGTGATCGCGCAGATCTCCGACAAGCGGCTGCCGCCGTACCCGAACATACCCACCATGAAGGAGGCGGGGTTCGACGTGAACGTGCCGCAGGTGCGGGGCATCGTCGCGCCGCCGGGAGTTCCCGCGGAAGTCGTCGCGTACTGGGAGGACGTATTCGGCAAGTTCGTCAAAACGCCGAGCTGGAAGAAATATCTCGAAGATAATCTCTTCGACGACGGGTTCATGCGCAGCGCGGAGCTGGGCAAGTTTATCGACGAATACTCCGAGCTAACGCGGGGCATTCTGAAGGAGGGCGGCGTGAAGGTCGTGCGCTGATCGCCGTGCAGTGCGCGGCAAGGGGAGGGATGAAGGACGAGGGATGAGGGCGGAGGGGCGAATGCGCAAGAAAGGGAATGCACCGTGCCGTTACCGCTCAGCATCGGCCGCCGCTTCATGAAACTGTACCCCGCATTCTTTGTTCTCTCCTTAGCGGCGACGGGGGTACAGCCCGTCGCTGCGCAGGGCTTCAAGCCGAACAAGCCGATCGAGTTCGTGGTGCACACCGGGCCCGGCGGCGGCAACGATCTCATGGCGCGCGCGATCGCGACGATCGTGGACAAGGAAAAGCTGCTCCCGGTGCGCATGCAGGTGGTGAACAAGACCGGCGGCAGCAGCGCGACCGCGATGGCCTATCTCGTGGAAAAGAAGGCCGAGGCGCACACCATCGCCATGTTCGCCAACCTCTGGTTCATCAATCCGATCATGAGGGCGGAAGCCAAGGTAACGATGAGCGAGCTGACGCCCATCGTGCGGCTGGTGATCGAGCCGGGAGTGATCGCGGTCAAGAACGATGCGCCGTACAAGACGCTCCGGGATTTCATCGAGGCGGCGAAGCAGAACCCCGGGCAGCTCAAGCAGTCGGGCGGCTCCATCGGCAGCCGCGACTGGATGATGCGCCAGTTGCTGATGAAAAACACCGGGGCGAGCTGGGCGTACATCTCGTTTCCGGGCGGCGGGGAGCGCCTCGCAGCGCTGCTGGGAGGGCACGTTCAGCTCATGGTGCTTGATCCGCAGGAAGCAGGCGAGCATATCCGCTCAGGCAATCTGCGCGTAATCGCGCAGGTTGCCGACCGGCGGTTGCGCCCCTTTCCCGACGTGCCGACCGTGCAGGAAGCGGGCTTCAACATTCCCAATTACGCGGTGATTCGAGGCGTGGTTGGCCCCCCGGCCATGCCGCCCGATGCGCTCGCCTACTGGGAGGAGTTCTTCGCCCGGCTCGTGCAAACGCCCTCGTGGAAGAAATACCTCGAGGACAACCTGTTCGAGGACGGCTTCCTGCGCGGCGCAGATCTTGCCAGCTTCAACGAACAGTACCCGGAGCAGGCGCGCGGCATACTCAGGGAGGCCGGCGTGAAACTCGTGCGCTAGTCTGATAAGGCGTGACTGATGGAGCGTGACCAGTGAAGCGTGAGTGGTGGAAGGCGTGAGTGGTGCGCGGGATGTCCTTGTTGTTGTGTCTTTAGTGTCCCCTTCGGGGATGGTGGAAACCCCTCGCCCCCCGTTTTCACGAGGGCAGGCTTCAGGCGAAGCAATGTTTTGCGAAATGTAAGCGACGTGAACATCAGCAACGTTTGCGGCAACAAGGGCAATGCAAGTTGTCATGCCCGCGCAGGCGGGCATCCAATCTGTGGTGCGCTGAAATTGGATTCCCGATTTCTCGGGAATGACAGTGGGGGACGCTTTGCAGTCGGCTTCAAGCCGACGCGCCGTAAACCCCTCGGCTTGCAGCCGAGGGTGATTTAGTGGTTCCACTTTCTCTTTCTGAATAGCTTGACGAAATGGGTTCGTCAGTAGAAATCGTGAGCGAGCTTCGGCTCGGGTAGTTTGCCAAGTGCATGATAGAGCGCGATTTCGATCATGCCAAATGTTCG
>Ga0156176_1167_pt1 | contig 24671 bp, 21 predicted proteins | sample RifCSPlowO2_12_FD_107829 | JGI IMG/M metagenome (GOLD analysis project Ga0156176, IMG submission 107829) | Betaproteobacteria bacterium RIFCSPLOWO2_12_FULL_62_58
TCCCCTGTTCTCCATCACCAGCTTCTTTACCGGAGAGGAGTACAAGATCTTGATGCTCGCCTCCGCCACCTTGCGCGACAGAAGCACCCACAAGTCGATTCCGGCGGCCTCTCCCGCGCCTTTCACGCGCCACCTCGGGCCTATGCCTTCGGCGCCCCGGATCGAGGGGAAAGTCGCCAACGGAAGAGCGTAGGGGAACCTCGGACCCGTGGAGACGGGAGCGATCTGCGCTCCCATCTCTTTCAGCCACTCGGCGTTGCGGCTCGCTTCCCTGATAAAAGTTTCCACGACGTCGCGTTCCGTCGTTCCATCGCAGAGCGTTTCGATATGATCGACAGCCTTGTCCAGATCTGGATAGGTGCGCATCAGGCCGCCGGAGTATTTGGTGTTGCCGCCCCCTTCGGGATTTTTTTCGAGGATAAGAACTTTCGCGCCCGTATCGGCGGCGGCAAGCGCCGCAGCAGCTCCCGCACCGCCGTAACCTACGATGACAACATCCGCTTCATGATCCGACATTGGATTTGCCTAGTGTTTCAGGTTTATGCTACGCGCTTTCAACTATTCTGTGAAATGACAATTTAGGCGTGTATCATTACCAAAAAGGCATATCCAGCAATGACGTTACAACAGCTCAATTGCATATGCGCCGTTGCGGAGAGCGGTTTCAATGTGTCGCGCGCCGCTGAACTGCTGCACACGACTCAACCGGGTGTCAGCAAGATGGCCCGCGCGCTCGAAAAAGAACTCGGGGTCGAGATCTTCCTCCGCAGAGGAAACCGGCTGACGGGCGTGACGGAGGCAGGGCGCGAAGCGCTGGCACTAGCACGAAGAATAATGGGCGACAGCAAATCGCTGCTTGGGCTTTCTGGTCAGACACAGACGGAAAGAAGCGGCACACTGAGAATCGGCACCTCGCCGTTGCACGCCAGGTATGCGCTGCTCGAAGCCGTTCAGCGGTTTTCGGCAGCCTACCCCGCAGTCGATCTGGAGGTGGTCCAAGGCAGACCTCCCGAAATCGTAAACGCCGTCGCATCAGGGGAAATAGATTTGGGGGTTGGTACGGTGCCCGGCAAAGTACCGGCCACTGTAATCACTTTGGAAGCATACCGAATTGAATATTGCCTCATCGTTCCTCGGAAACATCCGCTGCTCCGCCTGCACTGCGTGAGTATTGAGGACATCGCGCGATATCCTCTGATTACCTACAACGAAAGCTTCAATTCGGGCTTCGTCGTGCAGCGCGAGTTTCAAAGGCGGGGGATAGCACCACGCATAGTGATGAAGGCTGCCGATGCGAACGTCGTAAAGGCGTATGTGGCATCCGGACTCGGGATTGGAGTCGTCCTTAGAATGGCGGTCGAGCCCAAGCGGGATCAGGATCTCGGGATCGTGCCCGTGGCTCACATTTTTCCTGATTCAGTTGCGAAGATCAGTCTGAGGCGTGATGAGCCTCGGCGAACTTTCGTCTACGATTTCGTGCAGTTGGTCTCGGGAAAATGGACTCGGGAGGCTGTGACGGCGCTGTTAGCCAGCGGCTCCTCTGCCTAATCTTGTGTCAGTTCATGATGCGAGCACGCTTGTTATGCCGACAAGAGGCAAAAAACTGGGAAAGCGGCCGTGCACGGGCCTGCAGCGCTGCAAACTGCTTTCGCGCGAAAGCCGCCTGAGCGCGGCTGATCCGCAAGGTCTACGAGGCCGATCCGCTGGAGTGCCCGCAGTGCGCTTCAGACTACGTATGCTCTTCGTGATTCTCCGAGCCGAGTGCGGGTTACGCATCCGCCTCACCCGCTGTTCGATCAAATCCTCGAAGTCGTAGGTCTGCGCCGCGAAGGGCGATGTGTTGCTCGCAGACGGCTCAAGGCTGCGCTTGCCGGCGCATTGGACGAACCATTTCGCCGGGCGATCGCGTTTCTCGCGCTCTGATGCCTGCACCCGCATCACGCCCGGTGCCCTGCGCGAACTGTTGTGTTTGCTACGCGCGCTTGTCACTTCCTGTGAGGCTGTGGATGCTCAGCACCTTACTCTCAGCCAAGGAGATGATGATGCGCGAGCAGTACCTTCTGTTCGAAACCGAGGAACGCCGCTGGGCGGAGCGGGTGTGGCAAGCGTTCGACCCCGAGACGCGAAGCAGAATCATTGTGGCTCTGGCCGAGATGGCGCTGGCGAGCTTGCGCAAGGCGCCACGGCCTCAAGCGAAGGAGCGCGGCGATGACGCCTGACCAACTCTCCAGCGCCCATCACGCGCGCCTTGCCTACGTCCACATCCGGCAGTCCAGCCTCCATCAGGTGCTGCATCACCTGGAGAGCCAGCGCCGTCAACGCTCGCTCGTGGAGCGTGCCGTGCAGCTCGGTTGGGCGCCTGAGCGCGTGCAGGTGCTCGATGAGGACCTCGGTCAATCGGGTGCCCGCAGCCAACGGCGGTCGGGCTTTGAGCGCTTGGCTCTCCGCTGTCGCGGTGGGGGAGGTACCGATGCAACCAGAACGCGTCGCGGCCCGCTTCATAACAACTCAGCACCCGGCACGAGCCCCCAAGCCCAAAGCGCTCCTTCGCCTCGGCCACCGCGTCGCGCATCTGGCTCAACTCCCCCGCGGGCACCGCGACCTGCCGGCGTTTCACACCGTCGCCAAATACGACCTTCCAGCTCTCGTTACTTAACTCCAATGCCATATACAACACCGGAGCATTTGCGTTACCTTCCACCCCATGGGCCGCCGCGTTCATCTTCTGGTCTCCTTCTTTCGTTGAGAAAGCCACCAGAGGTTAACTCGTGCGGCCCTACATAGCATCTATCGTTCCATCCGCAGATCGGGGGCCCGGTGAGGGGGGGGCTTGTGAGTTGCGGCAGCTATCGAAAACAGCCAAGGAGTGGAAATGAGCCAGGAAGTTGCTAAACGCCTCGCTGAATTGACTGTCAGCACCAGGGTTTCAAACCTATCACCCGGAGCGATAATCTCAGCAAAACAACTGGCCCTCAAGACTGTCGCCGGAATGCTGGCAGGATCAGCCATGCCGTCCGGCAAAAAGATTACCGCGTTTGTCAAAGCTGATCCGGACGGGTCTGAAATCGGAGTGATCGGGTGTGACCTCAGGGCTTCCTTGTGGAAAGCGGTGTTCGCTAACGCGTTCTTTGCCCACCAGTCGGAACTGGAAGATGACCGGCTCAATACCGGCACCAGCTGGGACATTACAACGTTTCCGATGCTGTTCCCCCTGGCCGAAAAGCTCGAACTTTCCGGTGCCGAGATGCTGGAAGCCTCGGTCGTCGGTCTGGAGGTGATGGCGCGCACCTGCCAGTTCTACCCTCAGGGGCACATGGGCCTTTCGATCGTGCCCCCTTCCGTCGGACCCGCGGCGCTCGCTGCCCGGGCCATGAAATTGAACGCTTCACAAACTGCGTCAAGCTTCGGATTGGCAATGTCTGGGGTGCCGATCAGTTATGTCAACTTCGGCACAGACGCACATTATTTCGAAACGAGTCTTCAAACTCTCAATGGCCTGATTGCGGCTCAATCCGCTTCGCTGGGTCTGAGCAGCAACCCCGATATCGTCCTGTACCTGACCAACCTGCTTGGGAAAGACAGGGTCAATGTCGACGATCTCGTCGGTGATCTGGGCAACGTCTGGCAGTTCCGGGAAATCTGGGTCAAGAAGTATGCCTGCTGCTTCTACAATCACCGCTATATCGACGGCCTGCTCGATATAGTCCGAAAAGAGGACATCAGGTACGACCAGATACAGAGCATCACAGCTCATGTGGCCGCAGGCGCCCAGGAAATATGTAACCGCCCGGACCCAAAGACCATCGGCGACCTTCAATTCAGCTACTACCATACCTTGGCCTCGGCGGCCATGGACCGCGATGTGAACTACAAACATATTTCGGAGGACCGGATCGCGGATCCGATCTACAAGGCGGGGCGCGCGAAGGTAAAAGTGGTCATCCATCCGGAATGGGTCGCGCGATTGCCACTGGATACCCCCGCCCGTCTCGAAATCAAGCTTAATGATGGAAAGGAATTCTCCAGTAACCGGGCTTATCCGACCGGGACTTTGAAAGAACCGTTGACGATGAAGCAAGTAAAGGCCTTGTTCCATAAATTTGTTGGGAGTGTCTTGCCGGAAGCACAGAAGCAATATATCGCCGATGCCATATCCAATTTAGAAGAGTTGGATAAAAAAGACGTTAAGAAACTGCTCGGCGTACTCACGAAGAAAGAAAAGTAAATGCCGTTCGCCGGTTGGCTGCTTGTTAGTCGGAAGCAGTTTGTTACAGAGCATTAGCGGAAGAAGGGAACTCGAAGCTCCCTTCTCCGTCCCCTCATCCCCGCCCTTCTCCCGAAAGGAGAAGGGCGGCTCGAGCTTCCTCTCTCCCCTCGGGAGAGAGGTCAGGAGTGAGGGACCGAGAGGGGTCGGGGGTGAGGTAAGCGGGCTTTGTTTTTTGGGGTGTGCGGCCCTCTGTTAAAATGCCGGTTTCCGGAGAGGTGGATGAGTGGTTTAAGTCGCACGCCTGGAAAGCGTGTGTACGGTGAAAGCCGTACCGCGGGTTCGAATCCCGCCCTCTCCGCCAGTCAAGTCCCCTAATGTCCTGAAACGTCTTATTTTTACTTTTGGCCTGTACCGGCCACCCATACAGCTACCCATATTTGAGCCGTCAGGGGGCCTGTCGCGGCGATGTTGGGGAAATCGGTCATCCGCCTTCGGCAGCGTTCGGTGTTTATTCGCTCACTTTAGCAAGAGGAACACGACCGCCAGTGCAGGGAACCAGACCGGAGCCGTGTAGTCGAGATCTTCCAAGAGGGCAGCAAGCCGACACCGTATCGGGATTGTTACGACAACAGCGTAAGACCTATGGGATTCACCGTCGTCGCCAAAGAACGAGTCCGACGTTACCGCCGCAATGACGCGAGCCCGAGCAAACTTCGGAAAGCTCTGAACGAGATTCGCCGCCAAACTCTCCTGTTTGTCGAACTCGGACCGCCACGGTGTTGATTCAAAAGACGTGTGGCCCCAATACATGTGGGTGGGTCGTCTGCCCTTTGCTGGCGCGAGTCCGTCAAGAAGATCGCGCCGCCGCCGGTAGGGGCTCGTGCCAAGCATAAGACCGTAGTAGTAGTACCGGAGTGCGGCAATAACGGCCAACACCGCAAGGCACGCTGGAAACAGATCAGGCCTTGAGATGCGTAGCGGTAAGCCGAATGTCTGGATAGATGGCGTCGCGTCTAGCGTTACCCCGGCTGCAGCCCAAAGCAATACGATTAGGCCTAGCCCAAGGCTAAGGCGTCGTAACTTCGAAATTTCCGGATCGGGCATCAGTTGTCCCCGTCAAAGTGCTAGTGCTCGTACCGTGCAAGCATACGCCAGACTCCCTCCATGCTAACAGCATCGCGTACCCGGAAGCGGGTGATAAGCGGGTCGAAGGTGGTCCAGTGCATGCGCTTGAGGGGCATCCTCTTTCTTGGGAGCAATCAGCGGCAGCACCTTGGCCAATGGCGTGTGAACAGGCATCGAGCCATACTGGTTTGCCGTGTCGTCCGGCCCGGTGTTTAGGTATTTTGGCAGCAGCGGTGGACGGGCGACATTGTCAACCCAATAAGGTGCAATGACTTGAGACATGGCGCTCCCTTGTAACCCTTACTGTAAAGCGCACATACTGTCGCGCGCACAGCGATCCAACGGATTTCGCGGTATTGTGCCGCGCCCGACCACGAGTCAGCTTGCGATTTCAGACTGTGGCTGTTACAAGAACCTCCTCGCCAAGCATGTCTGTCACCTTTACGGCCACGTTGGTCTTGCCGGCTGGGGCATCGAGTTCATAGGTGCCTTGCACGTAGTCTTGTTTGCGTTCAGGCACATCGGCGAGGGCGATGTTGAAGACTTGACCGTCGTGGGCGAGGTCGATCATCACACTGTCCACCATCGCGCGCCAGTCAGAAATTTTCGGGGCGAGTATACCGGCTTGTTCCTGCAATCGCTCGACGATGGAGGGCGAGATAAAGTCCTTCACTTCGACGACGATCTTGTCGCCATCCTTTCCTTTCACGCGGCGGATACCCACGCGGGCCTGCGCAGGTTTGTGGGCGATGAACTTGCCATATTTTGGATCGCTGCGTAATTCGATGACATCGATCTTGTTCGGCGTGTCGCCTTGCCGGCGCATCCGGTTCCACTCGGTGAGCCAGGCGTCAACTTCCAGTTCCTTGCCGAGGCACACCATCACCACGTCACGCGTTTCGTTGACGCGGGCGTCGAGTTCATGCTTCACGTCTTCCAGGTCGGCGGGCGAGAGTGGATGGCCGAAGGGGACAATTTTCACGAGCTTGCTGCCGAGCGTGCCATCGAAGAAAGCGTCGGCCAACATCCGGGTGACGCCGATGTGCTCGCACGCGAGGTTCACTGCCTCATTGTGCTGGATGGCGAGGTCGTAGTCGTTGACGCGGTGAACGGTGAATCCGAGTTGCGCGGGCAGGATGGGCTTGGGGTTATCGTCGGCAATCAAACCGGGCTGTCGGGTAGCCGCTTCAGCGGCTACGACTTGCTCGGCTATGACGGCTTGTAGCCGCTTGGTGGTGGTTTGGATAGCGCCCTTGTTGATGTCACAGCCAATCCAGCGCCTCCCTAATTTCTGCGCCACGGCCGCAGTGGTTCCTGAGCCGATGAATGAATCAAGAACGAGATCGCCGTGGTTGGAGAGAAGAGACACGACTCGTTGGATGAGTTCTTCCGGCTTCTGGGTTGGGTAGCCTACATACTCGTCCCCTTGCGCACGGTAGGTGGTTATGTCATCCCAAGCATCGTGGACAAGTTTCCCTTTTTCCACATCCACATATGTGCGAAGGTATCGAGGCTCCCTCGACCACGGATTGTCGGTTCCCGTTCTACCTCGTGTGTAGTAATACCCCTTATCGTCCTTGGTGAGGTTTTCCGTAATTCGCTCCTTGTACGGCACACGAACCGCCTTGTCATCAGTGTTGAACACGTATTCGTCATTCTTGACGTAACACAGCAGCGTCTCATGCGCCTTGGGCAGACACCGGTAAATACCACGGCCTGCACCGATGACCGCGTGTTGCCAGATTATTTCATTGACGAAGTTCTGGGCCATGAAGACTTCGTCCAACAGACAGCGCAGGAGGTGGACGACATTGTGGTCACAGTGCAATACGATTGCGCCATTCGACGCCATCAATTCCTTTAACAGCATCAAGCGCTCATACATGAACTGGAGATAGTTGTCGTTGGCCCAGATATCGGTGTATTGGATTTGCTCCCCTAACACGTAGCTCTCGCCCTCCAACTTTGCGGTGCCGTCAGCGCCGCGAAGCGTGACTTTCCGAACGTAATCCGCGCCGCTGTCAAAGGGGGGATCAATGTAGACAAGCTGCACCTGACCGCGGAAGCCACTGGCGAGGAGATGAGCGAGTACCTCCTTGTTGTCGCCGTGGAAGAGTAGTCCCCCTCGCGGATACGCTTCCGGCCAACCCTGCCAAATCGTTGCGTTCGCCACGGGCACCTTGTCCGCGCCCGGCGCGGTGAAGCTTTCGACGTACTGTGCAGGAAACGCGGTCACGGCACGCAGCGGGCGCTTGCCGACCCATGAGAGCATCGGGCGCCCCTTGGCCTTAGCGATGGTCACCTGCTCCCTGGACTTGGTTTCCACTGGCGCTGGCGTCGGCAGTTTGCTCTCGGCCGTTTTCGCTTTGGGAGCTTTGGTAGGTGCAGGTTTTGCCTTCACGGCGTTGGCCGGTCCGCGGGCTGGCTTCCCTTGCTTGGTCTTCTTGCTTGCTGGCATCGCTCAGCTCTCTACGAAGTGGCGGGCGTCCGCGCTGTCCTCGCGCGTGAGAACGTCGTCGTTCACAAAAATCATCTGGTAGCGCAGTTTGTCCGGGTTGAGCTTCTCCCACTCGCGCACGGCCAACGCCTTCGTCCCTTTCTCGCCATTGACAGTATCGTTCCGTTCGCGCTCCGCTTTGATTTCCACGATGAGGCAGCGGCCATCCCTGCGGCGGATGATGAAGTCGGGGGTGTAGCGGTGCCAGCGATTGTCCTCGCCAAGATATTCTACGAAGAAGTCGGACTTACGCGGGTCGGTGATGGCCCCGGTGAAATAAATGTCCTCGACTTGGTCCGGGTGCAGACCGAGGTGCTCGAAGAGCGTCTCGAAGAAGTGGAGTTCTGGATTCGAGTCAAAATTGTAGGGCGTGTAGTGGAAGCCGAAAGCAGCGGACTTCCCGCCGTGCCGGGATTGCCATTCAGTGAAGTGGGCAAGGAGATGCTCACGGTCCACGGGATAACGGATTTCGGCAGTATAGGTCTCAGTTCCATCGGCGGTGAGCGAACGAGTGAATCCGTCGGGCTTGATTAGCGCCAGCGCGCGTTCGACGCGTTCCGACTTTACTTCGTATTGGGAGAACTGCGCTTCGATTTGTGCGCTCAACTCGGCGAGGTGCGCGAGCGGAAGTTCCTCCGCGCCGTCGTAGATGCGGCGGAGTTCGTCCAGCACAGTCCATGTGTCAAGGCGATAGATGGCGGCGAGCTCGGTGGCGGCGGTGTAGAGGTCGAGCGTGTCCGGTTCGGCATCGATGGTAAGCGTGTCGCCAATCTGCTTGAGCAACGCACGGGTTGCGGACTGCCGTGCGATCGCGTAGGTGAGCCGTTCGAGTTTCGGCGCGGCGTCCGCAGTGGGCCGGGTGAGTGCAAGCGCAGCGCTGCCGGGCTTTTCCTTGCGGACGACAGTGCGAACAAGCTGTTGGATAATCAGCGGTGGCAGCTTCACCTTCCGTAGCACGATCGTGGCGCTGCGGCTGTTGCTTTGCTTGCTGCGCAGATCATCGAGTGACTCGCCGTAGGTTTCGCGAAGTTCCTTGTCGAGCGTGCGCTGGTTTTCGATGGAAAGGTAGATGGAGGCGGGCACGCTATTCCCCGGCACCTGCCGGAGGCAGCGCGAGGCCGCCTGAAGGACGAAGTTATTCGAGGTCTTGAGCCTGCGTGCAAGCGCGCACGCGAAGAGGCTCGGCACGTTCCAGCCCTCGGTGCCCATGTTCACGAGCAGGATGACGCGGTGCGGCGAGTTGGGATCGTTGATGCGCTCGAAGGCGTCCTTTTCCGCCACGCCGGAGTCGCTGTGGCGCTCCAAGACAAGGCCAGTAGAGAGGCCGAGTTCGACGAGCTTCGCCTCGACGGTGGGGCGAAGCTCGCGAAGGTCGTCAGTCTGCGGAAAGTATATGGCTAGCTTGGCTACCGAGCCATCGAGGAGTCGCACGTCAGCATATTTCTCGAAAAACTCGCCGACGATTTGCGACACGACCTGTTTTGCGTCGCCGCCAAAATTGTAGGCGTGAATGTTGTTCCCGACAGCCTTGAGGATGTTGTCGCCAATACCTTGCGAGAGGCCATACCAGATGACCACGTCGCGGAGCGGCTGGCGCTTGAAATAGGGTGTGCCGGTAGTGTTAACCACGCAAACGAGATTAGGGCTGTGTTCGTGGAGGTAGTCCACGGTCTTGCGAACCTTCTTTAGCTCGGCATCGAGCGCCTGGCCGTAGGTGTGGTGCGCCTCGTCGGAGAAGACGCCGAGATGCGGAAGGCTAGCGATCGACTGAAGGCGTAGGTTGGCCACTTCGGCGCGGGCTTCGTCCTCACTCCGCGAGCTGAATATCGAGCCAAGGTCCTTCTTGCGTATGGTCTCCTTCTGTATGCGAATTTTCTCCGTGTTGGTGACGACGACATTAAAGGCACTACCCCTAATGACGGGAATGTCACGCTCGCCGTCGCGAGTGAAGATGAGCTTCACCGTTGCCGCGAACTGTTTGAACAACCGTGGCGGCAGGATGCGATCGTAGGGCACGGCCGCCAGTTCCCGGAGCGCGCCGAGGATGGTGGTGCCCGGCGCGAAAACGAGGGCGTTCTGCACAAATGGCCCATCAAGGTATTCGAGCGCCATTCCAAATTCAGTGGCGATAATCGCGCCGATCAGCGCCGTCTTGCCTGCACCCATCGCGAGCGCGAGGATGTAGCTCGGATATTGCAATGCGAGCGTTTCGCGGAGCGCCTGCAGGCTGTGTTCGCGAACGAAGTTATCGTTGCCGGCAATGTTCTTCTGGAGCACCGGGAACCGGAACTTGGATGCTTCGAAGGCTGCCTTTGGGATGCCGAGCGCATTCAGTAGCGCGACCGGGTCTTCGTCGGCGGGGAAGTATTTCTCATAAAGGTCGGCGATCTTTGGCGTGCCCTCGATCAAGCGCAGATACCAATACACCTCCAAGGCATGAAGTTGCGGCGTGCGCAGGCGAAAGCCTGCACCGTCCGGCTCAGCGGCCCATTGAAGAATCTCACCTATGGCCGGATGATCGTCGGATTGGTATGCCTGCTTGCGCCAATCGATGGTTGCGGCCACCAGCTTGTTAATCAATGTCGCCACGGCTAATAGCCTTGATCCGATTGCCCGACTACAGTCCCAGAGATTGAGAACCAGGGGCTGGAGCCGGGTTTCTTCATGTTACGTGCATTATAAGGCGCGTCACCCGGCATGCCCGCCGTAGGATAGCAAAGGATGGCGCAGGTTGAAAGGCGATGGCGCAATAAAACACTATGATTAGCCACCGCGTTTCCAAGCCCAGTAATCGAACAATAATGGCGTCCCGCGGCGGGTGCGTGCGAAATCGGCTATGAGATCCTGGCAGAAGTCATACGTGTGTTCGTTCGATATATGGCCCATTGACGGCGACGCCATCGGGAGCGCTCGGGACAAGCACTCGTTCAGTTTGGCGAGTATTTGCCGGTCAAGTGCGCAGTTGGCGTGCTCGATGAAACCTTTCTTGACCGACGCATTTCCAAAGTCGTGCTCGCTGAGCCACTTAATGAAGAGATCGACTAGTTTGAACTGCTGTGCAAATTTGAGTGGCCGTCCCTGTTCGCGACGCCAGACATGCTGAAGTCCTCTGGCGAGCGTCGCATGCCAACGCAGAAATGCGGCGCGGGATGCAAGGTGGCGCTCAAGGTCGGAAGCAAATTCAGAAGTAGATCGATGACCGCATACTTCCTCAGCCCATTTGCGGAACACGACGCTTGGCGGTTTTGAGAAATTGCGATAGGCGCGGAGAGTGTTGCCAACAGCGCCGTATTTCTGGTCATGGTTAGCGAATGGTGTTATTCCGACAAGTTTACGCAATCCAGGAAGCGCTGCCTTAAACGTGTCTTGGTGCTTGCGGCTGAAGTACTTGGAAATAGGGCGCATTGTCTGTGGGGGCTGAGCGATAAATTGCTAAATTATGCTCCACGTTGAGTGACTGGTGTTTCCGCATTTGACTGCCGCAGTTCGCGAGCAACAGCCTTCGCGAGCGCGGTCACATTTGGCAACGTGGTCGGTGATTGCTTGTCCAGCGCTCTTATGATCTCCGCCTGCCGCCGGCTCCCCACCGTTCCGTAACTATTGAAGGTCGTTAGAACGTTCTCATGGCCGAGATTCTGGCTCCACGCTTTGAATTCTTCTGGGGTCTGGCAGCGTTTCTCGCCAAGCTGCGCAAGCGTTGATCGAAAACTGTGAGGGATGAAATAGGGCAGGCCGGCTCGTTCAAAGGCTTTGCGAAAAATGTCTCGTATAGGCGTTGCGCTTCGCCAGTGCTTTCGATCCAGACCAGCCGCTTCAAAGTGACGGGATGATCCCACCGTGACCCGCGTGGCCGGGAACAGCGGATCGTCGTTACCCCACAGCTTTTCATTGTGCAGGTAGTCCAACCACTCGGCAACGATGGCACGTATCTCTTCGCCGACCCGAAAAAAGTGCGTGGTGAAGGTCTTTCTGAATTTGGTGCTCACTTCGCGCGCGTCCTGATAGACGCAGTCCTCGGTAAGGTCAACGTGCTTGAGACTCATCGAGGCGATGGCGCGATCCCGCGCGCCGGTCAGCAGCGTAAAAGCAACCAGGGCGCGGTCGCGTCGCTCGATCTCGGTGTTCGCCGGCATGGTCGATAGTACGTGTTTCACCTGCTCCAGTGTGGGATGCTTTTGCTCTCGCGTCGCCGTGGCGATGCACACGTCCCTAGCTGAAATGTTGAAATACTCAGCATCCGAATAGGTGAATCTCGATTTGTAACCGGGCTGCCCGGCAAGCCAGAAAAAGAACTTCTTCAAGGCGGCCAAAGTGGAATGCAGAGTGGCTTTGCTCAGAGTCTCGCCGGATCGCTGCGCCCGCTGCTCGGCCAGGTGATTCTTGAATGCTATCGCCTGCTGGTAGTGAAACGACCTGAAATCGCGGAACTTGTTGTAGACCTCGAACCGATGAAGGGCCGCGGCCACGGCGTCCACTGTCGGTTCGCTAGAGCGTCCGGCCTCTTTCAAATAGGTGAAGTACTGCCGCTTGATTCGCTCATTACTCGGATTGTGCGTTGTCATGGTCTCTACTCCTTATTACAGGTCACGGTTTAGGCAAGGGTAATCGCTCTCAACTATGTGTCGCAACGCCTACGGTATCGTGATGTCCAACAAAGCGCGAAAACGCTCCATTTTGGCGAGACTGGTGCGCTGGTTCATGATCGCGCCGCAGTCCGGGCAGATCGCGATTAGGTTCCCCAGCGTCCCGGTCACGGGCTGGTAGTCCGCCATGTCACCGGCCGGCGCTTTCGGCGCGCGGCATCGGACGCAATAGATTTCACCCGGCTGACAGGGCCGCTTGTTCTTCGCCCTCCGGGCCTGGAGGAAAGCAGAAAGGTCGCGGCCGAGGATCAGCATCGGCCGCTTGTCATCGTTGGTCGGGAGTCCCCGCTTGACCCAGTCCCGCACAGTGTTCCTGTGAACGCGGAACCGGCTGGCGACCTCTTCCACGGTGTAGCTGCGGTGGATTTTGGCGAGGCGGGGGTTCGGGTGGCGCGTTCCCATTGCTCAGCCGCAGTGGGTGGAATGCCGGGCCGTCAGGTAACCTGTCCGTGGCCACCCGGTCATGCTGCCGCCCTGCGGCTGGCTTCAATTCGTTGCTTCAGCCACTCCTCGATCTCCGCCGCGATCCACCCAACGGCACGCGGCCCGAGGGATATCGGTTTCGGGAACGTGCCCTTGGAAGTCCAAAGATAGATGCTACTGCGGGATAGCCCGGTGCGGGCCTTGACTGCGGGAAGTCTCAGAATCGCGAGCGCCATGTTTACACCCCTTTAGGATTTACTGAACATGCCGCCATTGAATCCCTTAGAACTGCAGGCTGTAAGTCGCCATGCGTCTAGGGCTTAAGGTGTGCGCGGACAGGTTACGCCTTGCGCGCAGACTGCAATTGTTTGCGATGCTCCCCGATCCAGTCACGAACAGTACGAAATGTTACGGGTACAAGTTTCACTTTGGACACGATTGCTTCCGCTGCGGCGTCCATACTCTTAAATTCCCGTTGATGTGCCGTGTAGTACGCGATGACTTCCCTCTTGAAATCACGGTTTTCTTTGTGTCTGGCCTCTGCGGCCTTCCTGGCAGAATTGCGTCTTACTATTCGCGGGTCCGGCAGATAAATGTTCTCGGCGCACTCAATCATCTCATGAAGGATAAGCATGTTCTTCCATCCGTCCTGCTTATCTTCAAAATTTCGCACGAGCCGATCCATTAAGATCAAGCCGAACACTGCGAATTCGAGAAGTTGCGTTTCCTCGGAAATAAAGTCACCGACGTACTCCAATTGCGTCATCTCGCGCAATAACTTCTCTGCTAATGGTCGGTCTTCATCCACAACGTCCATAAAAACTTCCCGATACATCTCCATCGGGATTGCATCTACCAAGTCGTAACTTAGACCGGACAGAGTGTTCCCATCATTGAGGTTGTCAAACGAGTAGCTTGTGTTAGTCACAAAGCGCCCCTTTACGCTTGCCCTTGTGAAGAAAGCTGCGCCAGCCGCGCAAAGTATCCCGGTTTTCGGCCGGTCGTGCTAGGCACGGATAAAGCGATTATGGGCGTTCGCGCTGTCGCAGCGATGTATCATAGACCAAATTACCTTCCCAGTAGCTAACCTAAATCGGACACAGGGGGAATAGCGAATGTTTTATTTGGATCAGTGGGAAGCACTATCTGCCCGCATTACCGGGCTTCACCGTACTGGCCAGCTACATGTGCAGTGCCTTCAGATAAACTCAGGCGACATGTTCAATCGGGCAGTGCAGTTACGTGAACAATGCGAGGCCGTGTTGGTGGAGTTACGTCGCTTTAGAGAAACTTATGCTAGCTTGCTTCCGCTCGCTGCTTTGCGCTGCATCGATGATTTCATAAACAGGAATGCCGAGCTAATAACCAACAAGGATGCCAATCGCCCGAGCCGACAGGAGCAAGTTTGGGCAGCCCTGGTGCTATTGAGCACTTTAGAAGCGGAGCTTACTTTTCTATTGTCTGACACCCAGGAACGAGTGCGAACCCGATCGGAACGAGCCTTTGCTCATTTGCAACGACTAATTATTGTGGACGCCGATCCCAGGAATAAGTGGTCGGCCGCTTTTGCAGAGGGCGAAGTAGCATGCGAAAAGCTTGGTGCTGTTCATCTTCTAATGCACGGGATATGGGCGTTTAAGGTAAGCGCGACTGGCGCGCGGACAGATCTTGTTTTTCAAGAGCCGGAAGCCGATACAACGGATGTACGCCGATATGCCGATGGTATTGTGCTCACGGAGTGGAAAAAAGCTAACAACAATGAACAGGCCGTCCAGCGTTTCGCGGAAGCGCGTGTCCAGGCACGTCTCTACGCCCAAGGTGTGCTGGCGGGAAGTGAACTAACCAGTTATAGATACCTAGTTGTTGTATCTGGCCGGCAGGTCGCAGTACCGGCCGATGTGTCAGAGCAGAATGTGATCTATCGACACATCAACATTGCTGTTGACCCCCTACCCCCATCGCGGGCTTAAACATTCCAGACCAGCTTACGGACGATCCAGCTGGCTACGCTGCGGCCCTTAAGGGTATCACGGAGCCGTCAACGGCCAGCGTGTTAACGAACTCGGCCCAAGAGTCCATGAGCTTACGGCGCTTCTCGAAAAGATCTCCGCGCCGATAGGCGGCCTCAGCCGCATTAGGAATCGTATGTGCCAAAGCCATTTCGCAGACTTCATGCGAAAACGCGGTTCTTTCAGCCGCCCAATCCCTGAGTGACGAGCGGAACCCATGTACCGTAACGGCTACCCCCATCCGTTCAAGCAGGTTGAGCATCGCCATGTTGCTCATGGGCTTCTTGCTCTTTGCGCCAGGAAAGACGTAATCGCCCTTGCGGTCCAGCATTTCGCGCACGATTTCGACGGCGCGCAAGGATAACGGCACACGATGTTCCTTTTTCGCCTTCATCCGTGAGGCCGGTACGATCCACGTTGCCGCGTCAAGGTCGAACTCATCCGGACTTGCGTAAATGGTCTCGTTCGTGCGGGCTGCTGTCAGGATCGTAAATTCGAGGCAACTGGCCGAAACGCTGGCCAGTTCGCGCAGCTTGGAAACGAACCCGCTTACCTCTGTAAAGGGCATGGCCTTATGATGTGTTACGCGATCCTTCTTGGCGAGCGACGGTAGCAATTGGTTAAGGTGACCTTTCCAGCGGGCAGGATTTTCTCCGGAGCGGTAGCCCCTCGCTTTTGCCCAATCCAGAACGTTTTCGATACGGCCACGGAGCCGGCTGGCGGTTTCAGGTTTGGTCGCCCATATTGGCTCCAGGATTTTCAAGACTAGACCGATGTCCACCTCTTGAACGGGAAGCGAGCCAATAACCGGCTCGCAATACGTCTTGATCGTGTTGGTCCACTGCTGAGCATGCTTTTCGTTCCTCCAGCCCGGCGCATGGGACTCGATAAACGCCGCAGCGCACTGAGCGAACGTAACGGACTTTGCCGCTTCAATCGCCCTCTTCTGGTTTTCCTCCTCCCGCGCAACGATGGGGTCCAGGCCGCTCAGCACGAAGCTACGCTGCGTCGCGGCTTTAGTCCGCGCCTCGGGTAGCCCGACGGCATGCACAGGCCCTAAACCCATGTCGCGAGGTCTTCCGGTTGCCGCTGAGCGGTAGCGGAATATCCAAGCCTTGCTGCCCGATGGAGAGACTTGCAGATAAAGGCCGCCACCGTCACAGTAAAGTCCCGGCTTCTGTTTCGTTGCAACTGTTCTTGCGGTGAGTCTGTTAAGCTGTCGCGTACCCATTTTTCTACCCATACAGTTGAGGCGGATTCAACGGAACCCTGTTAAACTTTCTTGGTGTCACGCTCCGCCGTTCTTGTGTCACACCAAAGGGCTCGCAGTCAAATTTAGGAATGCTTTGAACTGCGTTGGATAGTTAGTGTAAAGACGCCCTCTCCGCCAAAACATCCCTGGTTCGTGGTTCATAAGAACCGGGGCCTTGCGCATTTTCCTAATCACCGGTCACGAGTCACGAACCACGAGCCACGGATTTTTAAACAATGGACCTTCAACTCAGGAACCGCACTGCCCTCGTCACCGGCGCCAGCCAGGGCATCGGGCGCGCCATCGCGCTGGAGCTGGCGCGTGAAGGCGCATATGTCGCCGTGGCGGCACGCCGCAAGAACCTGCTCGACGAGCTTGCGGCAGAAATCGAGCGTACCGGCGGCTTGCCGCCGGTCGTAATCGAGGCCGATCTTTACAATCCGGAGACTCCCTTGCGGCTCGCGGCAGCGGCAAAGCAGCATCTGGGGCGCGTCGACATTCTCGTCAACGCCGCCGGCGGCAGCCGGCCGATCCCATTTGAAGCGCCGATCGAAAAATGGGAGGAAGGCATGACGCTCAATTTCTATCGCCTGCGCGAACTCTCACATGCCGTGATTCCCGGAATGATCGAGAATGGCTGGGGCCGCATCATCAATATCACTGGCAGCTCGGAGCCGCGCGGCATCAACGCCGCCAATTCCGCCAAGGCCGCGGTCCATGCCTGGGCCAAGGGCCTGTCGCGCGAAATGGCGCGTCACGGCATCACGGTAAACTCGATTCAGCCTGGGCGCATCATCAGCGAACAGATCCTGCGCATGCATCCGACCGAGGAAAACCGGAAGCGCTTCGCGGAAGAGAACATCCCGGCCGGCCGCTTCGGCGAGCCGGCGGAACTCGCCAATCTGGTGGTGTTCCTCGCTTCGCCGCTCGCCGGCTACATCACCGGCACCGTGATTCCGGTTGACGGCGGCATGAGCCGCTTTGCGTTCTAGAAGTGCGTGAGGCGTGAGGGGTTAGGGGGCGTAACAAGAAGAACGCCTAGCGCAAGGCCGGGCGTTGGTGGGGGCGTTTCTGCTAAAAAGGGGACGCACACCTTTTCTAACCCTTATTCTCGAAAAAGGGGAAGCACACCTTTTCTAACCCTTATTCTCAACCTTCTTCGGCCGCCCGCGGCCGCAGCATCTGCCCCGTTCGCCGCTCAAGCCTGCGGACGAATCCCTGCGACCCGCATGGCAAGCCTCTCTCAACATGCCGGCGCAACGCCTCCAGTTGCTCCGGCCGATCCCCCGCCGCGAGCCACGCCGACCAGTCACCCACGCTTTTCACCCGCCGCAACCATTCCCGCTCCGTCGCTGAAGAAAACATCCTCGCGGCGGTTGCCGCGCTGAGTAATGTGGTGCGGAACGCCAGAGAATACAGGGCGCGCAAGCCTCAGCATGCCCCGACTATAGCAGCCGCGCACCACTTCGTGTTGTCTCGAAAGGCAACATACGTATCCGCAAAACTATACGGTCCTGTGCGCGCAAGACCATAGAATTCCCCGGGGTCCTCTCCTCTAATCTTGTCACTGAACTTCGTTTGTTGCTCAATCATCTCTCGGTGTTGTTCGTAATACTCAAGCAGAAAATGTGAGGTCATTTTTAATTCGTTCCTGGACACTGGTTGCAGCGGATTACTTACCTCATAGGGGAACGCCACAATCAAACCATCATAGTTATGCCGAAACGCCTCAATAGCTGGACCCTTGACCAAGGGATGCAGGTAGATTGTTTCTAACAGGATTCGTGTTTGCAGTATTCGATATTTCGACTTCGCAACCTGAATGTTGCGAAGCCAAACCGTTCCAGGCTGAGGACCGAGCGACTCGAAGCGGAACAACTGCAGCTCTTGGGGATAGAACTCAATCCCCTCTCTCCCTATGTATTCGCAATGACCCGCAATAATGGAAAAATGCTCCAACTCTTGTTTTGTCTCAGCGAACGTAAATGTTGTCTTGCCAGGAATAATCTGGCCCGCAACACCTTGCGAGGTCTCAAGGTGTTGCATCGCCTCTTGTACGTTTCTCCACTGGGATGTCGTTGTTTTATCGCCACGTCTCTTGATGAAATTAGTCACCGGGACATGCCGCAAGCGCAGCAAGCGCTTGCCGATGACAAAGGTCATGAAATCTTCTTTGACGGGGTCGAATGGATGACCGATCTATTGCGTTGATTGATCCTGCACTACAGGCAGGCATGTTTCGGATAGGGCGACACATGGAAACCACCGAGAACCAAAAGCGATTCACCGATTACTACCAGCTTGCCGACAGACTATGAAACGCTTTGCGCGTCTCAGTAATGACTTTTCAAAAATGCTCCACAACCATGAATGCGCCGTGGCAATGCACTACATGTATTACAACTTCGGGCGCACCCACAAGACGCTACGGGTTACGCCAGCGATGGAGGCTAAGGTTTCAGATCACGTTTGGAGTCTTGAGGAAATTGCGAAGTTGGCCGACTAAGAAATGCTAATAATAGTCTTGACGTGGCTGTTAATTTATGTGGCAAGGCAGGAAAACCCGTCAACTGGTTTAGTGAAATTCCTGCTTGGGGCGATAGTCCTCGTGCTCATCATATCGGCCATTAACAGTTACATTTCAAACTGAGACACCACCGAAACAGGGAATACCTTGACACCAACCTGACAGCCGCTCAAGCTCTTGGACGATCCTGAGCAGCTTTTTACGCCGCCGCCCCACCCACTTTCCCGCCGGGTTACGTATTCGCTCAATTTATGGCACTCTGTATCCGTAGGCCCCGTGTTACTGCAACGCGGCCGCAACGGAACGAGCATTTTGCTAGAAAGGCAATCACGTTCATTGATGGCAACAATTCGAGACCATTGTTCTTGTCTTGATCGGCAGGCAATAGCCAGGAGTACATATGGCACATAGACCTAATTTTACAATTCGCTGGAAAAACTTTCGCGGGTTTCGCGATACAGGCTGGATCGAAATACGTCCACTGACAATCCTCCTAGGACCTAATAGTTCTGGGAAAAGTAGTTTTGTCGCACCGTTGCTGCTAATGGCCCAAACATTACGATCACACGACGCGGAAACCGCGCTAGTGACACGTGGCCCGTTAATTGATGCGGGAAGATATAGCGACTTAGTGTATAAGCATAACGCTAACCTCAACATCACTTTTGGTCTTCGTTTTCACGTGCACGACATAAAAAAACGCTTAAAACAAATTGGCGAATACCCTCCTGGTGCGATCGAATTGATATTTGATATGCCACGCGTCGGCACACAATCACCGCGCCTAAAGCGTTTCGATTTATATGATATGTACGTACGCCCATTCTTACGATTTTCACGACGTTCCGAAGAGAAATTTCAACTCTCTGGTCCCTATGCAAAAGGGATGACCTTGCCCGAAATCAAAGCCATCAGCAATGCGCGCCCTGTAAACTTCTGGTTTACCCCAGCTAATATATTGCGAAGTCGGATGACTGTATTGCGTCGCGGCAAACCAGATATACCAAGATCTCTACCAAAGTTCTCTCACAAATTTGCCGGACTTCTGTCGGCAATAGGTTATGCGTCGTCCGAGATAAACAACTTCCTAAGTCGATTGACCTATATCGGGCCACTTAGAGAAAATCCAAAGCGTCACTACGAAGCTGCAGGCGAGGAGCCTGGAAAAGTCGGACCACGAGGTCAATACGCACCGCACCTGCTCAGATCCAAGAAAAATGTGCGCCAAGCGGTAAATAAATGGATCAGGCAATTCGGACTAGGGATTGGCTTTGCCGTTGAAGAAGAATCAAGGGATATATTCTCCATCGTCGTAAAGGGAACCACGCCAAACGTCGCCTGCAACTTAGCTGATGTGGGGTTCGGTGCTTCACAGGTTTTTCCTCTAATAGTCCAAGCAGTAGCTTCGGAGCAAGACGGATTGACCATCGCCGAGCAGCCAGAGATACATTTAAATCCTCGATTGCAGCGAGTGCTTGCCGATCTATTAGTAAGTATGGCAAACGGAACGCAGCACGTCATCGTGGAAACTCATAGCGAACACATTATGGTTCGACTAAGAAGGCTTATTGCTCAAAAGAAGATTGAGGCGAAGGACGTCGGTATCTATTTCATTGAAAAAGCGAACGGAGAATCGATTATCCGACCAATCCCAGTCGATTCGATTGGGCATATCAAGGAACACGATTGGCCAAAGGAATTTTTCGCTGATGCCTTAGAGGAATCTCTTGGGTTGGCCGAAGCACAGCAACGTTCTTTAAGACCACAAACCCACTCCATAGTGCGAGGCCGAAGAGATACAACTTCTCGCGGAAGTAACAAGCGTTCGTCATAAAGACAACCAAAATGTTGCTCAAGGGGGACAAGTGCCACTTGATATTGTTGTAGATACGAACGTGTTCATGCACGCGGGCAATCCAACCGCAGTTTCATTCTTTGGTGCGTCCAAAACATTTTTGGAGAATCTTAAGAATTCTCAGACATTATTATGTTTTGACAAACCAAACGCGGGGGCTGAGGACAGGCAGGGAGACAGTCTGATTTACGGGGAATACATACAAAGAATTGTCCCTGGTGTTTATGGCTTCAACGTTCTGGCTGCGTTGGCTCTAAACCAGAAAATAAAGTTTGTGTCGCGCGATGTCGGTCCAGCCAGGAACCGCATGGTCATAGAATTGATTCCAGGAAATAAACGTGACCGAACATTCCTTCGTACTACAATGAATTCCGCTGACCGTATACTAATTACAAACGACTTTGACGATTTCACGCCCGAGATCCGCAAAAGAATCAAGAGGCAGCTCACCACAACGGTAAAAGACGCTACCGTGAGGTGGACGAGTCTATGAATACTTGCCCATCATATTGACGTGACAATAAGAGAAATAAGCATAGGGCTGAGCAGGTTCGATATTGCTTACCCCTAAGCACAAAGCACGTTGATTGCGCAAGGGTGCCCGGATTCATCCTGCCGGGTGCGCCTTATGGGATACGAATTCCAATAACCCAGTGCCGAGATTTGCCCGAGGCGGGGAGCCAATCGATACTGAGAACGTGGGGAAAACGTGGGGATTTGGCGAGCGTTGGCGTCTTTCGGCGAGTGAGTGCGGGCGCAAACGTTAATTAACAAGCGAGCAAATTCAACTTTTAATCCGTTGGTCGGGAGCTCGAATTCCCCTCGAGCACTGTGTTGGTCGCCCTGATCTGCTGGGTGAGATCCAGTCGGTCAGCTGCTCTCGCAGCCATTAACGTCCGATCTCCACGCCATTTATTCGACCTTGATATTCGCTTCCTTCACCACCCGCTGCCACTTCGCGATCTCGGTCTTGATGTGGCGGCCGAAGTCCTCGGGGGAAATCCCGCCGATTTCGGAACCTTCCGCGACCAATCGCCTCTCGATCTCCGCCGAGTGCAGCGCCTTGACGATCTCGGCATGCAGACGGTCGATGATCGCCCGGGGCGTTTTGGCGGGCGCCAACACGCCTTGCCAGGAGGCCGCTTCGTAACCCGGCACGCCGGCTTCAGCAATCGGTGGCGCGTCGGCCCATGATGCCAGGCGTTTCCTGCTGGTCACGGCCAGCACCTTGAGTTTTCCGGCTTTCGCGTGCGGCAGCATGACGGCCGGCTGGGAAAAAGTCATCTGGATTTGCCCTGCCAGAACCTCGGCTGTCGCCTGTGCGGCGCCCTTGTAGGGGATATGCACCATGTTGAGCCCCGCCATGACCCGGAACATCTCCATCGCAAGATGGGCACCGCCACCCGTCCCGGACGAAGCAAAATTGAGCTGCCCGGGCTTGGCCCTGGCCAGCGCGATGAACTCCTTGAGCGAACCGGCCGGCACCGCAGGATGCACCACCACGAAATACGGAGTCGCAGCGGTGAGCGTGATCGGCGCGTAGTCCTTCAGCGGATCGTAGGACAGCTTCCCGATGGTGGCGACGTTGGTCGCGAGCGTGCTTATGGTGCCGAAGAAAATGGTGTAACCGTCCGCCGGCGCTTCCTTGGCGAGCGTGGCGGCGATGATGCCGCTGCCGCCGGGGCGGTTGTCGACGATGACCTGCTGCCCCAGGCTCTCGGAAAGCTTCTGGCCGAGTTGGCGCGCCATGATGTCGGTGGCGCCGCCGGGCACGAAGCCCACGATCGCGCGGATCGGTTTGGTCGGGTATTGCTGGGCCGAAGCATCGATGCAATCCACAGCGCAGCCCAGGATCAGCGCTGCAAGAATGACAAGTGATGGCCGGTTCATCCCTCGCATCTATTGATCCTTGCGTTATCGCCTAACAAATAAATGTCGTCCCCGCGAAGGCGGGGACCCATACTGCGCTGCCACCCGCGTTAATGCGCCGCATGGATTCCCGTTTCCACGGGAATGACATCGTTCGCTTACGACTGTTCGCCAATTATGCAAAGCTCAATAGTGAGATTGGAAACGCGTGCGATTGTATACCAAGGGATGGCGTGCAGCCACGGGGCTCGGTCCGCACCGGCGGACCGGCCATTCCGTTATGCGACGGCTGTTTTCTGCACCTGCACCGGCATCAGAACGGCCGCGACGAACATGATGCACGCCACCGCTCCGAGCACGAAGAACAGATACCGGAAATCGCCGCTGTAGCGATGCATCAACGCGATCAGCGGTACCGCCGCCGCGCTGGCGCCGAAAGAGACGACGTAGCGCACTGCGAGCGCCCGGGCGCGCCAGTGTTCATCGGTGTAGGCCGCCACCATCGCGTCATTGATCGGCACCTGTCCGAAGATGAAGAACATCATTGCGAGCGCCACGGCCAGCATCGCGTAGTTTTCCGTCGACCCGGCGAGGATCAACAGCGGCGCCTGCAGCGCCACGATCGGCACAAACACCGTCTTGATCGGAAAGCGGTCGAGAAAATACCCGACGATGAGCTGCGCCATCGCGGCTATCGTATAGACGATCGAAATAAGCACGCCGATACCGAGCGTGGTGTTGACCAGCGCCGCCAGCCGTTCGTCGAATACCTTGGGCATGGCAACCGTCGTCGCGTTGAAGATAATGCCGCCGCACAGGGTGGTAACCAGCAGGATTCCGAACACGCGCAGCAGCACCGCCCGGGTATGAAGCGGCGCGCCGGCGGCACGCTGTGGCCTGGACTGCTTGCCGGGGTCGGGCACGAGCAGCATGAAGCCAACCCCCAGCGCGATCGAAATCAATCCTGGAACGATGAACGCCGCGCGCCAGTGTACCCAGTATGCGAGCGCCCCCGCAACGACCGCCGCAAATGCCAGCCCGAAGTTGCCGTAGACACCGTTCACCCCGAGTACGCGACCGACCTTGGTGCGCCCACTGACCAGCATTGCGATACCGACTGGGTGATAGATGGCGCCGAACACACCGACCAGCGTGAGCCCCGCTGCAATCTGCCAGGTGGACTGCGCCAGTCCCGTCAGCACGGAGGCTGCGCCGATGCCGATGAAAAACAGCGCCATCATGCCGCGCCGGCTCCAGCGGTCCGCCAGCCACCCTGCCGGCAGCGAGCAGGCGCCGAACATGATGAACGCGCCGAGGGACAGCGGCAGCATTTCGCTGTAGCTCCTGCCGAATTCCGGCGCCATGGCGATCACCACCGTCGGAAAGATCAGCATGAACAGATGATCGAGCGCGTGGCCGATGTTGAGGAACAGTTGCGAGATGCGGGATTGGTCCAACTTATCCCCCGGGAACGATTCAACGGTGTCCCATGATAAGGCTGGCGTTTGTGGCCTGCTCACTTTAAACTGACATGAACTATAGAGAACAGGACAATGTCCTTTCCCGGCTATCTCAGCCCCGACAGCTACCAGGACACGCCGCGCCCGGTAGTGGTCATCGCCAATGACTACCCTCCCAATTTCGAGATCGCGCCCCACCGCCACCGGCGCGCCCAGTTGCTCTACCCGTCCTCGGGCGTGATGACGGTCAGGACCCAGCACGGCACCTGGGTGGTGCCGCCGCTGCGCGCGGTATGGATTCCCGTCGGCGTCGAGCACCAGGTGCTGACCATGGGACGAGTCGCCATGCGCAGCGTCAACGTCGCTTCCCGCGCCGCCCGGCGGCTGCCGCACGAATGCTGCGTAGTCGGTGTCCCGCCCCTCCTGCGCGAGCTGATCCTGCGCGCGGCGCAACTGCCCCGCCTCTACGATGAGCGCGGGACGGACGCGCGCGTCATGCAGCTCATCCTGGATGAAATCCGCGCGCTGCCGGTGCTGCCGCTGCACCTGCCCGCGCCCGCGCACCGCCGCCTGGCGCTGATCTGCGATGGGATACGCCGCGAGCCTGGAACGGATGACTCGCTGTCGGACTGGGCCGGACGGACGGGAAGCAGCACGCGCACCCTGGCGCGCCTGTTCCGCGCGCACACCGGGATGACGTTTTCAGCCTGGCGCCAGCAGGCGCGGCTGTTCGATGCGCTCACGCGGCTTGCCGCGGGCGAACCGGTGACGCGGGTCGCGCTCGACCTCGGCTACGCCAGTCCC
>Ga0156176_1129_pt1 | contig 24316 bp, 20 predicted proteins | sample RifCSPlowO2_12_FD_107829 | JGI IMG/M metagenome (GOLD analysis project Ga0156176, IMG submission 107829) | Betaproteobacteria bacterium RIFCSPLOWO2_12_FULL_62_58
GCTTCTCGTGCATGCGGCGGTCGAGGTGGATTTCCATGTTGCCGGTGCCCTTGAACTCCTCGTAGATCACGTCGTCCATGCGGCTGCCGGTGTCGATGAGGGCGGTCGCAATGATGGTAAGCGAGCCGCCTTCCTCGATATTGCGCGCGGCGCCGAAGAAGCGTTTCGGGCGCTGCAGCGCGTTCGCGTCCACGCCGCCGGTCAGCACCTTGCCGGAGGCCGGCACCACGGTGTTATAGGCGCGCGCCAGCCTCGTGATCGAATCAAGGAGGATCACCACGTCCTTTTTGTGCTCGATCAGGCGCTTCGCTTTCTCGATCACCATCTCGGCGACCTGAACGTGCCGCGTGGCGGGCTCATCGAACGTGCTCGACACCACCTCTCCCTTGACCGAGCGCTGCATCTCGGTCACTTCCTCCGGGCGCTCGTCGATCAGCAGCACGATCATAATGACTTCGGGATGATTGGCAGTGATCGAGTGCGCGATGTGCTGCAGCATCACGGTCTTGCCGGCTTTGGGCGGGGAGACGATCAGTCCGCGCTGGCCTTTCCCGATCGGCGCGATGATGTCGATGATACGGCCGGTGATGTTTTCCTCCGCCTTGATGTCGCGCTCGAGCTTGAACCGCTCGGTGGGGAACAGCGGCGTCAGATTTTCGAACAGGATCTTGTGCTTGGAGTTCTCGGGCGGCTCGTCGTTGACCTTGTCGACCTTCACCAGCGCGAAGTAGCGCTCGCCGTCCTTGGGCGTGCGGATTTCGCCTTCGATGGTGTCTCCGGTATGCAAGTTGAAGCGCCGGATCTGCGACGGGCTCACATAAATGTCGTCGGTGCCGGCGAGGTACGAGGTATCGGGCGAGCGCAGAAAGCCGAATCCATCGGGCAGCACTTCGAGCGTGCCGCCGCCGTAAATGCTCTCGCCTTTCTTGGCCTGGTTCTTGAGCATCGCAAAGATGAGTTCCTGCTTGCGCAGGCGGTTGGCGCCATCGACTTCGTTCTTGATGGCCATTTCGACGAGTTCGCCAACGTGGAGGTTCTTGAGGTCGGATAAATGCATAAAGGAGTCGCGCTACATAGGGGTGAAACCAGGGATAAAAGCGGAAGGAAACTAAACCCGCGCCTGAACTGCTCTTTTTTGCTGCTGGAAGCGGGCTTGGTTCAGGTGCAGGAAAGAAGGGTATAGGGTTTAAATATGGCTGTCAATAAAGGCGGTTAACTGGGATTTGGAGAGCGCGCCGACCTTGGTCGCCTCCACGGCCCCGTTCTTGAAGAGCATCAAGGTCGGGATGCCGCGGATGCCGTACTTCGGCGGAGTGGCCTGGTTTTCATCGATATTGAGCTTGGCCACCTTGAGCCGCCCGGAATACTCCTTGGCAACCTGGTCGAGAATTGGAGCGATCATCTTGCACGGGCCGCACCACTCCGCCCAGTAATCGACCAGGACCGGGGTGGACGACTGCAGCACCTCAGGTTCAAAGGTATCGTCGGTAACGTAATGAATATGGTCGCTCATGAGCGGTGCCTTGAAAAATGGGTGGAAACCGCCACAGGAAGAGTGGCAATGAAAACGGGTGGAACTTATGCTAACCAAATTTTCGCGTGTTGGGAAGCGCAACGGTCAATCTGCTCGCTCCGGATGCCGGGCGCGTGGTTTCTGCTAAAATATGCGCTTGTCCCGCGAATTCAAGCGCCCACCGCTTTACTGAAGGAAAACTATGACTTACGTCGTTACCGAGACTTGCATCAAATGCAAATACACCGATTGCGTTGATGTATGCCCGGTAGACTGTTTCCGCGAAGGTCCCAACATGCTCGTCATCGACCCCGACGAGTGCATCGACTGCACGCTGTGCGTGGCCGAGTGCCCGGTCGAGGCGATTTATGCGGAAGACGACGTGCCCGACAACCAGCGCCACTACACCAAGTTGAACGCCGAGCTCGCCAAGGTGTGGAAACCCATCATCGAAAAGAAGGATGCGCCGGCGGACGCTGATGAATGGGCCAAGATCAAGGAGAAGGGGCACCTCCTCGAGAAGTAACGCCGGCCGCCGAATCCGCGTCCCGAGCCCGCTCCGGGGTCGCATCCCCGCAAGCGGGGCCCCTGCTCCGCCCTCCGCGTGCTCACGCTTCTGAATGGGCCAAGATCAAGGAGAAGGGGCACCTCCTCGAGAAATAACGCCGGCCGCCGAATCCGCGTCCCGAGCTGGTGCGCTGATGCGGTCGCGGCGGCGGTGCGCTACCATCCCGCTGCATGTCCGCGATCACGGGATTTCCCGGCATTTTCAAGGCCCAGGTTTTCGCGCTTCTGGCTGAAGGGCTGAGGGGCGGTGCTACGGTTGTCACGCCCAACCGCCGCCTCGCGACGGTGCTCAGGCGCGACTTCGATGATACGCGGGCCGCGCAGGGCATTACAGTCTGGGAATCCGCCGACATCCTGCCGTTTTCCGCGTTCGTCGAGCGCGCTTACGAAGACGCACTGTATTCCGATCGCGCGACTGAACTTCCAATTTTGCTCACTGCCGTTCAGGAGCAGGCGCTTTGGGAGATCGTGATCCGCAGCTCGGAAGCGGGCGGAACGCTGCTCGCCATCCCCGAGACGGCAGCACTTGCGCGGGAGGCGTGGCAGCTTGCGCACGCCTGGCATCTTTTGCCGCGGCTCAGGAGTTTTCCCCTCAACGAAGACGGCAAGGCGTTTCACGATTGGGCGCAGCGCTATGAGAGCATCTCCCGCCGTGACCGATACACGGACAGCGCGCGCGTTGTCGACGTAATCGTTCCGCTGCTGGGGCGCGCCGAGATCAGGAAACCGAAGGTTCTCGTATGCTACGGTTTTGACATTGTCACGGCACAACAGGTGTCGTTGCTGACGCAGATCGGGGCGGCGGGTTGTGAAGTGGCGTTTGCCGGACCGGAAGGGCGTAAAACCAGCGCGCAGCGAGCGGCGTACATAGATACCCGGGACGAGATCCGCCATGCGGCGGTGTGGGCGAGAGCCCGCCTCGAAGCCCACCGCGCCGCGCGCATCGGGGTGGTGGTGCCGGAACTCGCCAGGCATCGCAAGGCAATCGAGCGCACCTTCAGCTCGATCATGGAACCGGATCATGCGCTGCCTGGCGCCCGACAGCGCGTGCTGCCGTTCAACATGTCGCTGGGCGAAGCGCTGACTTCGTACCCCCTCGTCAATGCCGCGTTCCTGGTGCTCGAGCTCGTGGGCAGGGAAATGGACTTCGAGCGCGCCAGCCGGCTGGTGAGATCGCCGTTTCTGGCCGGGGGCGAAATCGAAATGACGCGGCGCGCCCGGCTCGACGCCGAACTCAGACAGCGTGCGGAGCCGATGATTACGATCGATCGGCTGCTCACACTGATGACGCGTGACGACGCGCCGCGCTGCCCGGTCCTCGCGCAACGTCTCTCTGCACTCGCCGCATTCCGGAAAGCGGGCCTGTTCGGCGCACAGTCGCCTTCCGCGTGGGCAAAGGGACTTTCCGGGGCGCTGAACATCGTCGGTTTTCCCGGCGATCGCGGTCTCGACTCGGTCGAATATCAAACGCTCAAGAAATGGCACGAGGTCGTGGCCGGTTTCGCCGCGCTCGACCGTGTCGTGCCGCGTGCCGGTTACACGGAGATGGTGTCACGTCTGCGGCGCATGGCGTCGGACACCCTGTTCCAGCCTGAAACGCCGGACGTTCCGATCCAGATTCTCGGCGTGCTCGAAGCTGCCGGCATGGAGTTCGACCATTTGTGGGTGATGGGGCTGTCCGACGAAGCCTGGCCGCAGAGCCCGCGCCCGAATCCATTCCTGCCGGTTGAGCTGCAGTGCGCGGCCAAACTGCCGCAAAGCTCCGCCGCCGAATCACTCGAGCTTGCGCGCGGGCTTACGAATGGATGGCTTGCGTGCGCGCAGGAAGTGATCGTCAGTCACCCTCGGCGCGAGGAAGACCGCGAGCTCAAGCCGAGCCCGCTCATAAGCGATATTCCCGCAGATGCGATCGACTTGCCTGATTACGCGAGCTATCGCGAAGTGGTCCATCGATCGCGCCGGATCGAGGCTGTCGAAGACCGCAAGGCCCCTGCGTTGGACAAGACGGCTGCGGCGGGCGGCGGCACCGCGGTAATTCGCGATCACGCGGCATGCCCGTTTCGCGCGCTCGCGCGGCACCGGCTCGGCGCCGAGGGCCTGCACGCGCCGCATGCCGGGCTCGGTGCCATGGAGCGCGGCACGCTGGTGCACCGCGTGCTCGCGCAAGCGTGGTCGCAACTCAAAACAAAAAGCGCGCTCGACGCAATCGGCGCCGCCGACCTCGAAGCGCTGCTCAAGCGGGCCGCCGAAGAGGCGGTCGCACGCGTCAAGCGCGACCGGCCGACCACGCTCTCCGGGCGTTTCGCGGAAATCGAGAAACAGCGGTTGATTCGTCTCGCGCACGCCTGGCTCGATCAGGAGAAGAAGCGCGGCAGTTTCGCCGTGATCGCCACCGAGGACAAGCGCCATGTCGGGATCGGCGGCCTTGCGTTCAACGCACGACTCGACCGCGTTGACGAACTCGACGACGGCCGGCGCATCGTGATCGATTACAAAACCGGCGCGCCGGCGGCCGGCGCCATGCTGGGCGAGCGGCCGGACGAACCGCAATTGCCGCTGTATCTTGTTACCGCCGAGCCTGGTGCCGCCGCGGTGGCGTTCGCGCAGGTGAAAGCAGGCGAGATGCGGTTCGCGGCACTCGCGCGCGACGGCGATCTGCTGCCGGGCGTGAAAGCATTCTCCGAATCGCGTTACCGCGATCGTCATGGCTCTTGGGAGGAGGCCGTCGCGGCGTGGCGTGCCGATCTGGCGCGCATCGCAGCGAGCTTTGCCGGCGGCGATGCCGAGGTCGATCCCAAGGAATATCCGGGTTCCTGCCGCTACTGCGATGTCAAGCCGTTCTGCCGCATCTATGAGCGGCTGGCATCTTCCCTCCCCCTTGATGGGGAAGGGACCGAGGGAGAGGAAGCATGAGCACATTCCCTCATATTCCCGACCTCGCCGAACGCCGCCGCGCGCTCGATCCGGCGCTTTCGTTTATCGTCCAGGCGCCGGCGGGATCGGGCAAGACCGAGCTTCTGATCCAACGCTACCTGCTGTTGTTGGCGCGCGTCGACCATCCCGAAGAGATCATCGCCGTCACTTTTACCAGGAAAGCCGCCGGCGAAATGCGCGAACGCGTGCTGGAAGCGCTCGCCGACGCGCAGGCCGGCAAAGCCCCTGAAAACGAGCATGCGGCGCTGACGCTGGAGCTCGCGCGCGCGGCGTTGCAGCGCGACGCCCAAGCCGGGTGGCGCATCGCGGAGAATCCGGCGCGATTGCGCATCCAGACCATCGATTCTCTGTGCGCGGCGCTGACGCGCCAGATGCCGATGCTCTCGAAGTTCGGCTCGCAGCCGGAAATCACCGAGGATGCATCCGAACTGTACCTTGAGGCCGCGCGTGCGACGGTGGGGCTGGTCGAGAGCGACGACGCGGTGGCGCGGGACGTCGAGCGGCTGCTCACTCATCTCGACAACGACGTCGAGCGCATCGAGACGCTGCTCGCCGAAATGCTCGGGCACCGCGACCATTGGCTGCGCCACGTCCGCGGCAGGGAGCGCGAGGAGCTCGAGGCGGCGCTGAAGAAAGTGCGCCGGAAAGCGCTTGAGCGCGTGCGAAGTTTCTTTCACCCTCTCCCCGACCCCTCTCCCATCAAGGGAGAGGGGCCGGTAGAGGAGGCTCTTCCATCAAGGGAGAAGGGGCGCGAGGAAGTGGTTGCCGAGCTCGTCGAGCTGGCGCGCTACGCCGCCGAAAATCTCATCGCAAATGGCAGAAATTCGCCGATCACCGCATGTGACAAACTCGATGCTGCGCCGGGAATCGAGGATTCCGATGTCGATGCCTGGCGCGGCATTGCCGAGCTGCTGCTCACCAAGGAGGGCGCCTGGCGCAGGCAACATCTGGTCAACGAGGGCTTCCCGCCGGGCAAGACCAAGGCCGAAAAAGAGGCCTCCGGGCAGTGGAAGGCGCGCGCACGGATGCTGATTGAGAAACTTGCCGCGAGCGAGCCGCTGCGTGTGGCGCTCGACGATATTCGCCGTCTGCCGCCGTCGGAATACACGGAAGCGCAGTGGGAAGCGCTGGGCGCGATCACGCGGCTGCTGCCGCGTGCCGTCGGGGAACTCAAGCTCGTCTTCCAGGCGCGCGGCCTGGTCGATTTCACTGAAGTCGCGCAGCGTGCGGTGTTCGCGCTCGGCGGTGCGGAGGCCCCGACCGATCTCGCGCTTGCCCTCGACTACCGCATCCGGCATCTGCTGATCGACGAATTTCAGGACACCTCGATCAGCCAGTACGAGCTCGTTGCGAAGCTTACCGCCGGCTGGGAGCCGGGTGACGGGCGCACCGTATTCGCAGTCGGCGACCCGATGCAGTCGATCTACCGTTTCCGCGAGGCCGAAGTCTCGCTGTTCCTGCGCGCGCGAGAGGCAGGCATCGGCAGCGTCGCGCTGCACCCGATCGGTCTCTCGGCCAATTTCCGCTCGCAGGCGGGCATCGTCGAATGGGTGAACGCGACTTTCGCGCGGGTGATGCCGGAGCGCGAAGACATCGCAACCGGCGCAGTGCCGTATACGGCGTCGGTAGCGACGCACGCCGTGCTCGACGGCGCGGCGGTCAGCGTGCATCCGTTTTTCAACGGCGACCACGCAGCGGAAGCGGCGAAGATGGTCCAGATCATTGCGCAGGTGCGGCGCGACGACGAGCGCGCCCGCATCGCGGTGCTGGTGCGCAACCGCGGCCATCTGCGCGAAATCGTGCCGCAGATCAAGGGTGCCGGGCTGCGCTTTCGCGCGATCGAGATCGAGGAACTCGGTCATCGGCCGGTCGTGCAGGATCTGCTCGCGCTGACGCGCGCGCTGCAACACCCGGCGGATCGGCTTGCGTGGCTCGCGGTGCTGCGCGCGCCGTGGTGCGGACTGACGCTCGCCGACTTGCACGCGCTTGCCGCCATCTCCGCCCCCTCTCCCAGCCTTTCCCCCACGCGGGGGGGAGAGGAACAATTAGCTCCCCTTTCCCTTGGCGGGAGGGGGGTAGGGGGAGAGGGGGCAACCGTGTGGGAACTGATGAACGACAGCGCGCGCGTCGCAGTGCTGTCCGCCGACGGCCGCGCACGGCTGAAACGCGCGCATGCCGTATTGAAAGCATGCCTCGATCATCGTTGCCGCGGCTCGCTGCGTGAACGCATCGCCGGTGCATGGTTGGCGCTCGGCGGGCCGGCGTGCGTCGAAGATGCGACGGACCTCGAAGACGCTGAGATTTATTTCGAATATCTCGAATCGCACGAGGAGGCAGGCGAGATCGGCGCTCCGGTTGCGTTCGAAGAAGGGCTCGCGAAACTCTACGCGTTGCCCGACCTGCAGGCCGACGAGCGGCTCCAGATCATGACCATCCATAAGGCCAAGGGTCTCGAATTCGACATCGTGATCGTGCCGGGCCTCGGTCGCCCGCGGCGCAGCGACGACAGGAGGCTGTTCCTGTGGATGGAGCAGCCCGGGACTCCCCTCTCCGTCCCTCATCCCCGACCCTTCTCCCGAAAGGAGAAGGGGGGCTCGAGCTTCCTCTCTCCTCCGGGAGAGAGGTCAGGAGTGAGGGCTGGAGGAGTCGGGGGAGAGGGGGACACCGACCTGTTGCTCGCGCCGATCCAGGAAGCCGGCGCTGATGACGACCGCATCTATGCGTGGCTTCAAGAACTGGAAGCGGAGAAGGAGAGCCTCGAAGACGAGCGTCTGCTCTATGTCGCCGCCACACGCGCCAGGCAGCGCCTGCATCTGCTCGGCGACACGCGTTTTGTTCCCGATCGCGATGGCGTCCTCACGCTGACACCGCCCGTCAAGAAAGCGCTGCTCAGCAAACTCTGGCCGGTGGTCGAGCCCGTTTATGCCCAAGCCGCATCACAAGCAGCGGGGTCTTCGACCCCCCTTTCGCTCAGCGGGAAAAAGGGCGACGCGCTCAACATTAATCAGTCGCTGCGCCGCCTCGTATCCGGCTGGCCACTGCCCGCATCGCCGCCGTGCGCCGAGTGGACGCCGCCCAGGGACACGGCGCGTGCGCAGGACAAGATCGAGTTCTCGTGGGTGGGCGAGACGGCGCGCCACGTCGGCAGCGTCGTGCACCGCTGGCTGCAGCGCATCGCCGAAGACGGGTTGAAAGGCTGGGACGCAAAGCGCGTCGAAACCTTGCGCAAGACTTTCAGCGAAGAGCTGGCTGCGCGCGGCGTAGCGGAGCGCGAGTTGGGTGCCGCGACCGGGCGGGTGGTGACCGCGCTTGCGCATGCGGTTACCGGCCAGCGTGGCCGCTGGCTGCTCGGCCCGCAGCAGGATACGCACAACGAATTCCGCATTACGGCCATCATCAATGGCGAACGGATGGACCTTGTCATCGACCGCTTGTTCCGCGACGCGGACGGCAAGCCCTGGATCGTCGATTACAAGACGAGCAGTCACGAGGGCGCTGACGTTGAGGACTTCCTCGACCGTGAGCAGGCGCGCTACCTTGCCCAGCTGGAGCGCTACGCCGCGCTCATGCGCCGGCTGGACGATCGCCCGATCCGCCTCGGGCTTTATTTTCCGCTGCTCGGGGGTTGGCGCGAGTGGGCCTGCTGACGTCTCAGGCTGCGGTTTTGAGCCCCATTTTTGTCAAAGGTGTCAGAGGCTCATTTTGGGAGTATGGCGAGAACGGCCGGGTTCTTCCTGCTCTGGGCAATCATGGCCGGTGTGATTCCCTTGGCGGATTTTGCATTCAGATCGGCGCCGGCTGCGACCAGAACCTTCACTACTGCTACGTGGCCATCGGAGATAGCCGAGTGCAGCGCGGTCAAGCCGTCGTTGTCAGCTTCGTTGACACGCGCGCCTTTCGACAGCAGATAGCTGACAACCCTGTCGTGGCCCCACACCGTGGCCTGCATGAGCGGCGTCAGTCCCAATTGGCTCTTTGCGTTCACATCGGCCCCTTTTTCCACCAGCAGCTTGGCCACTTCAGGAAACCCCTTGAAGGCGGCCCAGTGCAGCGGGGTATAGCCTTGGGCGTCACGTATGTTTATATCGGCCTTGGCACCAATGAGCACGGCCGCGACCGATGTTTTGTTGAGGGTGGCAGCCATTATGAGCGGAGTCCATCCGCCCGGGCCCTCCTCATCCGCACGGACGCCGGCCCTCAAGAAAAGCTTCACCGCACGGTCGTTGCCCAACTCGATCGCGCGAGCGAACCCCTTCATGTTGAACTCGATTTGCTCGGCCGCCAATGAGGTCCTGGTAAGAGCACTGGCCCACGGATCCTCGTTCTCCTCGCGCCTCACGCTTCTCAGCTCGAGCACCCTCCCGTTAATCCTGGAGAGCGTGAGAATGTCATTCATGACGTCTGGAGGAAAACCCTGGCGCCCCCCCCTTTTGTCAACCATGAGTTCCCCCATGTAGTCTTCCAGCTCAAGGGTCCCCCACAAGTCCATGATCCTGTTGAAAATCCTGGGATACTTGGTTTCCAGGTGGACGGGATAGAACTGTTCCTTTCCTTCGAAAAACTGCGCAATCTTCGAGTGCATGTCCATTGTCGGCTGACCTGTAGCGGTTAGAGAAGATTACTTATCAGTATTATTATAGCCATGTCCACGATCTGGGTAGGGCGTGGCACATAAAGCGATTCCATTTCGTCGGGCACTAGCAGCCTGTCGGACTTAGCACGCTGACAGGCTGCTAAGGAGTTTGTCCGACCTAAGTCCGACAAACTCCTCGCACGCACGAGCGACAATGCGCTCGCTCTGCCCGGATTCCGATTATCCGGTATCATCACGCAGACCGCCAGAAGCTGTTTGCCGGCTGTTCCACTCTAATCCAATCATTGGAGAACAAGCATGATCGCATCGCGTTATTTGCGCCAGTCGTTGTCGGCGCTATGCCTGTCCGTCGCCGCTGCCGCCGTTTTTGCTCAGGCGCAGCCGGCGAAACAGGAATACGAACCGCAGGTCGGCCAGGAAGGCAAGGATGTCGTGTGGGTGCCGACGTCGCAGGCGCTGGTGGACAAAATGCTCGACATGGCGAAAGTCACGCCGAACGATTACGTGATCGACCTCGGCTCGGGTGACGGGCGCACGGTCATCACTGCCGCGAAGCGCGGCACCCGCGCGCTCGGCATCGAATACAACCCGGACATGGTCGAGCTGTCGAAGCGCAACGCGGCGAAGGAAGGCGTCAGCGACAAAGCCAGTTTCGTCAAGGCCGATCTCTTCGAGAGCGATTTTTCGAAGGCCACCGCGATCACCATGTTCCTGCTGCCTGACATCAATCTCAAGCTGCGCCCGAAGATCCTCGATCTCAAACCGGGCACTCGCATCGTGTCGAATTCCTTCACCATGGCGGAATGGACTGCCGACGAGACGGCCACGGCGAGCGAGGCGGAGGGCTGCCGCTCCTACTGCACGGCCTACTTGTGGATCGTGCCGGCAAAGGCGGAAGGCACCTGGCAAATGCCGCAAGGCGAGCTCACGCTCAAGCAGAGTTTCCAGATGATCACCGGCACGCTCAAGTCCGGGGCCAATACCATACTGATCGCGAACGGTCGCATGCGCGGCGACCGGATCAGCTTCGCTGCCGGCGGCGCCCAATACAGCGGCCGCGTGAGCGCGAACGCCATCGAGGGGACCGTCAAGTCAGGCGGAAATAACAGCAAGTGGAGCGCGGCCCGCGCCGGCAAGCCGGCGGCAGCGCCTTCGCGCTCCTGAGCATCCGTGGCAGCCGCTGCGCAATCGATCCCACCCGGATTTTCGCCCGATGCGACCGTGCGCTCGACGCCGGAAACCGTCGTTTGGGGTTACATCGCGGCGGACCTGCCGCCGGTGCTGCGCATCAAATCGGGACAGACGGTCAGAATCGACACGGTCACGCACCAGGGAATCAATACCCGGCAGGACCCGGTCACTTATTTCGGCGCCGCCGGCATACCGCCGCAGCAAGTGCTGCAGGACGCGAAGGACGTCTTCAGTAAGGTGAAGCGGGCGGAAGGCGCGGGACCGCATCTTCTCACCGGGCCGGTCTATGTCGAGGGCGCACAACCGGGCGACATGCTCGAAGTGCGCATCCTTGATGTCGAGTTCCGCGTCCCGTACGGCGTGAATTCCACAGGGCCGGGTTCGGGCGTGCTGCCGGATCTGCTCGCGCAATCCGCATTGAAGACCATCAAGCTCGATCTAAAACACAGGGTCGCGCTATTCTCCAGTGATGTCGAGGTGCCGCTCGCGCCGTTCATGGGCATCATGGCGGTCGCGCCGCCGCCGGCCCTCGTGCGCGTCAGCACCAAGCCGCCCGGCGCCTACGGCGGCAACATGGATTTCAAGCACCTCATTGCCGGCGCCTCGCTTTATCTGCCGGTATTCAACGACGGCGCGCTGTTCTACACCGGCGACGGGCATGCCATGCAGGGCGACGGCGAAGTCGACGGCACCGCCATCGAGATCTCGCTGACACCGACGCTGCAGTTCATCGTGCACAAGGGCGCGGGCAAAGCCATGACGTGGCCGCGCGCGGAGGACGCAACGCACTATTACGCGATCGGCATGGACACCGATCTCGACCAGGCACTGAAGAACGCCGTGCAGCAGGCGGTGAATTTGCTGCAGCAGACAGCGAAGTTGTCCGCGGTAGAGGCATACGCGCTCGCGAGCCTCGCTGTCGATTTCAGGGTCGGCGAGGCGGTGAACATCGTGAAAATGGTTTACGGCACGATCCCGAAAAAGATCTTCAAGCAGAACCCCGAATACTGGAATCGCAGCAACAATACTTGATGTCATCCGTACCGGCGCAAGCGCAGGCAGCCGACAAACGGAGCGAACCGATTGTCACCATCGACCGTTTCGTCCCCCACATCTCGACCGTACCCGCCAACCTTGGCCAGACGGTCGGACTGTTTCTGCGCGAGAAAGCACTGGCGTCAGTACCGCAAGTTCCGACGGTCAAACCGCATGTCGTCCTGTTCATCCACGGCGGCTACTCGCCGTCGGTCGTGGCCTACGATCTGGATTATAAGGACTACAGCTTCATGACCGCGCTCGCGCGTGCCGGATTCGACGTGTTCGCCATGACGCACACCGGCTACGGGGCCTCACCCAAGCCGATGATGGACGATCCGTGCAACGTCGACGCCGCGTTCCAGCACCTGCTGATTCCCCGCGTGCTCAAGGAACCGTGCCCGCCGCGCTATCCATTCAAGCTCGTCTCCAGCCGGACCGAATGGGACGAAATCGAGACCGTGGTCCGCTTCATCATGGCGTTGCGCAAGGTCGATCGCGTGAGTCTCATCGGGTGGTCCACGGGCGCGCCGCGCGCGGGCGGGTTCGCCGCCCTGCACCCGGACAAGGTCGACAAGCTGGTGCTGTACGGCCCGGCCGCCTATTTTTCCAGTGACGCATCGCCCGATCCCATGCCCGAACCGGGCTCACCGATGATTCTTCAAAGCTGGGACATGCTTATGAACAAGCGCTGGCAAGCGGATGTGCGCTGCGAAGGCCAGCTCGATGATCCAGAGGTGCGCGAGGTGATGTGGCGCGAACTCGTGGCGCAGGATGGTCTGGGCGCGCAGTGGGGACCGGAGGGCATCGGCATCATGCGCGCCCCCAATCGCATGAACTTCGGATGGCGGCAGAATGTCGCCGGGATCAAGGCGCCGACGCTGGTCCTGCTCGGCGAGTTCGACAATTACGAGCAGCGCCGTGACTCATGGAAAGGACTGCGCGTAGAGCGCAAGGTGTTCATCAAGGTCGCATGCGCGTCGCATTTCATGTCGTACGAGCGCGCGCGTCACGTGCTTCATCGCACTGCCCGGGAATGGCTGCAAAGCGGAACCATCGAGGGCATGACGCAGGCCGAGTTCTATGCCGATCGCGACGGTCGCCTAGAGCCGCTGCGATAGACTCAATCACCGTAAGACAAAGTCCACAGGGAGCAAAAAGCCATGCCGATCATCGACGCGCAGGTTCACATCTGGGCCGCGAACACGCCTGAGCGGCCGTGGCCGGCCCGGCATCAACCGCACCGGCCAGTGCCTATCACGAAGGACGACCTGCTGCGCGAAATGAAGGGCGCCGGCGTCGATCGCGTCGTGTTGGTGCCACCCTCCTGGGAAGGCGAGCGCAATGACATCGTGCTCGCGGCCGCCCAGGCGCACCCGGACCGTTTCGCCGTCATGGGCCGGCTCGATCCGGAAGCGCCTGCCTCGCGCGGATCGATCGCAACCTGGCGCCAGCAGCGCGGCATGCTGGGACTGCGCTTCACTTTCCACCGGCCGCTGCTCAGGCCGCTGTTGACCGAAGGCCGCGTCGACTGGCTGTGGCCTGAAGCGGAAAAGGCCGGCGTGCCGATCATGACGCTGGCGCAACACTCGGACCTGCATCTGCTGGAGCGGGTCGCCGAGCGTTATCCGGGGCTCAAACTTACGATCGACCATCTCGGGCTCACCAAAGGCAAGGACGAGGAAGCATTCCGCGAGTTCGACAAGCTGCTCGCGCTGGCGCGGCGGCCCAACATCGCGGTGAAGGCGAGCTGTCTGCCGCATTACACGACCGATGCTTATCCGTTCCGCTGGCTGCATCCGTATATCCGCCGCGTCTACGATGCGTTCGGCCCGAAGCGCATGTTCTGGGGTTCCGATCTGTCTCGGCTGCCGTGCACCTACCGGCAGGGCGTCACCCTGTTCACCGAAGAGCTACCCTGGCTCACCGCGAATGATAAGGAGTGGATCATGGGCCGCGGCGTGTGCGAGTGGCTGGGATGGAAAGCCTGAAGAGAGAGGCGAGAGGAGTAAAAAGAAATGGCGATGCCGTCCTTCAACCTCAACCGCGAGCAGAGCCTGAAGTCGATGGAAAAAGTCGCCGCCGCCCTTGAGAAAAACAAGGCGCAACTCTGGATCAATCACGACAAGGCGCAGAGCGACACGACTCCGAAGGCGCCGGCGTACGTTGAATAGTCCTCGTTGGGCGCGAGGCGTGCGGCGCGAGGGACGACTGAGTGATCGCGTAAGCGCATTACTATTCACCAGTCACAGGTCGCCGGTCGCTCGAATCATCAGGAGGACACTGCCGACCCGCGATTGGCAAGCCGCGTTCACCCGGGTTACCATCCAATTCAGGGACCAGACGCCTCGGCGTTGCCCGAATTGGGGAAAGCGATCATGCCGAATGCAAACGCGCAGGAGTGGACGCTGGACGAAGTCAAGCAGGAGGTCATGCGGCGCGTCGGCCACATCAGCCCGTTTCAGGACGTGCGCCGCAATGACGTCGAAGAGATCCTGAAAACCCTCGTGAGTCTCGATCGCGACCACTGGGCGGAGCAGTGGTGCAGGGTGGGGCTCGCCTGCGAGGCGAAGGGCGATGAACTGGTGAAGCAGGGCGCCGACGGCAAGCAGATCGGCGATACGTATTACCATGCATTCGACTATTGCCGCATTGGGCGCTACCCGGTCGCGAGCACCCCGGGCAAGAAGGAGGCGTATCGCCATTCTCTACGGGCGTTTCGCAAGGCGGCGAAGTATTTCGATCCCACGCTCCACATCGTCGAAGTGCCGTTCGATGGCCGGAAGCTGATCGGGTATTTGCAGATTCCGACGACAGCCGCGAAACCCCCGGTCGTGATGCATTGGGGCGGCGTTGATGGCTGGAAAGAGGATCGCAAGCGCGCGAGCGGCGCCCTGCATCGTGCCGGACTCGCGACCGTCACCATCGACATGCCGGGCACCGGCGAGAGCCCGGTGCTGTATTCGGATCCCACTGCCGAGCGCACCTTCTCGGTGTGGATCGACCATCTGACGCAACGAAACGACATCGATGGCGGCCGCATCGGAGTCTGGGGCGGCAGCTTCGGCGCCTACTGGGCGGCAAAGCTTGCGTTCATCGAGGCGAAGCGGTTGAAAGGGGCGGTCTTTCAGGGCGGCAACGTGCATTACGGCTTTCAGAAAGAATGGCTGGTGCCGGCGTTCACCACGGGAGCGTCAACTTACCTGTTTGGCCCGGGCAGCCTGTTCGAGGCGCGCAGCCAGGCCATGGGGGTGAAGACGCTGGACGAGTTTCTCAAGATCGCGCCCAGGTTTTCGCTCAAGGATCAGGGCCTCCTGGAGAAGCCCTCGGCGCCGCTCCTCGGAGTGAACGGCAAGCGCGACGACCAGGCGCCGGTCGCGGATATTTATCTGCTGATGGAGCACGGCAATCCCAAGGAAGCGCGCATCTATCCCGAGGGCGGCCACATGGGGCGGACCCGCGGCATGCCCGAGGACGAGATCGCGAACATGATCGCCGGCTGGCTGAAGGACAAGCTCGCGCGCTAGCAGTTTGTTGGAATTCGACTCGTCACCCCGGCGAAGGCCGGGGTCCAGAGAACGCCGGTCAAGCGAATCAACACCTTACTGGATGCCAGCTTTCGCCGACATGACGGAATCATCAACCGACCCCGTCTCGCCGTCACACCATGAGGAGAAGACCATGAATAAGCTCACCGGCCGCCGCCGTTTTATCAGGAACCTGACCGCGCTCGGCGCGCTCGCATCACTGCCCGCCGTCGCGCAGCCTCCTTCGACAAGCTCAGGACAGGCTTGGCCGACAAAGCCGGTCAGGTTCATCGTGCCGTTCCCGCCGGGCGGCACGACCGATCCGATGGCACGCATGGTGGGCGCCAAGCTCAACGCGTCGCTCGGCCAGCAGTTCATCGTGGACAACCGGCCGGGCGCCTCGGGCTCGATGGGGGCGGCGATCGCCGCCAAGGCGACGCCAGACGGCTACACGTGGCTCTTTGTCTTCGACACGCACGCGGTCAACCCGTCGCTGATCCCGTTGCCATTCGACACGGTGAAGGATCTGGCGCCGGTGATGCTGGTTGGGACCGCGCCGATGGCTATCGTTACCAGTCCCGCGAAGCCGTATAAAGATTTCGGCGACGTGATCAAGGTGGCGAAGGCGAAGCCGGGTAGCGTGACCTACGGCTCGATCGGCAGCGGCAGCCTCGGGCACCTGACCCTGACGCTCGTGCAGCAGACCGGGGGCTTCAGGATCGTGCACGTGCCCTACAAGGGCGGCGGACCGATGACTGTGGACGCGCTCGGCGGCCACGTCGAGGTCGCCATCGGCACGGTAGCGCTGCTCGCGCCGCAGGTGAAGGGCGGCAAGCTGCGCGCCATCGCTGTCACCGGCGACAAGCGATCGCACGCGCTGCCTGACGTGCCGGCGCTCGCGGAGCAGGGCTTCCCGGGATTCTCGGCGCTCGCCTGGTGGGCGATCTTCACGACGGCCGGCGTACCCAAACCAATTCTCGACAAGTTCCACGCCGAGGTGGTCAAGGCATTCAACACGCCGGACGTGCGCAAGCAGATGACCGAGACACTCGGCATGGACCTCGTCCTCAGTAGTCCCGCCGCGCTGCAGAAATTCCTGGTGGGAGAGATCGCACGCTGGGGCAAGGTGGTAAAAGACAACAACATCCGGGCCGATTAAACAAACTCCCGCGTGACGGCGATCTCGCGCATGACCGCCTCCGGGGTGTGGTGGCGCCGAGTCTCGCTCCCCGTGTCGCCCTGGAGATAGGCGCCGAGTTCGCGACCGTGATTGACCACCGCCGCACCGAAGGGCGCGCGTTCGGTCTCATAGCGCGCGAGCGCAGCCGCGACATCGTTATCCAAATCGCGCAAGGCGTCGGCGAGGACCATCGCATCGCCGGCGGCCTTGGTAACGCCCATGCCGCAGTGCGGGCGCGCGGTAAAGGCAGCGTCGCCGAGCAGCGCGATCCGTCCGAACGCGATGTGCGATGACTCGAGGTCGAAAATCGGCTGGAAAAACGGTTGCCGGGCGTGGCGCACAGCCTCGGCGAACTGGGGCGAGAGCAGCTCGTCCGCCGCGCGGCGTACCTCCGCCACCCGTTCGGGGCGGATGAGCGGCGGCGGGATCGACTTGTCGTGCAGCCGGCCGTGAATGTCGGTGCACAATCGTGGCAGCTCGGATGATTCCTCGGCCGGCCGGTACCAAACGAAGTTGTAGCAGCGCTCGCCGGGCCGCGTCGAGTTGGTGAAGCCCGCAACAGGATAGCCCGCCATGTGCTCGCGCGGCGGCAGGCAGAATGCGAGTTTCGGGAAGAGGTCGCGGTGCACCTCGGGCGAGAGCGCGTTTTCGTCGGCCAGTCCTCGCCATGCGATGTAGCCGGCGTACAGCGGTTTCGCCTCGGGCAGCAGTTGCGCACGTGCGGCGGAACGGATGCCGTCGGCGCCGATCAGCAGTTCGCCGCGCGCGGAACTGCCGTTGGCGAAATGCGCGGTAACACCGGGCTGGTCCAGCGTGAGTCGCTTTAACGACGCGCCGAAGTGATAGCGTTCAACGGGAAATGCGGCTTTCAGCAGGACGTAGAGGCGACCCCAGGTGGTGACGATTTGTCTGAGCGGCAGCGTGCCGATGGTGGCGCCGCTGCGGTCGAAGGTGACACGGCCCTGAATGTCCACGCCGAACGTATCGTCGATCGGAATGCCGATGCGCGCGAGGCACTGGAACAGCTCCGGGTGCGTGATAATGCCCGCGCCGCGCCCGGCAAGTTCCTCGCTGGAGTGTTCAAATACGTCGACCTCCCAACCCTGGCGCACCAGCAGATTGGCGGCGAGCAGGCCGCCGAGCGAGCCTCCGATGATGAGTGCGCGCGGCCGATGGGTGGTGGGAATCATGGGCGCAACGCCGCGTCGTTGCGGCGCGGTCACGCCGTCACGGCGCGATCAACGGCTCGCCCTTGATCGTGGTGCGATGCATGACGCGCGCCTGAGTGTGATCGACTTCCGTGCGGTAGTGCATGCAGCAGCGATTGTCCCACAGCACGATGTCGCCGACGCGCCACTGGTGCGTCCACGCGTACTTGGGCTGGGTCGCGTGCGCCCACAGCTTGTCGAGCAGCGCCTCGCTTTCCTCATTGGGCAGACCGACGATGTAATTCGACGGCCACACGCGGCGCCGTCCCAGATAGAGCGCGCGTTTTTTCGTGACCGGGTGCACCCGCACCATGGGATGCGTCGGACCCTGGACTTCCTCGGGCTTGGTCGGAAGTTTCACGCCGGGTCGCAGCACGCCGGCGCTGTTGCGGCTCGAATCGTGCACCTGCGACCTGCCTTCGATTGCGCGCCTGAGTTCTTCGGGCAGTTCCTCGCAGGCGAGGTACTGGTTGTTGAACGAGGTATCGCCGCCGCCGTTTACCGGCACGATCAGCGCGTAGAGCATGCTTCCCGCCGGCGGCATCTCGACGTAGGAATTGTCGGTGTGCCATACCACCTCATAGCTGCCGAGGCCCCCGTTGTCGATCACCGGATTGCCGTTCTCATCGAGGTTCGAAATGATGCTCACGCTGGGATGCTGCGAGATCATGAACTTGTCGTCGATCTGCTGGCCCGCGTTCAGGTGGTATTTGCGGGACGCGGCTTCGTGAGGCGGGCCGTAGATACCGGCGGCCGCGAGCAGTTGATGGTCGTCGATGTCCTGGTTTCTGAACAGCAGCACCAGATGATCGGCCCAGGCCTTGCGCAGCGCTTCCTGCACGTCTTCCGGCACCGGCAGCGCGAAGTCCACGCCTTGTATTTCGGCGCCGAGCGCCGCGCCGGTGGGAATGGCGCGGAACGCGGCGAGCGTGTTGACCGGGCCCGCTGGCGCGCGGGCGGTGTGTTGGTTGTGGCCGACGATGGACATGGTGTTCTCCTGCCAGAGGGTTGAGCGCATTCTGTCCGCGTCCCTCGATGGCGTCAAGGCGGCGCCGTCGCCCAGATCGTGGAACTCGCCTGAGGCCGCGGCGTGGCGCGGTTACCGCGCGGGCGGAACCGGCGGCAGTTTCTTGCCGTGCCAGGCGTGGAAGTAGTCGTAGTCGACGGCGCGGTGCAGACCGTGGCGCATGGCCTCGATGATATAAGCGTCCTCGGCGTCGACGTTTTCGAGGTTGACCTCCGGCCCGAACTCCTTGAGCAGCCACTTCGCAATCTCGAAGCGATCGGCGCCGGGCCCGCACTCGATGATGAGCCGCTCCGGCCCCACGCCGCGCATTAGCCGGTGCAGCGTGTCGGTTCCCTGTTTGATGACGAGCGCAACATCGCTTTTCTCGACCACTACCAGGTAGGCGCCGGCCTCCAGATCGCGGCCCGCCATCCCGATCGCTTCCTCGGCGTTGAGCGGCTGGTCGGGGAACTTCTTGCCGAGCTCGGTGAAGACCGTGAGCCCGTTGGCGAGCGCGTGTTTGATCGCGTAAATCCGCTCCCTGGGTTTGATATCGATCGAGTCCTCGCTCACCTCGACGCCTTTGAAACCGAGTTCCGCGACGCGTGCCATGAACTGCGGGACCCGGCCCTGCACCGCGGCGACCTCGAATGGAATGCCGCCCGGCAGCGTGTCGATGCCCGCTTTTGCGTAGAGCGCGTTCTTCTTCTTGAGCAACGCGGCGGAATAGCGCCACATGACGCCGACGTGGTCGGGAATCTTCACGTGATCGAGGATGTCGCCGACGGTTTCGACGAAGTCCCGCGCCTGTGCGAGGGACTTGGCTTTGTCGCTCACCACCGTAAGCCCGCGTTTGCGCGGCTTGGGGGAACGCGGCGGGCGGCTGAGGAAATCGAAAGCGGGTTTGCGGGTCATGGCGCTGCCTTTCGTTGTCATTGGGCGGGCTTGGCCCTATGATACCGGTATCGGCGTCGCGCACGCGACGTTCTAATGGCGGTGAATAGTGAATGGTGGAACGCAAGAACGACCGGCCATACGGCCGGGGTTTGTTCCTGTCAAGAGGAGAACAAGATGAAAAAATGGATGCAACCCCTCGCGCTGGTTCTAGGGCTGATGCCGGCGCTCTCGGCAGCGCAGGGCGCGGACCCGGCCAAGAACTATCCCATCCGACCGGTCCGAATCATCACGGGGTCACCGGGCAGCACTTCCGATCTCAGCGCGCGGTTCATCGCCCAGAAATTCACCGAGCGCTGGCGTCATCAGGTGGTGGTCGATAACCGGGCTGGCGCGGGTGGCATCATCGGGACTGAAATCGCCGCCAAGTCGGCGCCCGACGGCCAAACCCTGGTCATAGGCCACATCGGCACGCACGTCAGCGCCCCGAGCCTGTACAAGAATCTCGCCTACGATCCAATCAAGGACTTCGAGCCGATTTCGAACCTGGTGTCCTCGGCCATCGTGCTGGTTGTCCATGTGTCAGTCCCGGCAGGCAATCTCAAGGAGTTGCTCGCCTTCGCGCGGGGCAAACCGGCCGGCGTCAACTACTCGACGCCCGGCGGGGGCACCAGCGGTAATCTAACCGGAGAACTTTTCAACCAGGTGACGGGCGCCAATCTCGTCCATGTGCCGTACAAGGGCGCGGGATTCGCGCTGACCTCGGTGGCCAGCGGCGAGACTCAGGTGTCGTTCCTCGCGGCGTCAACGGCGATGCCCCAACTCAAGGCCGGGCGCGTGAAGCCGCTGGCCGTGCTGCAGAAGGCACGGTTCGTCGGATTGCCTGATGTGCCGACGTCGGCTGAGCAGGGATTTCCGAACCTCGATTCCAACGTGTGGTTCGGATTGTTCGCGCCCGCCAAGACGCCGAAGTCCATCATCATAAAGATCAATCAGGACGTGGTGGCAGCGCTGCGTGCACAGGATGCGCGTGATACGTTGCGCGCTGCGGGCGCCGAGGCGGTACCGACGTCACCGGAGGAGTTTGGTGCATTTGTCCAGAGCGAGATTACCAAATGGACGAAAGTGATCAAGGCAGCCGGCATCAAGGCGCAATGAGAGGCGAGAGGCGGGAGGGCGTGAGAGCGGAAAAACACGAGAAGCGTCAAACGTCTCACGCCTCACCAGTCACGCTTCATCAGTCATTCTTTTCAATACCCCTTATTTTCAATACCTCCTTGAGGGGTACGACTCACCCGTCACGCCGTTACGAAGTATTGCACCGGCAGCCGGTGCAGGCACTCGGCGCCGTCTTTGGTGATGCGAAAGAGATTCCCCAACTGCACGCCGGCCCGCTCGTCGTCGGTCACGACATTGGGCTGGACGACCACGCACATGTTCTCCTCGAAGGTGAACTTGGGCCCGGGCGGCCCACGCCGCCCGGCGGACTCGCGTGTCCCGATGCTGGGCGGCAGCAGTCCGATGCCGAAACCGTGCAGGAAGCCGTCGTTGATGGTGAAGCCGCGCTCGGCGATCACAGCCGCCGCGTCGAGCACGTCTTCGCTGGTGGCGCCGGCGCGCAGAACCTTCACGCAACGGTTGTACGACTCCGTCGCAGCGTCCCATAACCGCCGGTAGAGATCACTCGGCTCAGCCTGAACAAAGATCGGGCGGTGCATCTGTCCGGAGTAGCCCCAGAAGCTGACGCTGATTTCGGTGTTGATGACATCGCCGCGCTGGATCACGCGCCCCGACAGATTTTGCCGCGGCACGCACGCGCCCTCGCTTTCCTGCGCGCCGGAGGAAATATAGTACAGGTGCGGCAGCCCGCCGCGCGCGAGCGCGTCCGCCTCGATCAACGCGCCCAGCTCATATTCGCGCATGCCGGGCTTTACTCCCGCGATGAGGTGCTCGAGCGCCGCGTCGGTAAGCGCCGCGCCCTTCCTCAGCCATTCGATCTCTTCAGTGCTCTTCACGAGCCGCAGCCTGCGAAACGGCCGCGTCACGTCCTTGAACTGCCAGCCGGCGAGATTGCTTTGCCATTTGAGGTAACTCTGCACGGGCACTTCGCCGACGTATCCGAGCGTTCCCCCGTGCGCGCCGCTGTCCACGAGATGACGGGCGACGGTCACCGCCGAGTCGGGACCACCCCATTCGGTGCGAATGGACGAAGCTTCGCGGGCGTTCGGAACGTGGTTGTACGACTGCACGAAGAGGACGGGTTCGTCTTTCGCCGTCATCACCGCGTAGTTGTTGCGGTTGCCGAGAAAGCCGGACAGGTAGTGAATGTCCGCATGGTTGTGGCGCGAGATTCCCGAGTTGCCGTAGACCACCAGCGCATCCAGGCCTTCGGTGGCCATCAGTGCACGCGCGGCGGCGTGCCGCCGCGCAAACTCCCCGGCCGAGAAGCGCGGATAAAGTTCAGTGCTCACAAGCGTCTCCCTTGATGCATCTTGTCGGTAAAGCTACGGAGCGTAAGAGTTTATGGGGACTTTCTCAACCAATCCGTGTATAATAATTGCCCCGGATTCGATCGCGTTGAATTCCCGGCCCGCCAGGCGGTTTTTTAATCACCCCCAGGATAGCCGGGCGCGTCGTTCCACGCATCGGCAACAACCCGTCAGGAGTTGAGATGAATATTTTTGTGGGCAACCTTGCGCCCGAAGTGACTGAAGCGCAACTCGCGGAGCTGTTCAAGACATTCGGCGAAGTCAAATCCGTCGAACTGCTGCGCGAGCTGTTTACCGGTACGCCCAGGGGGTTCGGCTTCGTGGAAATGCCGGGCAAAGCGCACTCGCTCGCCGCGATCGCCGGGCTCAACGGCAAGGACCTCGCCGGGCGTCCGCTGAAGGTGAACGAGGCCCGGCCCCGGCCCGAGCGGGGCCAGCGCCGGCGCTGAGCAACCTGGAAAGGACCTCCTCTTGAGATGCCAGCACTGTGGCAAGGTCATTGCCGTCCACACCTTCGGCAAAGGCGATGTTTTCATCCATCGCTGCCGGTATTGCCACGGCTACCACAAATTCACCAACGCCGGCCGCCATGCCTCTGGCGCCATCAACTACCGCGTAACCAAACATACGCCCGCACCAAACAACAGTAGAGGGCTGCGCTAGGCCTCATAATATCTGGGCCGACACCCGTGACCGGCGGTTCCGCGCCACGAGTACTCGCAGCCCGGCACGCGATGCATTAAACTTCCCCTTGTTGCGTCAAGCCGGGCCAAAGATCGGCCAGGCCGGTATTCAACTTCGCCCTTCGACAGGAGATTTTTGTGGCAAATGGAACAGTGAAATGGTTCAACAAATCCAAAGGCTTCGGCTTCATTCAACCGGATGACGGCTCGAAAGACGTGTTTGTGCATATTTCGGCCGTGGAGCGGGCGGGTCTCGGTACGCTCGCGGACGGCCAGAAGGTCCAGTACGAACTGGTCAAGGGCAAGGACGGCAAGACGTCAGCCGACAATCTGAAGTCGGTCTGACCCGCCCTCCAGCGCGCGGCCTCTGAACGTAAGCCGCGAGTTCGCGCGCCATCGCGTCGGCCGCCTGCGCGCTACATCATGACGCGGCCGCCGTTCACGTCGAGCGCGATGCCGTTGATGTAGGCTGCGGCGTCGGAGGCGAGGAACAACATCGCCTGGGCGTGGTCTTCGGGCACCGCAAGCCGCTTGAGCGGGATCTGCGAGGCGATGCGTTCAATGTCTTCCTCGGTGCGCAGCGCTGCAACACGCGGCGTGAGCGTGGTGATCGGCGCGATCGCGTTCGCCGTGATGTTGTTCGCGCCGAGTTGATATGCAAGGAAGCGGGTCAACTGGATTACGCCGGCCTTGGCTGAGCCGTAAGCCGGGGAGGAGGCGACCTGCACGGTGCGCCCGGAGATCGAGGCGACGTTGATGATGCGTCCGGCTTTCGAACGTTTCAGGTGCGGGATCGCCGCGCGGCAGCAGAGGAAGACGCTGCGGAGATTCAATGCCACCGTGCGGTCCCACTCGTCTATCGATATGTCCTCGACGGTCGCGAGCCGTCCGTAACCGCCGGCGCAGTTGATGAGCGCGTCGAGCCCGCCGAATTCGGCGACCGTACTCGCGATGGCTTGAGCGACCGACCGGTCGTCGGTTACATCGGTCCGCACGACAAGCGCTCGCCCGCCGGCGGCGGTGATGTCGCCCCCGACTTTCTTCGCGCGTTCCTCATCGATGTCCAGCAGTGCGACGCAGGCGTGCTGCCCGGCGAAAGCGCGGGCAGTGACGGCGCCGATGCCTTGCGCGGCGCCGGTGACCGCAACCACGCGGCCGGAGAACTCAGGGTATGAGGGCATGACAATGACCTTCACTTCAAGTGATATCGAGGCCGCGAAGTTAACGCATCCGGGGCAGGCGGGTCAAATCGCCAAGAAACGACGCCGCATCAGGCGAACGAAATACGACCCGGCCCCAGTTCAACGCCGTGGGGCGCAACGGCCGACCGAGCCGACTTGACGCGGTCTATTCTTTTCGCTCGCCCGATATTATTTCGCGCACCCCGCCAGGTGTGGGTGACAGCATAACTTCAGGGCTCCTGACATACGCGGGATAGGCACGTGAATTTTCTGGACTTTCCCGAGGAGATGCGTAATAATTCATGCATCCTACT
>Ga0156176_1153_pt1 | contig 24156 bp, 21 predicted proteins | sample RifCSPlowO2_12_FD_107829 | JGI IMG/M metagenome (GOLD analysis project Ga0156176, IMG submission 107829) | Betaproteobacteria bacterium RIFCSPLOWO2_12_FULL_62_58
CGGGCGCGGCATCGTTCTACTACGGGGCCAATACCGGACGGCAGGGCGCCGATCCGCAATTCCGACTGAGCGGCGGCGCGGGCGGGCGCATGTTCGATACCGGCATTGAGATGGCCGCCACCGACGCCAACATCGCCAACGCCGCCGCGCGCGCGGTGCTCACCGCGTTGCAGGGCACGCAGATGGAGCCCTACCTCACGAATTATTTCCAAACGCTGATCGTGGATTCGCTTGATGCCGCGGGGATCAACGCGGCCATCCAGTTTGGCGCGGGCCTGAAGGATCTCCGCGAGCAGCTCACGATGGAGCCGCTCGCGATCGCGCAGCTCCGCATCACCGAATTCAACGCCGCGCTCAACGTAAACGTCGCCACCATCGAGCAGTGGAAAACACAGTTCCTCGCCGCGATTGACGCCGGCACCAGTCCTGACGCCGTGGCGCAGTGGCAGGCGTTCGGCCAGGCGATCCAGTTTGTGGCGGCGGCAGCGGACGAGGCCGCCAAAGCGGCGCTCGAGCAGGCCGCCGCCGCGCAGCGCCTGGCCGCCGCGCAACAGGAAGCCGCCGCGCAACAGGAAGCCGCCGCCGAGGCGAGCTTGCGCCAAATCATCGGCCGCTTCTACGATGGACTGGTGGCGCAGGCCGAGGCACGGGTCTCGGATGCGCTCGGCAAACTGCGCGAGGCGTGGGAGCGCGAGTCGGCGGAGCTGCAAAACTCGATCGCCGATTCGCTGCGCATCGCCGATCAGCTCAAAGCGTTCCGCCAATCGCTCCTCGGCGGCGCGGCCTCACCGGAGGCGAATTACCAGGCGCTGCGCGCCGAGCTCGGCACCGCCGGCGCCGACCGGATCCAGGACGTCGCCTCGCGCTTCCTGGGTGCGGCGCAAGCGCGCGCCCGCACCGGTTTCGACTACGCGCGCGACGTGGGGATCGCGGCGGCCGCGATGGAACAGCTCGAGATCTCGGCCCGGGCGGACGCCGATGTCTCGCGCCTGCAGCTCGATGCGATGACGACGCAAGTCTCGGCGTTGATCAACATCAACGAATCCGTGCTCTCGGTGCGCGATGCGATCCTGGGCGTCTCGAGCGCGCGCGCCGGCGTCGCCTCCGCGCAGGCGGCGGTCGCCGCCTACCAGCAGTCGCTGCGCGACAGCGCGCGCGCGGCGGCTGCTAATGTCAAACGCTACGCCCACGGTGGCGAGCACCCCGGCGGCTGGCGCATCGTCGGCGAGGCAGGGCCGGAGCTGGAGTACACCCGCCCCTCGCGCATCTACAGCCGCGGCGACAGCGAGCGCATGATCGATGTCGGCGGCCTGCGCGAAGAGATAAAAGAGTTGAGAGCGGAGCTCCGCGACTCGTACTTAGCGCTCGCGATCCATACCAGCAAGACCGCGAAGCTGCTCGATGACTGGGACGCGCAGGGCATGCCCGAGACCCGGGTGGTCTGATGAAAATCGTCCCGCGCTTCGATATCACCGACGCGGTGCTCGTCTCGAGCAACGTCGCGGAGAGCGACTACACCCTATGGTCCGGCGCGACGACCTATCCGCTCGCCGCTCGCGTGCGCCTGGTGGCCGCCGAGCAGCACGAGGTCTACCAATCGCTGCAGGCCGACAACATCGATCATGCGCCGGCGACCTCGCCCACCTGGTGGGTCAAGGTCGGCGCCACCAACCGCTGGCGCATGTTCGATCAGCGCGTCACCGACCAGACGGAGAACGCCGACTCGATTGACTGCACCTTCGCCGTGGCCGGGCGCATCAACGCGGTCACGCTGCACAACATCGACGCGGCCGAGCTGCGCGTCACACTGACCGACGCGGTGGACGGTGTCGTCTACGACCGAACAGTGAACCTGATCGCGGACTCCGGCGTGCCGAGCTGGTATTCGTGGTTTTTTGCCCCGATCGACCGCGTGCACGACGTCGCGCTCACCGACGTGCCGCCGTATCGCAACGCGACGCTCACCGTCACCCTCACTGACACCGGCGGCACGGTCAAGTGCGGCGAGTGTATGTTCGGGCTCGGGCGCGATCTCGGCAACACCGATTGGGGATTCGGCGTCGGCGTCCGAGAGTACGGCCGCAAGGAGGCGGATGCGTTCGGCAACTACGACCTCGTGCCGCGCGCCAACTCGCGGCGCGGCGAATTCGTGGTGTGGGTGGATGCCCGCAATTTCAACGCGGCGCTGCGCCAGTTGTCGGAATTGAGCGCAGTCGCGGCGGCGTACATCGGCACCGATATTCACGCCGCGACGATAATTTTCGGGTTCTACCGCGACTTTCGCTTCCTCGGCCGTCACCTCAATTGGATGATCCTCAACCTCGACATCGAAGGACTGACATGACCATTGATGCATTCACCGGGCTCACCATGCCCTCGCGCTTGCAGCAGCAGCCGGCGTTCGACACCAACACCGACGCGATGGTCGCGAAGCTGCCGACGCTGCAGACGCAGATCAACGCGACCGGCGCGGATTTCGACAACGCGGTGGCGGCGCTCGCGGCGTCCAGCGCGATCTCGATTCCCTACATTTTCGACACGGCCACCGCCGACGCCGACCCGGGCGCGGGGAAACTGCGGCTCGACAACGCGACGCAGAATCTCGCCGGCACCATGCGCTGCGATCTCCTCGATAGCGGCGCGATCGATCGCACGGCCGTGCTCGACACCTTCGGCGACCAGCCGAACAGCCTCGTCGGGCAGATCCGGCTGGTAAAAACCAGCGACCCGACCAAGTGGATCACGTTCGATGTGACCGCGCTCGCAAGCCCGGCGGGCTACCGCAATATCAGCGTCACGGTCACCGGCTCGAGCGCGGCCAGCCCGTTCGCCAACGCCGATGCGTTGACGCTCTACTTCACGCGCTCGGGCCACGATGAAAACGCCGTCAACACGCAGAATGTGGCCGCACATCTGGTGCTCACCCTGACCGCCAAACGCAACCAGGTGCTCACCCCGACCGCGGCCGGGCTGCACGTGCAATTTCCGGATGCGACACTGCTGGGCACGCAGCGCGATAAATATCTGATCAAAGTCCCCCAATCCGCGGCCTACGAGCTGGGCGTGCGCGACGGCGCCGGAAATCTTTTGCGCGCGATCCGCCCCGGCGGTCAGGCGCGGCTGACGCTGCACGATAACAGCACCACGGCGGGCGGCTGGTCGGTGGCAGGCGATCTGCTGTCGCGGGTGTTCGTGATCCGGTCCAACACGATCAACGCTGGCCGCACCTTCACGCAGACGTACGCGCTCAAGCTCTCCGCGACGCTGGTGGTCTACCTCGGCAGAGAATCCTCCACGCTCTACGGACGCGCCCACGACCTCTCAACCGATACGTTGGGCGCGTGGACGAGCCTCGATGCGAGCTGGGGTGCGAACGCAATCAAGCACGCGTTCGCCGTGAGCGGCGCCTCGGGGATCGCTTTTTCTATCGCCAATCCCACGCGCGCGGTGGCGTTCTCGGTCGATGGCGCGCTCGCAATCACGCCGGGCACGCCGCAGAACGCGACCGCCGGCACCGGGCTCTCCGGTGCCGGCGTGAACGACAGTGTCAACAGTCAGACCGTCGTGGCGCTCACCGCTACGCTGTATTGCGCGTTCGGCTTCACCGGCGCGGGGCCATTCCAGCCGGTCGGCCAGGCCTGCTCGGTCGCGGGCACGGTGATCACCTGGGGCGCGCAGACCAGCCTGGGCGCGACCCTCGCCACCAATCCGCCCGAGTTCGGCGCGGTCGTGATGCGCTCCGCCACCCAGGCGATGGTGTGGTATGCGGGCAACGCGACGAAGGTGATGAATGTCTCGCACCTCACCTTCGCCGGCACGGTGATCACTCACGACTCGCGCGCGAGCGGCACCGGCGAATTAACGAGTTGGTGCTTCGGCTCGATGGCGGTCCTGATGCAGGCCGACGAATGGTGGCTGCTGGCGGTCGGCATCACGTCCGGACAAATCTACGTCGGGCGCTGGACGGTGAGCGGCGTGACCGCGACAGTGACGGAGTCGACGGTCATCGCGTCGGTTTTCACGAACGACCAAAACAGCCGCCACGCCAACACGCTCATCAAGGTAAGCGCCGCAGTGGCGTGGATGCTCGCGACCAGTGCCGCGACCAGTGGCGAGCTGAATTTGTATAAGCTCGCCTGGAGCGGCAGCTTCACGGCCACGCAGCATTTGTCGGGCGCTGGGCTGCCGTCGATCCCGGTGCCCCAAGGGTTTTGCGCGCCGAAGCTGGACGGCGACACGCAGAAGGCGCTGTGGATCACGGCCATGAGCACCACGACATATGCCAGCGCGAGCCAGCCCGGCCAGCTCGTGTGGATGGACGAGGCGGTTGCATCGGATGTGCCGGTGGCGCGCTGTGTGGCGCAAACCGGACAGTTTTTTCAGAACGGCAGCTTCCGCTGCGGCTGGGCGGTGGGGGACACCGACCGCTGGCGCGTGGTGATCGGCAGCGCCGCGGGCAGCGGCGTCGGTGGCGCGATGGCGGGCCGTGTGGTGCTCATGCCGCGCGACCAGAACCCTGGGCGAGCAGTTTATGAGGACATCCCGCCGCTCGTATTCAACGAGGGCTCAGGGAGTCTGACGCCGCTCGCATCCGGGGTGATCGCCGGCGACAAAATCGCGCTGTTCGGATCGCGCGGCGCATCGCCGAAAGACGGCTACGGCATGATCTCGCTGATCGAGATCGCGGATGTGGCATAGGAGAGAACAAATGGCTGACAAACTGATCGTCGCACCAGATGACGTGATCGCCGCGTGGGCAACAGACGCGACACAGACCGTGGATGCAATTACGGCGCATGGCGCGATCTACCCGCTGGCGCAGGGCTGGCGCCTCGCCCTGCCGCCAGGCGTGAAGCCCCCCGATTTCGCGCCGGGACGCTACCAGCTCGTGTCCGGTGTGCTTACGCGGGTCGCCGATACGGCCGATGCGATCTCGGCGGCCCGGAGTGCGCGCAAGAGCGCTGTTTCGGATCTGCGCCGCTCGCGGGAGCTGGGCGGCACAAGCATCGCCGGCCAACCAGTCCCGTCCGATACTGCATTCCGTTTGCGCCTGCGCGAGCTCGCAGCCGACATCGCCGACGGCGCGACCTCGGCGACGCTTCAACGCGCCGACGGGAGCTGGGCCACGCTCACGCCTGCGCAATTCGCCGTGCTGGCCGCGGCCGTCCGAACGTTCGTTCGGTCGTGCATCGCCGCCGAGCGCACCCATCACGACGCCATCGACGCGCTCACGACCGTCGAGGCAATCGATGCCTACGACCTCTCGACCGGCTGGCCGGCGTGAGCGCGCCGGCGCTACGCGGGTACCGGTACCCGCGCATTGGAAGCGCCAAAATGGCCCCAAGAAGGGCCTAAAAAGTCCCGAAACTGCTCAAAAAAGAGGCGTTTTTACCCACCTATATTAGCATGCCGTCGTACTCAAACCATGTGACGTGCGTACGCAAACCATGTGGCGCGTTACACGGCCAGCAGGTGATCGTCGACAATCGAGGCGGGGCGGGTGGCATCGTCGGCACCGAGCTGGCGGCGCGCGCGGCCCCGGACGGTTACACGCTCATAGTGGGCAGCGCCGGCACGCACGCCGTCAACCAGAGCCTCTATCCCAAGCTGCCTTACAACGTGCTGCGCGATTTCCAGCCGGTTGCGCGGCTGGCGGACGCGCCGAGCATCCTCGCGGTGCACCCGTCGCTTCCCGTGCGTTCGGTGAAGGAGCTGATTTCTCTCGCCCGCGCCCGCCCGGGCCAGATCATGTACGCCTCCGCAGGCTCTGGCACGTCGACCCATCTGGCTGCGGCGCTCTTCGAGCATCTCGCCGGTATCAAACTCGTGCACGTCCCGTACAAGGGCGGCGGTCCGGCAATCGTCGACGTACTCGCCGGGCAGGTGCCGGTCACGTTCGGAACGGCTGCGTCGGTCTCGCCGCACACCAGGAGCGGAAGGCTGCGCGGCCTGGCGGTCACGGGAGGCCAGCGCTCTGCGGTGCTGCCGGACCTGCCGACCATCGCGGAAAGCGGGCTCCCGGGGTACGAGATGCTCAACTGGCTGGGGTTGTTCGCTCCCGCGGGCACGCCGCGTGCCGTGGTGGAGAAACTGAGCGGCGAGGCCATCCGCATCGTGCGTTTACTGGAGGTTCGCGATCGGCTCAACGCGCAGGGCGCGGAACCGTCTCCGCTCGCCACAGGTGAGTTCGCTGCGTTCGTAAAGAGCGAAGTGGAAAAATGGGCGAAGGTGGTCGCGGCCACCGGGATGACGGCTGAGTGATAAGTGTTGCCCGCGGCAGGATCGTCTGTCACCACATCTTATAGCGACCGCAGGCAACCTTTGCCAGCGCTTCGCCGACGGAGTGCGGCGTTATTCTCTTAATTTCCCATTGGCTCTGCGGCAGTTTGTTTGAAGCAACGATATTGCCCTTTCCCATCGGCTGCTCGTACTGTATGAACAAGGTCATGGCCTCGGTCCGGTCCGCACAGTTGGTTACGTCCATCGTTGCGGCTGACCGAAAGGTCTTGCCTGACGACGTTTTTTGAGGGGATCGATAGTCATATAGCCGCCACGACATGACGTAATTCCCCTTCTTGTCCAGAAGCTTCAAGTCCATGTAAGCGTCCACGCTATCGTTTCCTCCCATCTTGATCCAATCGGCGAACACGACGGGCGCACCACAAAGCAGGGTCAGCAATAACAGAAATCGGGCCATCGCAGAATTCCTAAGCCCGCCCGTCATTCCGCAGTGGCGCCTGATTCCCTGATCACCTTGCCCCAGCGAGCGACTTCCTTCCGGTAAAAGTCGGCGAATTGCTCCGGCGTGCTGGTCATCGGTTCGCTGCCGACCGCAGCCAGTTTTGCGCGGGTATCGGGGGAAGCGACGATTTTGGCGAAGACCTCGCTCAAGCGCGAGATGATCGGTTGCGGCGTGCCTGCCGGCGCCATCATCACGTACCACAGCACCGCTTCGAGTTCGGGATAACCCGCCTCCGCGGCAGTGGGCACGCCGGGAAGCATGAACGACCGCTGCGGCGCGAGCGTGGCAAGCGTGCGCAGCTTGCCTGCCTTGACATGGGGTACCGCGCTCGCAACCCCGACCACGACGGCGTCGACGTGACCGCCGAGCACCGCCACCGTTGCCGGGTTGATGCCCTTGTACGGGACGATCAGCACGTTCACGCCATTGGAAAACTTGAACAGTTGCGCAACCAGGTCGTTGGTCGTACCCGGCCCGCCGGTCCCGAAGCTCACTTTGCCGGGGTGTGTTTTGGCGAGCTGAACAAGTTCCTTCACCGTGCGACTCGGAAGCGACGGGTGCACTGACAATGTCTGGGCGTTGGACGCGACGAGACCGATCGGGGCGAGATCTTTTTCCGGATCGTAACCGAGCTTCTTGTACAGCGTTTTGCTGACTGCGAGGAACGTCGTGCAAATGACGACGGTGTAGCCGTCAGGCGCCGCCTTCGCCGCCGTTTCGGCGCCGATGTTTCCGCCGGCTCCAGGCCGGTTTTCGGGAACGACCGGCTGTCCCAGCTCCTCGCTCAGCTTCTGCGCGAGCACGCGGCCGAGGATGTCGGTCCCGCCGCTGGGAGGGAACGGCAGAATGAAGCGGATCGGCCGGCTGGGATAGCCGGTAGCGGCGGTCTGCGCCGATGCGCACGGCGCCACGGCAAACAGCGTCGCCGCAAGCAATGCGCCGATCAAGCGCGCGGACGCAGAGGCTGCGTTCATCGGCGGTTTCATCTTGCTTTTCGCAATTCGCGCCAGGCGTCGTGGCGCACGCGAGCAACGATCTCGAAGTCCTTCCCGAGCGGCCTTATCACCGCCGCTTCACCTTCCGCAAGATGGGGCGCGCCGGCGACCGCATGGAACGGGTTGCCGTGGCTGGCGATGACGAGGTTCGCGCCGGGCTTCACCGGCGTCGAAAGAATCTTGCGCAGCGGCGCGTAGCGATCGGTATCCGTCGCCGCCGGGCCAGCCCGTGCCTCCGATGATTTTTTCGGCGGACCGAACGCGAGCGTTGCCGTTTCCATCGTGCGGCAACGCGGACTTGCAAGTACGCGTCCGACCGGGATCTTCAGATCGCGGAACGCGGCGCCGATCTGCAGCGCTTCCTCGCGCCCTTTGTCCGTGAGCGGGCGTTGATTGTCACAGTCGTCGTCGCTCTGCGAGCGCGTATCGTCGCGCGAGAAATCGGTCGAGGTATGGCGAAAGTAGATGACGTAACCGCCCTTGCGCAATTCGGAGAACAGGTCCGCGTTGGGAATCACCTTGGCTGGCTGCGAGGTGCGGCCGGCCGGCGGCGCAGGCACAGCTTGAAATTGCTGCGCGGGCGCTGGCGCGGACAGCAACCCCAAACAGTGCGCAGCAGCGATCAAGGCAAGCCGTTTCTTCATTGTTCAACTCGGTGCGGTTTCGGAAATGATATTCTTAATGCGGGAATCATGGAAACATGTTGCCGATCGGCACTGAAATGCCTCGAGATGAAAGACGTGGAGCGCTCCATCGAAGAGACCCTCACGCGACCTGAGCACGTCGTCGACTCCTTGAGCGAGTCGCTGGCCAGTTTGAGGTGATTATGACGGAACGTCTGTTTTATCTCGACACTGAAACGACGGGCATCAGTTCGCAGTCTCACACCATCGTGGAGATTGCGATTGTGGATGACTCGGGGCGGGCGTTGTTGAACACCCATCATGATTGAGCGTAAGATTTTGGCATGCGACCCAGGCAGAACCGCATCCCCTTTTTGGCACTGTAAATTCAGGTTAAGCCGTCCTTGATCGTTTAGGAGTTTGTCGGACTTGGCCCGGACAAACTCCTGCTCGTTACAACTACTCGTATTTGCGAAGGAGGCAACATGCGATTCAACGTCACCGCTTTATCTTTGACATCCGGGCTTTTCTGGGGTGCGGCGATCCTTATCGTAGCCTCGGCGAACTTGATGTGGCCGAGTTACGGCCGCGCGTTTCTCGAACTCGCTGCCTCCATCTACCCCGGCTACCATCCGGGCGCTAATATTGGATCAATCATTACAGGAACTCTCTACGGGTTGGTGGATGGGGCAATTGCGGGTGCTGTGTTCGGGTGGCTCTACAATTTACTTTCGCGCTGGCTCGCGGGCGGGGCGGCGTAACCGCGCAGTGCACGGGACGCGCGGTCGGCGGGCTGCGCGCCGGCGACATACTCTGTCGAACCGCCGTATACGTAACCCGTTCGTAAGGTGGTGTGGGAGGAGGGGAGCCGTGAGGCTCCTCCCTATCCCAGATAAACGCCCATCGGGAGAAACCATGATTATGAGACCACTACCGATCGTTTGGCAGAGGCTGGTGAACTCGGGAGGGCAGACCTGTCATCGCTGTGGCGTCACTTATGAGGCGCTGCAACGGGCGGTCGCAAAGCTCAAGGATGTCCTCGCTCCATTAGGTCTGGAAGCCACGCTCGAAACCAAAGAGATACAGGAGGAATCCTTCAAGGCCGACCCTTCTGCGTCAAACAGAATCTGGATTGCGGGAAGGCCTTTGGAGGAATGGCTCAGCGCAGGAGTGGGGAGCAGCCGTTGCTGTTCCGTTTGTGGGGAGTCCGAATGTCGCACGGTGGAGGTAGGGGGAGCCGTGTTCGAGGCCATTCCAGAGGATCTGATTCTAAGGGCAGCGCTTATTGCAGCCGCTCAGGTACTCGGTTCTGTGAGCGAAGCGGCTTCGGGCCAAAGGGAGCAGGGTTCTTGCCAACCCACCTGTTGCACGGACGCACGTTAGGCGGCTAACGCGGCACTGCGGCTGACCGGGGACCGGCTTTTGCGGTTTTCGCAGCATTCAAGGCTGCTCTCTGGGCGGTTCCGGCACCTGAATTCGACCCCCGCTTGAGCGTATTTTTGTTCCTGGCCATCGTGTATCCTTTCCCAGGAATCTGAACAAGAAAAGCCAGATCGTCCCGTAAGTCGTCAACCGGATCAAATCCTTCCTTGCAACCCCGCAGCCTCAAGGACTGGGCACTGTTGCTGGCGCTCGTGGCTATGTGGGGCTCGGCATTCATGTTCAACAAGCTCGGGGTCGCCACCGTGCCGCCGGCGACGCTGGTGGCCGGCCGGCTGCTGATCGGCGCGCTGATCCTGCTGGTGGTGGTGCATGCGCTGGGCGCGCGGCTGCCGCCTTTGGGCCGCAACTGGCTGCCGTATCTCGTGCTGGCGCTGGTCGGCAACTGCATTCCGTTTTACGTGATCGTGTGGGGGCAGAAAACCGTCGACAGCGCGCTCGCCGGCATTCTGATGGCGGCCATGCCTCTCGTCACGCTCGTTCTGGCGCACTTCTTCGTGCAAGGGGAGCGCATGACGCGTAAGCGCGCCGCCGGTTTTGCCCTGGGCTTTCTCGGCATCGTGCTCTTGATAGGGCCGGCGGCGCTCGCAGGCATCGGCGGCTCGGCGCTGCAGGTCGTCTCGCAACTGGCGGTGCTGACGGGCGCGCTGTGCTACGCGGCCAACAGCGTGCTCACGCGGCTGATGGTAAAGGAGAACAATGTGCTCATTGCATCCACCGCCATGCTGCTGGTAGCGACCGTGGTGATGCTGCCGGTTGCGTTCATCCTCGACCGGCCGTGGACGCTTGCGCCCAGCTTTTCATCTACCGCGGCGATCGTCTGGCTCGGCATCGGACCCACCGCAGTCGCCACCCTCTGCTATTTCAAATTGATCGGCTCGGCCGGCCCCACCTTCATGTCGCTCGTCAATTACCTGAGCCCGCCGGTCGCGGTGTTTCTGGGCGTCACCTTGATGGGCGAGCATCCCGGCGTGGAAGCCTACACCGGTCTCGCGCTGATTCTCGCCGGCATCGCGTTGTCGCAGCTCAGACACCGCACGCCGTCCGCTTCTTGAAAACGACCGTTTGTCCCCCATCTTGAGGTACCGTGATATATATCACGGATTTGCCCGAACAAAGCCGGTATGGTGGTGTCAGCGTATTTGAAGGCGCCGCGTTGTTTTTCAGTATCGGCTGATGAGGAGCGAGCCATGATGAACGTGGTCTACAACAGCGACAACTACTACGTGGTCGAGTATCCGGCCGAGCACGCCTACGAGTTGGTGGACAAGCGCAGCGCGCGCGGCACGTTCTTCCAGGGCGATGTTGCGGAAAAGTTCATGCAATCGATGAAGGGCGCCCTCGCCGAAGAAGCCTCGGCCGAGCATATCGATGAGTTTCTCGGCAGCTTCGACATCCTGCTCAACATGCCGGTGGTGTACCACTAACGGCTCGACCCCGCCGCCGCTGCAGGCGCGCGCAGCGGCGGGAAATAAATCTCGATGCCATCAGGCTGCTGCGACAGGCGGACAACGCTGCCGGGCGGAGCTGATGTTTCAATCAAGACTGATCTTGGCGGCCTTGGCAACCTTGGACCACTTCTCGACCTCGGCCTTCACGAACGCGGCGAACTCGGCCGGCGTGTTGCCCGAAGCGATCCCGCCGCGCTTGAGCAGCATGTCCTTGCCGGCTGGCGAGGTGAGTTCCTTGGCAAGCGTCGCGTGGATCTTGCTCACGATCTCTTTCGACGTACCGGCGGGCGTCACGACGCCCTGCCACGATGAGCCGTCGAAATCCTTGAGGCCGCTCTCGGCCACGGTGGGCAGGTCGGGCATCGGCGGGAAGCGTCCTTTGGTGGAGATCGCGATCGGCTTCAATTTGCCGGCGTTGACATGTGGCAGGACCCCGATCGCCGTGTTGAATGCGAGCTGCACCTGGCCGGCGATCTGGTCCACCACCGCCGGCGCCTGACCCTTGTATGGGATGTGCACCATGTCGGTCTTGCTCAGGAACTTGAGCAGTTCCATCAGCATGTGGGGGCTCGAGCCGTTGCCGGTGGATGCGTACGACATCTGCCCGGGCTTCGATTTCGCCAGAGCGACAAGTTCCTTCACATTCTTCACCGGCAGCGACGGGTGCGTCGTGAGCATGCTGGGCAGGATCGCCATCAACGTGACGTGCGAGAAGTCCTTGATTGGATCGAACGGCAGCTTGCGGTAGATTCCCGGCGAGATGCCCTGCGCTGCTGTCATCATGCATACCGTATAGCCGTCTGGCGCCGCTTTCGAGCACAGATCGGTACCGATGTTTCCGCCGGCGCCGGCGCGGTTGTCGGCGACGAACTGCTGGCCGTAAGCCTTGGAGAGAATGTCCGCTGCCATCCGCCCCATGATGTCGGTCGGTCCGCCGGGCGGGAACGGAATGATGAAGCGCACGGGTTTGCCCGGCCAGGCTTGCGCGTTCGCACCCGCCATCGGCAGTGTGGACAGCAGCGCGACGGCGGTGCACGAGAGCAGACGTCTCATGATGGGACTCCTCGCAGTGGTTATGGGTGCAGCCTATTATGCCTGATCAACGTGCGCCGGCGCACGCCAGGGGATGCATTCCATAGCGCGGCACGCCGGGCAACGGGCGGCGGCTTCTTTGCTACGCGGCGAGTTCGACGATGGAACAGGCGCGGTGGGGCTTTTTGAAGAAGCGGGTCAGAATCTTGTAGGTGTCGAGGTCGAACACCGGCTGGGGCCGGGATTCCTGCAGCTCGTGCAGTTCGTGCTCGGAGCGCACCGTGCCGAGATAACACCAGCGGTCGAGCACGATGAGTTCGCTCTTCTCACCGTCCGGCGCGACCTCGCGCACGCCGACGCGGCCCCTGAACGGCCACGGCTCGATGCGCCAGTGCCACGAACATAGCTCGGCGGCGCGGCGCAGCCGCCGGTTGTGGACCGGGGCCAGCCGCTTGACCAGCCGCGCCTCCTCGATCAACGCGCCCAGCTCCCCGGCGGTTTCGATCCAGTCGATGCGTGCGACCTCGCGCGCAATTTTCATGTCCTTGTTGACGCGGTGGTCGCCGGAGAAATGCGACATCACCCGCGCGCGCAGGTTGATGCTTTTCTCTACGTAGAGTGCGACGCCGTTCTCGCCGTAGAAAAGATACACGCCCGGCGCTTCGGGAATGTCGTCGAACGCGTTGGCGGGAAGTCCGGCCGGCACGGTCGGCGCTTTGACCAGCTCGGTGGCCGCGGCGGCGACGGTGACGGGATCGAGTTCGCGCTGCCAGCGCTGCACGAGCCGCCACAGCACGCGCGCATCGCCGAGCGCGCGGTGGCGCGCGTCGCATTCGATGCCGTGGCGGGCCATCAGCGCGTCGAGATTGTGGCGCGTATGGTGCGGGAAGAGCTTGCGGGAAAGGCGCACGGTGCACAGCACGCGCGAGCTGCAGCGGATGCCGGCGCGCTGGAATTCGTTGCGCAGAAAACCGTAGTCGAAGCGCGCGTTGTGTGCGACGAGGAGCTTGCCGTCGATACGGTGCAGCAGTTCGCGGCTCACTTCGGCAAACGTCGGCGCGGGTTCCACCATCTCGTTGGTGATGCCGGTCAGCGCCTGGATCATCGGCGGGATGCTGACGCCGGGATTGACGAGCGTCGACCACTCGCCAACCGGCTGGCCGGCGTCGACGGCGACGAGACCGACCTCGGTGATGCGATCGTGGTTGGCGGTGGCGCCGGTGGTTTCGAGATCGAGAAAGACGAGGGGTTCGTTCAGCACGGTGTGTGAAAAGACGAGAGGTTTCTCAGCTGTGATACCCGATCGCGCGCGAGATATTCTCCGCGGTCTGCCTGATCTGCGCCGCCCATGTCTTGTTCAGCCGGTCGGAAGGCGCCGACACCGAGAGCCCCGCCACCAGCCGGCCTTCGTCGTTGTAGATGCCCGCGCCGATGCACGAGACGCCTTTTTCGGCCTCCTCGTTATCGAGCGCGTAGCCCTGGCGCCGGATTTTCTCGAGTTCGCGCGCCAGGCCCTCCGGGTCGGTCAGCGTGTTCTCGGTGTACATGGGCAAGCCCGTGCGCTGCACGTACTGCGTCGATTGTTCCGGGCCTTCTTCGGCGAGAAAGATCTTGCCCACCGCGGTGATGTGCAGCGGGGCGCGCGCGCCGATGATCTGCACCACCCGCATCATCGAGCTGCTGGCGGCGGTGCGCTCGATATAGACCACCTCGTCGTCGTGGCGCACCGAGAGGTTGACGGTTTCGCCCAATTCCTGATGCAGCCTCTGCATGTGCGGCAGGGCTTCCTGACGCACGCTGATGCGCGACTTGACCAGGTTGCCGAGTTCGAGCAGGCGAATCCCGAGACGATAGGTGCCGGGCTCTACGCGGTCCACCAGCCGGTTCTCGACCATCACGCCGAGGATGCGATGCGCGGTCGAAGGGTGAAGCTTGGTTTGGATGGCAAGCTGCTTCAGGTTGACCGGGGCGCCGTGTCCGGCCAGCGTATCGAGCAGGCTCATCATGCGCTCGATGACCTGGATGGAGGATTTGGCTTCTTTTTGCGGCACGATGGCGAGGACTCCTAGCAGCCTGTCGGACTTAGCAGCCTGTTCGGGCTGTTAAGTCCGACAGGCTGCTAAAAGCAAAACCGGCTGTCAATTCCAAAAAAACCCCGTCCGAACTGGTGGAACGTGCAGAAGACTGAGGGTGAATTCGCATCTTTGTCATTTTCTCTTGCAATTTTCCTGGCGCCGGTTTTGCATTAGGAGTTTGTCGGGGGCAAGGCCGACAAACTCCTAGTTGGGCGCTGATTCTATATGATGAAATTTGGCTGGACAACCAAAACCTCGGCGCGGGACAGGGTGGGGCTGCTGCTACGGCCTTGATTTCGTTAAACTACGAATGCAGGGGCCGCCATGACAACGAGAACAGAAGACGATCACGCAACTACGACGCCGGCAGTACACGGCGCCAGGAACTACGTGACGCCGCGTGGATATGCGCAGCTCAAGGCCGAGCTCACGCAGTTGCTCGATGCCGAGCGCCCGGAACTGGTCAAGGTCATCGCGTGGGCGGCGTCGAACGGCGACCGCTCGGAGAACGGCGACTACATCTATGGCAAGAGGCGGTTGCGTGAAATCGACCGTCGCATCCACTATCTCACCAAGCGTCTCGACAGCGCCGAGATCGTCGATCCTGCGGCGCGCGGCGCGAACGACCGGGTTTTCTTCGGGGCGACGGTCACTTACTTGAGCGGCGCGGGGGAAGCGCGCACAGTGACCATCGTCGGCGTGGACGAAGCCGACCCCGGGCGCGGACACGTGAGCTGGGTCTCGCCGATTGCAAAAGCGTTGCTGAAGCGCCGCACCGGCGACGTGGCGACGCTGTCAACGCCAAGGGGCGAAGAAGAAATCGAGATTGTCGGAATTCGTTACGAAGCCTTCAGATGACCCCTTCATTTTTCATTGCCACGCTGTCGACCTGGCGCGCTGTTCATGCCCCGATACCCGGCGCTACGGGCGAGGCCGGGCCATTCGATGCCATCGTCAAGCTGAGCATCAAGGCCATGCCCGGGGCCCGCACCGCCGAAACCCTCGGCGCCGAGCGCGAAGGCACCGGGGTCGTCATCGACGCGAGCGGGCTTATCCTCACCATCGGCTACCTGATACTCGAGGCGGGATCGATCCTGGTCGTCGCGGCCGACGGTCGCGTGTTTCCGGCGAGCGTGGTGGGCTACGACCATGCGACGGGCTTCGGTCTGGTGCGCGCTGCGCCAAGCCTCGCGCAGCGGCCGCTTGCCTTGGGCGACTCGTCCGCGGTCGGAGAACTCACCACCCTGCTGGTGGCGGCCCACCCGGCGGCGGGTGGCGTATCTCACGCCTGCATGGTGTCGCGCCGGCGCTTTACCGGCTGGTGGGAATACATGATCGAGGATGCCTTCTTCACCGCGCCGCCGCGCTACGAGCATAGCGGAGCAGCGTTGCTCGACGGTGCGGGGCGGCTTGTCGGGATTGCCTCGTTGTGGGTGAGCGACGCCGTCGATTGCGGTGTGGCCTTTCCGGGCAACATGTTTGTGCCGATCGACCTCTTGAAACCCCAGTTCGACGATCTTGTCGCCACCGGACGCGGGCGGGAACCGCCGCGGCCCTGGCTGGGTGTCTATTCGGAAGAAGTCGAAAGCCACGTGGTGGTCACCCGCGTGCTGCCCGGCGCGCCCGCCGACAAGGCCGGGCTCAAGCGCGGTGATGTGATACTCGGTGTGGGCGGCCAGTCAGTCGGCGGGCAGAGCGAGTTCTACCGCAGGCTATGGGCGAGCGGGGCGGCGGGCGCCGACGTCATGTTGCACGTGTTGCGCAACCGCGCCGTGCAGCGGCTCGTCGCCCATTCGGCCGACCGCATGGATTATCTGCGGCCGTGGCGTGCCTAAGCACAACAGGATAGGCGAGAGGAGATAAGCGATAGGAGGTGGACGCAAAACCTGTCGCGAGACACGCCCCTCCCCTCTCGAATTGAGCGCGCCCGCCGTTTTGGCGGCTCGAGTTTTTTTCTGCGATCTTGGCGGCTGGACCGCTTCGTATTACTTCGTGTGACGGACCGTGGGAACGAAGTCGCCGGGCGCGCTGGATTCAAGCGGGGCGTGAAGCGCGCGTGGATCGCGCACCGGCAGCGCGGCGCTGTCTCGCGCGCGTTCGTGCGGTGCGGGTGCGTTTGGGCGGTGTGCGCCGCAGGCCGTTGAGATAAAGATCGATCATGTGCTCCGCCTCGCGCGCGAGGGGCGTGTAGTCCGGGTCGATCACCCAGTTGTTGATCAGACCGTCCACCATGGCGTAAATGCCGATGGTGGCCCGGTGCGGATCCACGCTGCGCGGCAACTGGCCCTTGGCGATCGCATTGCGGAAGCCCTGTTCGACGTGGGTGAGACACCCTGCGCGCATTTCCCCGAGGCGCTTCCACACTTCCTTCATCTCGTCGACGTATTCGCACTTGTGGTACACGATATGGAAGACGCGCCGGCATTGGGGATCGGTCGCCGTGCGCTCCAGGACGGCGGTCAGCCTGTTGCGGATGTGGGCGAGGGGATCGGACACTGACGGATTCCACGCGCCGCACACCTGGTCTTCCATCGGCAGCGTGATGCGCGCGATCATGGCGTTGAAGAGATCGGCCTTGTCGCGGAAATGCCAGTAGATCGCTCCGCGTGTCACGCCCGCCGCCTTGGCGATGTCGGCGAGCGAGGTGCGGGAGACACCACGCTCGCTGAACACGCGCTCGGCGGTATCGAGCAGGGTGCTGCGCGTTTCCAGCGCCTCTTCCTTGGTTCGTCGAACCACTAAATGCGCTCCTGGTTCAAAGGAAACGCTGTTCCGCAATCAGGTCTTGACATACATTCGTGATTGTATGTAAAGTTTCCGTCCGTTGCAATACCCGACGCTCTGCAGGGAGCGATTACGCGCCGGCGCGCCCGGAACCAAGACGAACCAGGACGGACATATGAACATCGCCGATCGATCCAGGCTCCGTTCGAGCCTCAAAGCCGCGCTGCTTCTCGCGCTGGTCCTGTCTGCTGCGGGCTGCAAGCCTTCCACGCCGCAGGGCGGTCCGAATTTTCCCCCGCCCGTGGTGACGGTGGCGGCGGTCGAGCCAAAGGACGTCGCGGTCACCTACGAGTACACCGCCCAGACCGCGGGTTATCGCGAGGTCGAAGTGCGCGCCCGGGTGACGGGAATATTGCAGCGACGCAACTACAAGGAAGGCTCGGTGGTGAAGAAAAGTGAATCCCTCTTCAACATCGATCCGGAGCCGTTTCGGGTCGCGCTGGCGCGCGCCGAAGCCGATCTTGCGGTCGCCGAAGCGCGGCTCGCCCAGGCCAAGCGTGAAGTGACGCGTTTGCGCCCGGTCATCGAAGCGCGCGCGGTCAGCCAGAAGGAATTCGACGACGCCGCCTCCAGCGAGCAGGTCGCCGACGCCGAGGTGAAAAGCGCCCGCGCCCGAGTGACCGAAGCGAGACTCAACCTCGAATATACGCGCGTCGAATCCCCCATCAGTGGTGTTGCGAGCCGCGCCGTAGTGTCGGAAGGCACGCTGGTCTCGGGCCCGAATGTGTTGCTCACGACGGTCACCCAGACCGATCCGATGCATGTCATTTTCGGCATCCCCGATCGCGAACACCTGGCGTTGCGCCGAGACGTCGAGGCAGGGCGGCTCAAGTTGCCGCGGGATGGCCGCTTCAAGGCGAGCATCAAGCTCGCCGACGGCAGCGCCTACGGTCGCACCGGCGCGCTCAACTTTACCGATGTCCGGATCAACGCGCAGACCGGCACCAGCGAAGCGCGCGCCGAATTCGGCAACCCCAACGGCATGCTCCGCGCAGGTGAATTCGTGCGCGTGGTCCTGCATGGGGCCGTGCGCCCCGGCGCGATCGTGGTGCCGCAGCGCGCGGTGCTGGAGGGGCCCAAGGGCAAGTTCGTCTACGTGGTGAACGCCGAGAGCCGAGCGGAGCCGCGCCCGGTTGAAGTGGGCGAGTGGACCGGCGGCGGATGGATCGTCAACAGCGGACTGAAGGGAGGCGAGCGCGTCATCGTGGACGGGGTGTTGAAGCTGGGTCCCGGCGCGCCGGTGAAGGTCGCGGACGGGAAACCCGAGTCCGGAGCGCCGGAAAAACCCGCGGGCGCGCCACCGGCCAAACCCGAAGCGAAGGGAAAGAAGTGATGGCAAAGCTCACCACCCCGCCGCTTGCGCCGGCACCCCTCCTCGGAAAGGAGGGGAGATAGAAGATGATTTCGCGCTTCTTCATCGATCGGCCGATTTTCGCGGCCGTGCTGTCGATCTTCATCGTCATCGCCGGGCTGGCCGCAATGCGCGGGCTGCCGATCGCGCAGTATCCGGAAATCGCGCCCCCGGTCGTCACGGTGCGCGCCGTCTATCCCGGCGCCTCCGCAGAAGTTCTGGAGCAGACGGTCGCGGCGCCCCTGGAGAACCAGATCAACGGCGTCGAGCACATGCTCTACATGAGCTCGACCTCGGCCGCGAACGGCGCCGTCGAGATCCAGGTGACCTTCGAGATCGGCGCCGACGTCGACACCGCAGCGTTGAACGTCAACAACCGCGTGAAGCAGGCGGAACCGCGCCTGCCGCTCGAGGTGCGCCGGCAAGGCGTGACCGTCGAGAAGGGCTCTTCGGCGTTTCTGCAGGTGATTGCGTTCCTGTCACCCGACGGGCGCCACGACGATCTCTTCATCTCCAACTACGTGACGCTGAACGTGCTCGACCCGTTGAAACGCATCCCGGGCACCACCAACGTGCAGGTCTTCGGCGCGAAGGACTACGCGATGCGAATCTGGGTGCGCCCGGACCGGCTCGCGCAGTTGAAGCTCACGACCGCCGACATCGCGCGCGCGATCAACGAACAGAACGCGCAGTTCGCCGCCGGCAAGATCGGTCAGTCCCCGACCGGCGGCGCGCAGGAGCTCGTCTACACCATCACCACCAAGGGACGGCTCTCCGAGCCCGAGGAATTCGAGAACATCGTGCTGCGCGCCAACGGCGACGGTTCACTGCTGCGCCTGAAGGATGTCGCGCGCGTGGAGCTCGGTTCCAGGGATTACGAGTTCATGGGCCGCGTGAACGGCCAGTCGGCGACGCTGGTCGGTATCTTCCTGCAGCCCGGCGCCAACGCGCTCGCGACCGCGGAGCGCGTGCGCGCCGAAGTGAACCGCCTCGCCCAGGGTTTCCCGCAGGGCCTGAACCATTCGGTCGTGTACGACACGACGCGCTTCGTGGAAGTGTCGATCCGCGAGGTGGTGATCACGCTCGCCGAAGCGATGGCGCTCGTTTTCGTGGTGGTTTTCCTGTTTCTCCAGAACTGGCGCGCCACCCTCATTCCGTTCGCGGCGGTGCCGGTGTCGCTCATCGGAACCTTCGCCGGTCTGTTCGTGCTCGGTTATTCGATCAATACGCTGACGCTGTTCGGCATGGTGCTCGCGATCGGGATCGTGGTCGACGACGCCATCGTCGTGCTGGAAAACGTCGAGCGCATCATGCACGAGGAGCATCTTCTCGCGCGCGAGGCGGCGATCAAGGCGATGCGGGAAGTCACCAGCCCGATCATCGCGATCGTGTTGACGCTGTGCGCGGTGTTCGTGCCGATCGCTTTCCTCGGCGGACTCACCGGCGAGCTCTACCGCCAGTTCGCGGTGACGATTTCGATCGCTGTGGTGATCTCGGGGCTGGTGGCGCTGACGTTGACGCCCAGCCTGTGCGTGCTGATCCTGAAGCGCGAGCACAAACAGCCCGGCCGCTTCTTCCGCTGGTTCAACGACTGGTTCCACCGCATGACCGGCCGCTACGTCGATGGGGTCACCTGGATGCTCCGCCGCGGCGGCATTGCGCTCATGCTCTTCGCCGGTATGGTCGTCATCACGGCGACGCTATGGCGCATCACGCCGGGCTCGCTGGTGCCGGACGAAGACCAGGGCTTCTACATCGCCGCGGTGTTCCTGCCCGATGGCGCGACGCTCGAGCGCACCGACAAGGTGGTGGGCGAAGTGGTCAACATCATCAAGTCGAACCCCGCGAACGACAACGCAGTGGCATTCACCGGATTCGACTTCCTCGGCGGCAGTTTCCGCAACAGCGCCGCGACCATTTTTGTCACGCAGAAGCACTGGGACGAACGTAAAGTGGCGACGCCGCAGCTCGTGGGCGAGTTCTTCATGAAGACGGCGCACATCAAGGAGGCGCTGGTGCTCGCGTTCGGTCCGCCGCCCATCTTCGGTCTCGGGACGGCCGGCGGCTTCGAGTTCCACCTGCAGAATCGCGGCGAAGGCGGGGCGAAGCGCCTTGCCGAGGTGACTCAGCAGCTACTGGGAGCGGTGGCGAAGGACCCGATGTTCGCCCAGGTGAACACGCTGTGGCGCGCCAACGTGCCGCAGCTCTACGTCGCCACGGACCGCGAGAAGGCCAAAGCAGTGGGCGTGCCGGTCGACGAACTCTACAGTACGCTCGCCGCGACGCTCGGCACCTTTTACGTCAACGACTTCAACAAGTACGGCCGCACGTGGCAGGTGCTGATGTCGGCGGAGCCCGCATACCGCAAGCGTCCCGACGATGTCGGCGCGGTCTACGTGCGCTCGGAGCAGGGCCGCATGGTGCCCGTTTCATCGCTCGCGAACGTGCAATACTCGGCGGGTCCGGACACGCTCGACCGCTTCAACAATCTGCCCGCGGTGAAGATCCTGGGCGCGACCAAACCCGGATACAGCTCGGGACAGGCGATCGCGCGCATGGAGGAGATCGCGCGCCAGACGCTGCCGCCCGAGTTCAGCTTCGATTGGAGCGGCGCGTCCTTCCAGGAGAAGCGCTCGGGCGGCACCTCGGTGATCGCGCTGGGGCTCGCGGCGCTCATGGTGTTCCTGATCCTCGCCGCCCAGTATGACCGCTGGTCGTTGCCGCTGTCCGTGATGCTGGCGCTGCCCTTCGGCACGTTCGGCGCGCTCGCGGCGGTCTGGCTGCGGGGTCTTACCAACGACGTCTATTTCCAGATCGGCCTCGTGACGTTGCTCGGGCTCGCCGCCAAGAACGCGATCCTGATCGTCGAGTACGCCGTGTTGAAGAAGCAGGAGGGCTTTTCCACATCCGCCGCGGCGATCGAGGCGGCGCGGCTGCGGTTCCGGCCCATCCTGATGACCTCTCTCGCCTTCATCCTCGGCGTGACGCCGCTCGCGATCTCGACCGGCGCGGGCGCGGGAGCGCGCCATTCGGCCGGCACCGGCGTGATGGGCGGCATGCTTGCCGCCACGTTTCTCGCGATCTTCTTCATCCCGTGGTTCTACAAGATGATCGTCGACCGCAGGCTCACCGACACGCGTTCGACCAGCGAGATCGAAAGCGAGGTGAAGCATCACCGCGAAGTCGCGCAACGCGCGGCGCGCACCCCGCACCATCACCCGGCGGCCAAGGGAGGGGATGATGCGTAAGCCATGGATTTTATTGGTCTGCGCAACATGGCTCGGCGGCTGCACGATGGGGCCGGCGTACGAGCGCCCCGCGACCGAACTGCCCGCAGCCTACCGCGACACGCCGCCGCGGGGCGTCGCTGCGAAAGGCGAGCGCTGGTGGGCGCTCTATACCGATCCCGCGCTCGACAAGCTGGTGGACGAAGCGCTGACTTACAACCAGGACCTCGCGCTCGCCACCGCACGCGTGGACGAAGCGCGCGCGCTGGCGCGGGTCGTGGACTCCCGGCGCATGCCCGCGGTGGATGCGGGCTTCCAGCGTGACCGCACGCGCTCGTCGGACCGCTCCTCGATCCCGCTGCCGCCCGGCACGCCGCTCGAGCGCAATAACTATATCGCGCAGCTCAACGTCGCCTACGAAGTCGACCTGTGGGGCCGGCTTGCAAGCGCCGGCAGCGCCGCGCGCGCGGATCTGCTCGCGACCGAGGCCGCGCGGGAGACCGTGCGTATCGCGCTCGCGACCGAGGTGGTGCGCGCCTACTTCGGGCTCGTTGCGCTCGACGCCCAGGTCGCGGCCGCGCGCCGCGCCCTCGCGCTGCGCAGCGACGGGCTCTCGCTGCAAAAAGTGCGCAACACCGCTGGGCTCATCAACGACTTCACGCTGCACCAGCTCGAGGCGGAAGTGGCGGCTGCGCAGGCGCAACTCCCGGCGCTGGAGGCAAGCCGCACCGCGCAGGAACTCGCGCTATCGGTGCTCCTCGGGCGCAGCCCGCGCGCCATCATGGACGGCGCGGTCGAGCGCCGCGCCGAGCAGGGCGGCCCTGCCGTGCCGGTGGTGCCGGAAGGGCTGCCGTCCGACCTGCTGCTGCGCCGTCCCGACGTGGTCGCGGCCGAGCAGCGGCTCATCGCGGCCAATGCGCGTATCGCCGAGGCGCGCGCAGCGCTCTTTCCCCGCATCGCGCTGTCCGGTTATCTCGGCAGCGAGAGCGCGTCGCTGGGCGACCTGTTCTCCGCGCCGGCGCGCATCTGGTCGCTGGCCTTCGCGCTCGCTCAGCCGATCTTCCAGGGCGGGCGGCTGTTCGCCGAGGTGGAGGCGGTGAAGGCGCGCGAGCGCCAGGCGCTGGCGCAGTATCAGAAGACGCTGCAGGAAGCATTCCGCGAGGTGCGGCAGGCGCTCAATACGCAGGCGCGGGCCCGCGAGGTATATGACGCGGAAGGCGCGCGGGTGGCTGCTCTCACCGAGGCGCTGCGGCTCGCCCGCATCCGTTACGACAATGGGCTGCTGTCGCAGCTCGAAGTGATCGACGCCGAGCGGAACCTCCTGCAAGCCGAGCTCAATCGCTCCGATGCGCTGCGTGCGCAGCGCGCCGCGATCGCCGATCTCGTGAAAGCATTGGGCGGGGGCTGGACGGGCTTCGACCGGGGTGCATCGGCATCACCGATGCCCGTCGCCAGCACCGAAAAACCCTGAAAATCGCGCCGTCACCCCGGTGAAAACCGGGGTCCAGACGACGTGCCGAACCAACTCTGCTCGCGGCACCGGGCGAATCGCGTCGAATCCAATCTGCTCGCCGCGTACTACTTGCTCACGTGGCCGCGTATGTGCACGGAGGGGCCGGATGTGCCGCAGTGCACGGCCGCGCCGGATTGATTTCCTGTCCTCTGACGGGTTCGAGCCCCATCCACCTCCCCGACCGAGGCAAATCTCGGCACTGGTCGGAGGTCTTAAGGATGCCTTAACCTCCGCGTTGAACGGCGCGAGCAAAAAAGCGACGCTTGCGAGCGTCCGTTTTCGAACGCGCTGTTAGCCAGCGCCGATTTGGCTCCTGGTGCCACCCGCCACCATTCTCCGGCACGGAGGCGCCTCAAATAATGCTGTCGATTCAACTGGCCGACGAGACAGAACGCCGCCTTCGAGAGGCGGCCGAACGCGTTCGCATTCCCGTAGACCAATTGGCTGCAGCGGCAGTTCGGGATTTTGTGACACAGCCGGCCGACGACTTCGAGGCCGCCGCCAAGCGCGTCCTTGAGGCCAATCGCGAGCTCTACTGCCCCCTCTCATAGGTGCGCCACCTCGCTCTCGGTGAGATTGTCGCCCTCTATGGCCAAGTGCTTGAGCAAACCGGTGGCGGGCGTCCGTGACCGCGGTATGAACCTCGAGATCGAGGTCGGCGGCGGTCGCTAGTCTCGGTTAGAAAACAGGTCAGCGAATGACGGCCGACTGGAAGTAAAAGTCGAGCATCATGGTCAGAGGCGCGGCATTCCCCCGCAGCCGGCTACGAAGCGCTGCGCCTTCCCAGCAGTCCACCAGCAGGCTTGCCATGCGCCGTGTATTGGACTCGGCTGGGATGTCGCCTCTCTTTCGAGCCTCCTCCAGGCAAACGGCGATCCGCTTGGCGATTTCGGAAAAGCAGCCCTCGACCTTGCGCCGAAACA